>MDTC01150434.1_pt1 | contig 102650 bp, 113 predicted proteins | sample 811181 | NCBI WGS metagenome assembly MDTC01 (sample SAMN05326644, study PRJNA326480) | marine metagenome | isolation source: seawater | place: Pacific Ocean: North | collected 2011
AAAGCAAACTTAGCTATAGGATTCTCGACATTGGTAATCTTCCAGATGCGCTGTGCCGATCCGCTGAACGATAGCGGTGCCGATACAACGACTTTTTCGGATGCTAGTTGACGACTCATATCTCTATTCTACAATAGAAATATCTCGACACGGCATGATGTAAATTGAAAAGATTTTTTGATAAGTTTTTTATTTTGCTAGTGTTTTCATATTTTATCGCCCCCTTATCTTAAATCCATAGTTACTCTAAAGTACCTAGCGTACTTTTTGGGTATTTAGTACCCGCAAAGTGCCGTCTTGTGGCGCATTTCTACCTCTGAATTTTTGTGCTAAGTGGGAGCATTGTAACTAAACATGAGGGGAGCTGAAGTGGGGCTAAAAAAGACATCATTTATACTAGCATTAGTTATTGCAGCTGGACTGCCAATTGTACTTGCAGAGCCTGCATTTGCACAAACACCAGGCGGAGTCAGTAACGTAGAAAACTTTATTAGAAGTGTCATTACCGTTCTTGCGGGGCTGGCAGGACTTGTCGCAACTGGGTTCTTTGTTGCTGGTGGCTTTACCTATATCACGAGTTCCGGTAATCCAGAGCAGCTCGATAAGGCCAAGAGAACACTTACGTGGTCTGCCATAGGACTTGCCATTGTTATCGCTGCCTTTGTGCTCGCAAATATCGTTACGACACTCGCAACACAGGCGTTTGGAGGTTAATACCCGAACATGTTTGGCCTTGAAGACACCCTATTGATGGGTCTAAGTACGTTTGCTGACACATCACAGGCAATCGCTTCGATGCGTGAGTATGTCATGCCGGTGGTTCAGATATTATCTGGCCTCGCCGGTCTTGTTTGTGTTTTCTTCATTGTTCAAGCCGGCTATCTATACATAACGAGTAGTGGTAAGCCTGACCAAATGGAGCACGCCAAGGACGTACTAAAAAAGGCGCTTTTTGGCCTGATTATTGTACTTGCCGCCATAACACTCACAACCATACTGACTAATGCCTATGGCACGCCACAAAGTCCCGGTAACGCCACGCTGCCTAGCCTCGAAGCGGTTCAAGAGGAAGAACAGAGCAACGGCTTTCTCGATATGGTCGTTAAGGCTATCACTGGAGTATTGGCGCAGATAGTCAACGGAGTGGCGACACCATTCTTGGGTGCACTCGACTTCTTTACCACCAGTACGCCTGCCATGGCGAGCAATCCGAACGTCTTTAACTTTTGGCTGGCAATGGTAGGCATAGCCAACATACTGTTTATACTCGTGCTTGTACTAATTGGCTTCCACGTTATGAGTGCATCGGCACTTGGTTTTGATGAGGTTGAACCGAAACACCTTGTGCCACGGGTCGCCATGATATTCGTACTGATGAATGCCTCGATATTCCTGATCGACGGTATTATCGCGCTCTCGAATGCGTTAATAAAGGCAGTGGGCCTAATCTCTGGATCGTCATCCGTCTGGGACGCCCTGATGAAAGTAGTTGAGCAGACATCCGGTCTAGGCATTGCCGCGCTGTTGATTATGGTAGGTTTTGTCATTTGCTCGATTGTGCTGCTGGTTTATTATGTCATGCGTCTTGTGACACTCTACATCGGAGCAGTACTCGCACCAATCGTGAGTCTTCTCTGGCTCATCCCGGGTTTTCGTGACTTTGCAGAAACAGCGTTCAAAACATACCTCACAACCATCTTCGTGCTGTTCGTCCACGTCGTCATACTGCAGCTATCTGCCTCGCTGTTCACTGGCATGGCGACAGCGTCAGGCGACAGTGCCGTACCAGACACTCTTATGGCGATGGTGACGGGCATTGCAACTATCCTGATGCTCCTAAAAGCTCAGAGTGTCATGATGCAGTTTAGCTACGTAAGTATGGGCGCACGCAACATGAGAAAGCTCGGGGGCCAGTTTGTAAACGGCGTAAGCTATCTGAGCGGTAAAACAAGAGCGACCGCAAGCACCATTAGCTCAAAGACCGATACGGCTAAAAAGAGCCGCATGATCCGCAGCGTTGAGTCACGGGCTGTCAGCACAGGTAAGACTCAAACGGTTCGCTACCAAAACAAGAAAGGCACGGCCGAGATCGCTCATACTGCCACACCAACTAAGCCTAGGCCGTCTACGCGAACCGGTGCAACCTATGAAGCTCCTGCCGTAAAAGTAACTCGCATACCGTCTTCTTCGACCACACCAAGGAATAACAGTAAGGATAAGACGCTATGAAAATGACAGTCGTACCAGCACAAGTGACGACCGTTGAGGATCGAATCATCGGTAATCTTGGGTTCTCGCAGATCCTACTACTAATCGTTCCCGTATTCGCTGCTGCCGGTATATTCCTACTCCTGCCTCCATTTATGGGAGGGGCACTCTATAAATACGTGATTATGGGTATTGTTGCATTACTGTTCGGTCTGCTATCAATCCGCATCAAAGGCAAGATCCTAGCCTCATGGCTCGTCACCATACTTCGCTACAATCTTAGACCAAAATACTACCTATTCAACAAGAACGTCACGACCAACCGGGAGGAATACTATAGTAAAATCCCGACACCCGAAATTAAAGAATCAACAGAAAAGAAGTCGGTTAAAAAGTCTACTCTCCAACAACTTGATATACCTACCACCGCCAGAATATTAGCTACCATTGAAAACCCAGCCACTAACTTTCGGCTAGAGACTGGTAAGAAAGGAAATCTACATGTTCGCTTTACAGAAATCGAAGACTAAGGCTAGCTCCAGAGGGCAAATTGCCATTAAAGGAGTTCGTGACGGCATATTAATGCTACCAAACAACGAATACCGAGCGATACTACAGGTATCATCGCTCAACTTTGAGCTACGCAGCGAAGAGGAGCAAGACGCGATTATTGAAACATATGAAAGCTTCCTCAACTCAGTCGGCTCTAACTTACAAATACTGGTACGCACTCGTGAGATTGATATGGATAAGTACCTTGATGACCTTAACGAGCGTTATGAGAATGAAACTGCACCGATCTATCAACAGCAGCTACAAAACTACGACGAGTTTATCCGTTCACTCATTACCGATAACAAGATTCTGACTCGTCATTTCTATATCATCGTGCCGTATAAATTAAATGGCAAAACAGACTTCGACCTCGTAAGTGAGCAGATGAAAATAAAGCTCGACATTATAGCTAAGGGTATCGCTCGACTCGGCATGCATACCGATCAACTAGATAGCCTTGAAGTGCTTGATCTATTCTACAGTTTCTACAGCCCAACACAGGCAAAGCTGCAACCACTTACCGAGCAGGCACTATCAATCATTCACACCGCACTCGTGCAGAAAGGAGAGGCACAATGAATAAGCTAGCTACTACTATGCGAACCAAGATTCTTGATCCAGTCACTGCACCCGTCAAAAAAAGAAAGGCGGCAAGATTGGAGCGACAAAAAGAACTAAATATCACGTTCGGCGAGCAAGATGCTGTCGATATCTTGTCATACGCAGGACTTGAGGAGAATATTGACCACCTCAATATAGACGGTGTATATATGCGGACACTCTATATATCTGGATATCCGTTCGTTGCAAATTCTGGCTGGATGGATAGTTTGATTAATTTTAATCACGACACAGATATCAGTTACCACTTCCATGAAGTAAGTGCTCTGTCCGCACTGCCAAAGCTGCACCGTAAGATTACCGAGCTTGAGAGTACAAAACGTGCCATGATGCGAGCTGGTAAGATTGTCGGCTCTGAGATTACCGACCCGCTTGAGTCTGCTATTGAACTACGAGATAAGATTCAACGTGGCCAAGAAAAGTTATTCCAAATGTCCATATACGTTTGTATTAGAGCCGAAAGCCTTGAAGAGTTGAATAAGATTACGAAGCTACTCGAAGCAACGATGTCGGCTCGATTGTTCTACTCAAAAGTAGCACGGTATCAACAGCTTGAAGCACTACAATCTATCTTGCCGCGAGCCGAAGATCAGCTAGCGCAAAAGAGAAACCTTGATAGCTCCAGTGCCGCATTAACATTTCCATTTATGTCGTCTGAGTTGGTGCAGGAAAGCGGCATCCTCTATGGTGTTAACAAATCCAATAATTCACTGGTGATTCTTGATCGCTTTAGCTTGCATAACGCAAACTCGATTACCTTTGCTCAGTCTGGTGCTGGTAAAAGCTATACGACAAAGGTTGAGATATTGCGCCAACTCATGCAAGGTACGCGTGTTATCGTGATCGATCCCGAGCGAGAGTATAAGCGACTAACTGAATCGGTCGGTGGTACGTATATCAAGCTATCGGCTAAGAGCAAGCAAAAGATAAACCCATTCGACCTTGCAACTACCTTCTCAAAAGCATCAGACCTATCTGAACACACGCAAGATCTTATGGAGGTAATTGGATTGATGGCCGAAGGCCTTACATCGCGCGAGAAGGCCGCTGTCGATAAAACGATTTTGAAAATATATAAACAAGCCAAAAAGAATCAGCCGCTTCTCGAAGATCTCTATACCGAGCTGCATAAGCTGGGACAGCTGAAGCTTTGCGAAAGGCTTGAAAAGTATATCTCTGGATCGCTGGCAGATGTCTTTAACTCACAGACTAACATTGAGCTAGATAATCGACTGGTTATCTTTGATATCAAAGATCTACCGGAGAGCCTACGTCAAATTATGATGCTCATTATCTCTAATTTCGTGAAGAATCAGGTGATGGCAAAGCCAGAAAAGAGACTACTAATCATTGATGAAGGCTGGCTGCTGCTCGAACATGAGGAATCAGCACGTTTCGTGGCCGGTCTTGTGCGTCGTGCGCGTAAATACTATCTTGGCGTATCAATTATCTCCCAGCAAGCCAACGACTTCCTAAAAAGCGACTACGGTCGGGCAATCGCCTCGCAGTCGGCGTTGCGAATATTGATGCGACAAGACACTACGACCATCAAGGGAGTGGTAAGTGAGTTTAATCTTAGCGAATACGAACAAAGCTTCCTGCTTACCTGTGAACGTGGTGATGCACTGATTGTGGCTGATCAAAATCACGTTGCCGTGAAGGTTGTCGCTTCAGACAAGGAACACCCGCTCATCACAACGAACCCTGCGGAGCTGTACGTGTGAACAGTGCTGTAAGTATTTTTGCAATTGGCTTCAAGGTCAAACGCTTACTTGCACTAATGATTGTGACGATGTTTGTCGTCCTGACACTTCCTGTAATGGCAGTGTTCTCGCTCGGTATGCCAACGCTTAGCTGGCTAGCCAATGCGCCCGATGCCAAGGCGGCCGAAACAATGGGTTTTTACATGGGGCCACCGATGCTCGACAATACGTACGCCTGGGGTAACTGCACATGGTGGTCGTACGCAATGCGCAAGTGGGCTGGCAGTCCGATACCGACAACTTGGGGTAATGCAAATACGTGGGACGATTATGCGAAGCGTGATGGCTATGTCGTGAATCATACGCCTGCGGTGGGTGCGATATTTCAAACCGATGTCGGTGAGTATGGACACGTCGCTTACGTCATTGGCGTTAACGATATCACCGGAGAATGGAAAATATCAGAGATGAACGCACCAACAATTAATGTCGTATCGACGCGCACCTTTAGTAAGGAAGCGGCCGAAAACTACAACTTCATTCACAGTAGAATAGGAGATGACGTATGGGTTCCGAATCCTCTCTCGCCGATACCGCCTTACAGTATTGGCCAGTAGCCGCTGTCACGCTAGCATCTATTGTCTGCGTTGTGCTGATATTTCTTGCGGTGAGAACCGTCTTGAATCGTCGCTACCTACATGTACGTGAGATGACATGGCTAGAGATAACACCACCATCGACAATTGCAAAAACGCCAGAGGCCACCGAACAGCTATTTTCAGTAATTCACGGTACACGTGCTGCACGACCGTTCAAAGATAAACTACTAGGACGCTCACCGACATTTAGCCTAGAGATTGTATCAACGCGTAAAGAGGGCATCCGCTATTTGCTTCAGCTAGAAAAGTCGCGCTCGAAGAGCATTCAAAAAGCCATTACATCGTACATCCCAGACTCTAAAGTAAAAGAGGTTACTCACGAAAGCACTGATGCTGATAAGGTAATTGAATTTCGAGAAAACGGACACTATGTTTTACCTCTCACGCTAACATCGGTTTTCGAGCAGCATGACCCACTTAGTTACGTAACCGGTGCAATGACGCATCTATCTGATGACGAGCGGATTACATTACAGCTTGTGGTGACGCCAGTGCGTATGCGCGAGGCCGAAATACTATCGCATAGAATCCTAGGCAATGAGAATATATTGAGCCAAGTTGGTAGCAAGCAGTTCGCTGGTATGGGCAAAATCTTGAACATGTTCGGCAAGGCGTCGTCAGGTATGACAGATCTGGCTAGCGAAATATACAGCGGTACAATGTCAGGATACAGCGATTACTACCGTTCAAAAAACCGTACGGCAAAGCAACAAGCTGAGGTGGTGAGATATGATCGACCGGCACGCTCGTTAAGTGCGTTCGAGCAAGAGTTGATGGAGACGATGCATAGAAAAGTCACGCAACCTCTCTTTCAAGTGAATCTACGCATCCTCGTAAAAAGTACTGATGCTGCTGGCCATATTAGTTCCATGAAGTCTGCCCTGGACGGCTACAGCGTGCCACCGTACCAATCCCTAAAGACCAAAGCTTCTATGCCACTGATTGATATACGAAGGCATAGACTAGCGATCAATAGGCTACCATCCATCACCAGACAATCTAGTATTATCTTAGCTGCATCGGAACTAGCAAGTCTCTACCACTTCCCATCGAGTCAGGTAAGTAAAACAGACAACCTCATTACCTCACTTAGCCGAACATTACCAGCTCCAGTGTCGCTAAAGTCTGGTAAAAAGCTGTCCGTCCTCATTGGTGAAAATCACCACCACGAATCAGTTACGCCCATTGGACTCACGGCCGATGAGCGCGAACGTCACATGTACGTTATTGGGGGTACGGGCAACGGAAAGACGACCATGCTGTTTTATCAGATATTACAGGATATCCGTAGCGGTAACGGTGTTGCCGTGCTTGATCCGCACGGCGATCTTGCGGAACGAATTTTACGATACATTCCAGAAGAGCGACTAGGTGATGTTATCTATCTCAATCCTGACGATCTAGCTCATCCGATTGGCATGAATCTACTTGAGTTATCGCCAGATCTTGATGGTGATGACTTATTGCGAGAAAAGGATTTGATTACCGAGGCAGCTATATCTGTACTTCGTAAGATATTCTCCGAAGACGATTCAGGCGGCCACCGTATTGAATACGTATTACGAAACACCATCCAGACGGCGTTAACGCTAGAAAATCCGACGCTATTTACAATCTTTGAGCTGCTCAACGATGCAAAGTATCGACGTAAGATCGTGAAGAATCTTGAAGATAAAAACCTGCGTGACTTTTGGAATAATGAGCTAGGCAAAGCTGGTGATATGCAGAAAGTTAAGATGGCGGCCGGTATTACCGCTAAGATTGGACGCTTCCTGTTCTCGGCTTCAGCTCGCCGGATGATCGAGCAGCCAAAGTCTACTATCAATTTTGAGGATATTCTCGCTGATCGTAAGATATTAATCTGCAACTTCTCGAAGGGTCTTCTAGGTGAAGATACTTCAGCACTATTCGGTACGACGGTTCTTGCTAAGTTACAGACAGCGTCCCTCAGGCGTGCTCGCATAGGCCAAGAGAATCGCACTCCGTACTATCTGTATGTAGACGAGTTTCAGAACTTTGCCACGACAAGCTTCGTCCAGATGTTGTCAGAAGCGAGGAAATATAAGCTATTCCTCACAATGGCCGAACAATCCACCTCGCAGCAAGACGAGCAGCGACTGGTCGATATTATTCTTGCAAATGTCGGCACGGTGGTATGCTTCAGGTCAGGCAGCCCGTCAGACGAGCGATTAGTTTTACCGCTATTTATGCCGTTTATTCAACAGGGAGAGATAGCCAACTTGCCATCCTATTCGTATTACGTCCGCATATCCGCTGTTACCGCACAAGAGCCGATGTCTGGTGTAACAGTAGTTGTCGAAGAGCAGGGAGATGAAGTGATCGCTCAGCGTGTCATAGAGTCATCACGAGAGCTATATGCCAAGAAATTCCCTATAGATGCACCGAAAGAGAAGACTCAAACAAAGGTTGCGCCTGTAGCTCCAAAGAAGCAATCAACGCCCAAAAAGAAGCCTAATAAAAAAGCCAATGACGAATTTGCGAGGATGAAGTCAATCTAATCTTTATTTAGCTTGCTGTTTTTTAGATAGTCTCGCATTACAGCGAATACCATTAGTCGCTTGCGAGCGCCAGCACCACGGGGCTTTACGATGATTGCATAGAGCGCCAGTACAGTAAATGCTATGAGTATGCCTCCGATATAGTAATACCAATTAGACCAGAACAATATAGCTGGCAGTAGCGTTATAGGTAAAACACGAACTAGTATCACGTGCACTAGTGTGTCATAGTACCTTCTAAATCTCTTGTATGCCGAGGGGCGGGCTGCTTGGTGTACGCGCAGATAGTCAGCATAGTCCTTTACGGCAATTGTTTCGATGTACTTCAGATGCCCGTAGACTGATTCTTGCTCTGTATTGTCGTACAGCCCGTAGAAACTCTCCTTCGATCTAAAGAATGCGTAGTGGATCACAACAAGAATCCAGTCGATTGCCTGCGACAAATGTAGGTAGACAAGACCGAATGTAAGTCCGGCACCTAAGGCTAGATACTCCATACTATCTATCATATCATTTGCACCATTTTTCCAGTCTTATGAAGCGCAGCATTTCTCGGACTAACGAGGCATCATCTATGCGACGCATTAACTCACAGCTATCGCTTTGAGATAGTATATTCAAACTACCTTCGTAGAGTATATCGTCAATAATTGCGATTTTTCTATGGTGGCCATTTGTGAATAACACTCTCACGCCCAGATCCTGCATCATTTCGACAACCGCAACCACTTGATCTTGATATTGTAAATCATGCTCCTCTATCGGTTTTGTGTTTATCACAACCTCGACTCCACGCCTTTTGAGCTTTGATATGGTGCTAAGCAGGGGCGTAGAGCGACGTTGAGTAATAAACGGGCTTTCTATAACTACGCGACGTTTCGCACTCCGAAGATCTTTATAAAACCTGTCATAAAATGTAGACTGGTCATAAAGAGAGGGTGAAGTCAACCTAAACATTTCCGCCTCCTAAAATAGCGTTTTCGCTGACAGAGTAAAAAGTTCTATCTTCATCCATGTACCCCTGCCACGAAAAGACGGTCAGCATTTGCTGGCCGCTTTTTCGTGAATCGGGATGCGTGTGTAATTGTGCCACGATCGCGACAGCTCACTGGCGCAAGATCGTGGTGCGATACACCAACGAAGTGAGTAAAAAATCAGCTTGCTTATTTTTTCGAACAAGGCCGGTGTATATTTCGAATATTCCACGTGCCCCTGCCAAGCAGTTCGAGTTCTGTTAATTCATGCGTCTATCGTTTATCGTTGCCAATATTTCTTTGCGTCCAACGTCTTCAATGGAGTACCCTGTTTGTGGCCGCCACTTTGAACCATGGGTCGTCACCGTCTCGGGCAAAGAAACCATAGCCTCCACAGCTACCGTAAGACCGCCTAGGTGCTGAGAGGCGGCGCGCGATCGATGATCGATAAATACTCTGCCAGGCTTTACTACTCCTGGCACGTATAGAAGAAGTTCGTATCGAGAACCGACGGCTCCCAAGTTGAAATAGTTTTCTTTCACACGCACTAAAGCCGCTCTTGAGATTGATGAGAAGGGGTAAGAATGGCCAGATACCTCAATAACCTGGCGCGAAAGGTTGATGCGCACTCTCCCTGAATTAGCATGCAACGCAAGGGGGAGCACTAAAGAGAATATGATACATGCAACAATTACAAAGGTTATAATCTTCGTAGCAATGATACTGTCGGTAGGGATAGGGACTAGCATACTGAGAAGCCCTAAAATTATCGCAAAAATAACCGCCGCGCCGTACGACGCACCACGCGAACCAGAAAACGTTATCCAGTCGCTTTGACTTTTGTTGCTCACCTCTATTCTCCTGTGATTAATTAATTCCATATACAGTATAGCAGCAAACCCGGCCAATCTTTTAGCGGACTACCGAGCATACGTGCTTTCAAGAAAGTCTCCGAATTGGAGGCTTTTTGCTATGATACGTACATGCAAATGAAACTAGTTATTATTCGCGGAAACTCTGGTAGCGGTAAATCTACAATCGCTCGTATTGTTCGCGAAAAGCTTGGCGAGAACACGATGCTAGTACCACAGGATGTTGTTCGAAGAGAGATGCTTTACGTTAAAGATAGGGCTGGAAATCCTGCAATAAACCTCATTTCAAAAATAACATTGTATGGAAAAGAGATTGGGTACAATGTCGTACTCGAAGGTATCCTAAGTAAAGAGCTATACGGTGAGGTTCTCAATAAATTAATTTCTGAGTATGGTGATAATGCTTATGTGTTTTATATGGATGTGAGCTTTGAGGAAACACTCAGGCGTCATAATACAAAACCTAAGAGGCATGAATACGGCGAGGAAAAAATGAAAGAATGGTGGCTTGAAAAGGATTATCTGAGTTTACCTAATGAATACATCATTCCAGAAGAGTATGACGTTGCAAAAGCAGTGGATTATATATTGGCAATTGTTGAAAAAAGTTAGAAGTTCATCTACTAATGGCCGCCATGCGTACCCTCGCCTCTGTCGACGAAGAGGCTATTTTGTTTGATATAATCGTAGTATGAATACTGAAATCGAAGCTAAATTTGTGAATGTGAGTATTGATGATGTTCGCTCAAATCTAACTAAGCTTGGTGCAGTACTAGAGCAACCCATGAGGCTCATGAAAAGAGTGACTATCGACTCTGATTTTATGAGGTCAAACAATGCCTTTTTACGCATACGTGACGAAGGAAATAAGATAACCATAACGTACAAGCAATTCGATTCTTTATCTGTAGATGGTGCAAAAGAAATCGAAACCACAGTCGGTGACTTTGCCGTAGCGGTTAGCTTAGTAGCGGCTATCGGCATACCCCACAAGTCATACCAAGAAACTAAGCGTGAAACGTGGAAGTTAGACGATACTGAGGTTGTCATTGATGTTTGGCCTTGGCTCAATCCGTATATCGAGATTGAAGGACCAAGCGAAACTAGAGTTAAAGACGTCGCAAGTTTATTAGGGTTTCAGTGGGAGAATGCCGTATTTGGTGACGTGATGGAGGCATATAAAATTCAATACCCTCATCTTAAGAAAAGTGACACGGTGGGTAATATACCTGAAGTAAAATTCAATACCCCTTTGCCTGACTTATTCGTCGCGACTAGTTGACATTACATATCAAAGTGTTATTATATAAATAATTTTGTTAAGCCACACCTGTAGAGCTTCAAAATTGGAGTTTTACATACATCTACTGGAATGGAGACGACATGTCGCAAACGGCAGAAGAGGTTATTCTTGGGCGCATGCAGCAGGCACCACCACCGCCACCCAGGTTCTACGCGGACTACGTGGCTATCCTTAACTCGCTGATTCCGAACGCCCTGAACGGGTTGGAAGAGAAGGCGTATGAGGGTGGCGAGCTGGCTATGGTGAAAGCGGCCGACGACAAGCAGGTCAAACAGACAGCGGTCTGGAAGCTGACAGCACTGATGTACCTCACCTCACGCGGGAAGATCGCAATCAAAGTGCTCGACCCTCTTGGGGAGCTCGGGTACGCGCTTGCAGAGGTCGACATCAATTACCTCATCGAGCACCACTCCAGTAAGCGTACGGTCGGCTTCCTTCAAAACGAGCTCATCAAGCTCGCGAAGACCAAGTAGACTCCATCCGCCCCGCAGCTCTCGTAAAGCATCAGTGCTTTGCGTTGAGAGACGCGGGGCACTTTTGCTTATAGAGTAAGTCTAGCGGTAATTTGCTATTATACAGACATGAAAGATATTCTGTCTCAAGTTCATAAACGTACCTACGAAATCTTAGCTAGTGAATACGAAGACCGCGTGGAGACGCTACGACCAACTACGGAAAAGGCTCTGAGTGATTTTACCAACTTACTCGCTCCTGGTTCTAAGATACTAGATATCGGGTGTGCTGTAGGGTATACAATGGAGATTTTAGCAAAAAATGGCATGGTTGTTGATGGCATTGATATAGCGCCAAAAATGATTACCTATGCACGACGGCGTAATCCAGGTAGTCACTTGGTTGTAGGAGATTTTCTCGAAGTGAGCTATCCCGAGCACTATTATGGCGGCATATTAATGTATGCTTTTCTACACCTGTTTCCTAAAGATATCGCATTAGAGTGTCTCGATAAATCAATTTCGATCACAAAGCCAGGTGGGCTTATCTTTACGGGTACTACGAAATCGGAAAGCGCACGTGAAGGTTTTGAAATCAAACACGACTACAAAAACGAAGTTAAACGCTATAGAAAACGGTGGACACAATCTGAACTTGAGGAAGTATTCAATTCGCGACGGTTAAAGATCGTGCACTATGCCGAGAAGACAGATGAATTTGGCAAAATATGGATGGACTACATTGTCCGAACCGAGAAGTAGCGTAATGAGTGAGAGAATTATCTTTGTTGATGAAAATGATACTCAAGTTGGAGTTGGCTCCCGCGAAGAGGCCTGGGCAAACGGAATATATGTGCGTATCGTGCGCGCAATTTTGAGGGACGAGCACGGGAGAATTCTGTCTCAACACCGAAGCGCACTTAAAAAGTCTTACCCGGAGCGATGGACGGATTCGGCAAGTGGTCATGTTGATTCAGGGGAAACGTGTAATTCTACTATTGAACGTGAAATGTCAGAAGAGATTGGAATCTCAACCCAACTTACGTTCATTGGAAAATTTAAGTCTGAAGACACTGTAGGGGCCAACACCATCCGTGAATTTAACACAATTTATGAGGGGACTGTAGATAGCACTGTAAAGTTAATTCTTCAGACTGACGAAGTGTCTGAGATCAGGTGGTTCGAACTTGATGAGCTAAAGAGTCGAATGGCTCGAAATCCATCTGAGTTTACCCCAGGCTTTAGGCAAACTATCGAGCTGTACTACTAGACAGTCTTCAATACGAGAACTTTTTGCTATGATAAGCGTATGAGCCCCGAGTATCCCTATCAGATAGTAACTTTTATTGATTCTAGCCCCGCTATCGGTGAGGGGGTATATCAAGGTGGGAATGGGTGGTATCCACAACTAACCCTTAAGCGTCGATTTAAGGTTGACGGTGCAACTGACGAGACGATAATCGCTCGTGTAGAAGGTTACTTCAAGCATCAGTCTCCAATACCAGTTCAGATTGGTACTTTAACGCAAACCGACCGCATGCCAGTGCGCGTACTACCGATACTAAATAGTGAAGATCTCATTCATATGCATCGTGGCCTAATTGCACATATGGGCGGGGATATAAAGTCGCGCTATCCAGAGCGTGACGGTGAAAACTACTACCCACACATAACAGCAGAGTATGGTGGAAAAAACGTTATTGACGTGAATCGCTACGAGAATAGAGCTTTTATCATGTCACGGGTCTGCATTATTAAGGACGCCGAGGACGGCGATTCCCGTGTGGTATCGTATATCGATATGAATGGTGTGTAACTCTTTCGCGAACGGCCGTGGGTTTTTAGAAATTATCACAGTGCCGTATTTCGGTGATACCTAGGAGGTTTGCTATACTTCAAATATGCAACAAGTAATTGTCATTCACGGTGGAACAACTTTTAAAGATTATGACGCGTACCTTCAGTCTCTGTCGCAGAAGAAGCTTGATATTGGGCGTTTTATATACAAACCAAAATGGAAAGAGCTTCTTCAGGATAATTTAGGTAGCGAATACCAAGTCCTGACACCCTCAATGCCGAATAGTACTAACGCACGGTATAACGAATGGAAACTGTGGTTTGAACATATTAGCAGCCTATTTACTAACGACTGTATTCTTATTGGTCACTCGCTTGGAGCGATATTTTTAGTGAAATATCTATCTGAGAATTCCTTACAGGCAAAAATAAAAGCAACTATTCTTGTTGCGGCGCCGTATGATGATGAAACAACCGAGGACTTAACAGATTTTAAGATAAAGGAAATCAGCCGACGATTTACAGAACAGGCGGGAAAGGTTGTGTTGTTCAATGGGCTAGACGACCCGGTAATTTCACGTTCCGATTTAAGAAGATACCAGCAACAGCTTCCATCGGCAGAATTTCACATCCTTCCAGCGCCAGACCATTTTGTAAGAGCGGACTTTCCTGAGTTGGTGGATACATTGAGGTCTTTATACTTCATGAAAGACCGATAGATGCAGGGCGAAAATAAACTTACTTAAACTCGCCTACATTAACCTCGACAGGAACTGTACCCCCTGGAAAATAAACAGCTGAACTGTACGCCCTCTGGCTACCCCAGCAGACAATCCGTCGCTCGGACGTTAATGCGCACATCACTTGGCCGTTTACGCTAGATCCACCGCCATTTAAGCTAATTACTTCCTTACCATTAAGCGCTCCAGACGTAGTAACAAGCACAGGAACGGAAGAGTTTGTTGTTGTGCCGTTACCAATTTGCCCCTCATGATTGCGACCCCAGCAGTGTACTTGGCCGTCCGCTAATGCGCACATAGAATCTGCAGTAACAGCGATATCATCTACTTTTTTGCCAGAGAGCGAACCGCCAGAGCCTACTCGTATTGGTGCTGTCGCTAGGGTAGTAGTCCCATTACCAAGACGCCCATAGGTGTTGTATCCCCAACCCCATATTTCACCGTCACGAGTCAAGAGAAGCCCCCCATCCTTTGTCGCAAGGATTTTCTTTATGTCAGCACCCGCGGGGGTCGACACTAATACCGGCACAAGGGAAACGTTCGTACTTCCGTTTCCTGGCATAGCTCCCCATCCATAGAGTTTGTTGTCGTTCGAGAGGGCGATTGTTGTGCTAGAAGCGGTGCTTATAGCTTTTAGGTCTACACCTGATAGGACGCCGGATGTGTCGACGGCAACGGGAACGTTCGAATCCGTATACGTCCCGTCACCAAGGGCTCCGCTACTCCCATTAAAAGTGCCGCCTCCGTTAGACCCCCAACAGTACGCTCGTTGAGTAGCAATAACGCAAACCGCCTCATTACTATTGCTAAGCCCCCCTACGGAAATGCTAGTCACCGCTTTATTAGATAAGACGCCAGACGTGTCGACGGCAACGGGAGAGCCCTGGTTGGCTGTGGCGCCACTTCCCGTTGAAAGTCCCTTGCCCCAACAGTAGGCTCTTTGGTCTGCGATTGCCCAACCTGCCTGGGTACCAGTAGAGATTGCCGATACGTTTTTGCCGGATAGTACGCCATTTGTAAGAACAAGAGAGGCCTCTGCGAGCGCCGCGTAGTAGCTGCCCGTTCCTGTAGAGTAAACACCGGCGCAGTAGGGCTTATTATCTATTCCAATTCCACAATAGCCACTAGGCCCAGTTGAAAATTGCAGCCATCACAATGGTTCGCCCACGACAGTCGGCGGAGCGTCCCCTAGGGCGCGCATGTTCCTTTCTTCGGCTCCTTATTCCCATCGCTTGTGTCTAGATACATAAGTACGGAGGGCCGTGCCTTACTTTGGGCGTCTATGCAGAATGAATCGCTATCTCCGTCGTAGTACGTAAGGATAACGCCATCGCTTTGTATGAAGATACTGCTCGTTGTACCGCTGCCGTCGTACACAGTTCCACCTGACAGCACGGGATAGCCATCTTCCCAGTTACGTTTATCTTCCATACCGGCGTAGACGCCATTCAAATCACTTTTAAGCTCGCTTTCTGCTATGTTTGTGCGCCATGCGCCGTAACCCACGATAACAATCGTTGCAAGAATGCCAATAACAATAATAACGACAATGAGCTCAACAACTGTGAACCCAGGAATATTTCGTAATCGAGGAGCAGTTCTAACCATTAGCATAATGATATCACAGAAAGCTGGCCCTTGTTTTTATCCGTGATATTCTGCTAGTAAAGTGCTATAATACTGTATCGATACAACGAAATAGTTATTAGCATACCTAAGACTAGATAATAAAGGAAACATATGGCAAAACACCGTAGTTGGCACAGTGCTGATATCAAACGTGCACGCAAGAAAAAGCTCAAGGCACTTAAAAAGAAACAAAAGCGTTTCTAGAAGCAAAAGCCTCCTTATCTGGGGGGCTTTTTTGCTTTCGCACACTATACGGTGCTATACTTCAGGTATGATTGAGGTTGAAAAAAGGTTTGTAAACGTAACGGATGAGAATAAGCGCGCGCTTATCGAAGACGCTGAACTACTTAAAAATAAGGTTAATGTCGATACCTACTATGACCAGGACGATTTCTCGTTAACACTAAGCGATAGGTGGCTTCGCAAGCGAAATGATCAGTTTGAACTAAAGGTGCCTATTGCTGTCGGTTCAAAGACCGAGCCTACACAGGTGTACCGTGAGTTAGAAACTGACGGGGAGATTTACGAAGCCTTAGGCCTGCCACAGGTAACCGTACTTGAAGAAGATCTTGCGAAGGCTGGGTTTAAAGCCTTCATGACGGCAAGAACCTCCAGGGGATCGTACAAAGGTAACGGCTTTAATATTGACATCGATGAGTCTACGTTTGACGGCCAAGACTTTACCTATGATGGTGTAGATATCGAGATTATGGTTGAGGAAGAGAACGACATCGCTACCGCCACGCAACGAATTCTCGATTTTGCCAGTGAGCGAGGTCTATCGGTTGATGATAATCCGCTGGGTAAAATTGGTACGTATGTCAAAAATGCACGGCCAGAGCACTACAGAGCCTTGGTAGAAGCGGGTGTGTTGCCAGAAGTATAGGTAAATACTCGTTGCACCAATCCCTTGGCAGGTATATAGTTTGTAGTAAGACACTACTGCGCCGCCGGGCGCCTATTATTTTTTAAGGAAATAGACATGCTTACTATTACTTCTGTTCTCGCTCTTTTTACCCTATTGGCCATATCCTCTGGAGTATTTTTTCTTGCGAGACGGCTAAAATTACCCTACACAATCTTGTTAGTTCTAGTAGGTCTTGTTATTGTGCCCATCTCACAAATCCCGACGTTAGAACCAGTGTTCGGCTTTCTCGATGATCTTGTGTTAACACCGCAGCTACTTTTCTTCATCTTCCTGCCAATACTCATATTTGAGTCGGCATTTAATATGAATGTTCGCAAGATCGTGGAAAGTATATGGTCAATTAGCGCACTTGCTATTGTTGGCCTCGTTATCTCCTCATTTATCATCGCTACGGCATTATATCTATTGTTTCCGCTTATCGGCATTGAGGTGCCGTTTATTGTCACCCTCTTATTTGGAGCGATTATTTCCTCGACCGACCCTGTAGCTGTGCTAGCACTCTTCAAGACCTACGGGGCACCAAAGCGACTATCGCTTATATTTGAAGGTGAAAGCCTATTCAACGATGGTACAGCTGTAGCCTTGTTTATGGTAGTACTTGCCATTGCTACTAGTGGCGTACTCGATACAACAAGCGTACTAGAAGGTATAGGCATGTTCTTCTCTATGGTTATTGGTGGAATAGCCTTTGGCCTTATTATGGCGGGGCTTTTATACCGCGCTATTCGGGCGGCTAAATCCAACGAATTCGTGGCAGTAACGCTGCTTATTATCTCGGCACACCTCGTGTTCGTCGTAAGTGAAGCGATAAACGAGTTCGGACTCTTTGGCCTTGATATCCATATATCATCTATTATTGCCACAACTATCTCCTCGTTATTCTTGGGAAATTATGCTCGTCACACCTTGTCACCACGCTCAGACCAGTACCTTTCGAAATCTATCGAACACCTTGGATTCATTGCAAACTCCTTGGTATTTATACTTGCGGGTATACTTTTCGCTTCAATTGATGTCGATTTCGGACAGTTATGGCTCCCGATAGTCCTTACTATTGTTGTTGTCGCTATAGCACGCATCATTTCAGTGTATGCGGTTACGGTGCCACTCAATGCGTTTAATCTGGAAAAAATACCTTCAACCTGGCGGCGTTTGCTTGCGTGGGGGAGTCTTCGTGGTGCGCTAGCGATCATCATCGTACTGCTTGTCCCTGAGGATCTTACTGTGCCTGGCTGGACGCTCGAGTATTCTCCGCGTGACTTCTTACTCGCCTTGGCTATCGGAAGTGTATTGGCGACGTTATTTGTAAAAGGTTTAACAATTGCACCACTTATCCGACGCTATAAACTCGATACCCCGGCTGTTATCGATCAAGCACACTACGCTGATCTTGGCATGTATTACCTACTTACTGAACAATCTCGATTTACAATGCATAAAACCAAAGGGTTCGTTCGGGAAGATGAATATACGTCATTCAAGAAAGGTCTTGATGAAAAGTTTGCGGATGCCAAAAAGCATCGTCTTGAACTTGTAAAGAACTACGGTATTCGTGTGTTCGAGCAGTCGCTACACCTTACGGCGATTGATGTCGAACGCCATTACCTTGAGGAGCTATATGTAAATGATGAGGTGTCGGAGGCGGTGTATCGGCGTATCATTGGCAAACTTACTCTTCAGCGTGAAAAGATAGAGGCGGCTCAACATGATGATATCAACCCGTCGGTATTTCGTGACCGTAAAGATATATTTGACCGACTTATACAATTTATACAAAGTCCGCTGAATAAAAAGCGTGTCGATTTAAGCATACTAGAGAAGCTGCAATACTATCGAGCACAAATGATTATTGCACGAAAGGCCTTGAAAACACTGGATGAAATGCAACATGCCTATAGCGAGCCAGTATTTATAGCAGAGGTATACGATAAAATCGTTACCCAGTACGAAAAATACAAGGTACAATCTGGCGAAAAAATGGACACGTTACTTGCAAAACATGCTGAAGAGCTATCCGGCTATTTCACCGTACTTGCCGAGAAATCAATTGCAGCTTCAGGCGTACGAGCGGTTGATTTCCTTCGAGATCGCGGTATCGCCAGCGAGGCGAGCGGACACGATATAGAGCTACGCTATCGCTAGGTTTAGCCGCGTCCGTAGGCTAAGAAGCATCATAAGGAGCACTCCTACGACAGTAAGGCCGGCGCCTACCATCCCGTACGCAACTATATGGGTGGTCGTGTATGTCATGCCAAGCGCGACCGATGAAGAAGCTAAGGGGAATACAAGTCCCCACCACATGAAATGAAGCGGTGTGCGCAGGTCTTTAAGGTGAAATAGGAGTAGCACAAGGATAAATAAGCTCCCAACTGTCATTGCTTCAAGGAGCAACACCGAGCCCGATAATGAATAGAGCGATATGCCAGTAACCATACTTGCGGATAGCCAAATTCCGTTTTGGGGAAGCAATGGGCGCCGTGCTCTTGTCTGTGAGATGAGTATAACGCTTGCAATAAAGGCCATACCTAGCCCAATTAATGCAATGCTCCATGTGAGCGCTAGCGGTAGGTACTGCACGCCGATAATAGGAATAAGGAGTAGCCCGATAGAAGGGAATAGCATGGAAGGGCCGTACTCTGGTGTGGGCGATTTCTTCGCGCTTGATACATACGTAAGCCAGCGGTGCACACTATAACCGGCAACGCCAAGCTGCAAGACACTGGCTACTACCCATACGATATATGCCACCGCGCTGGTGGCGACGTATCCATTATAAGCAATAGCCAATAAACTTACGCTTACCGGGAGTGTCGCAGTAAATGCTTCTATACTGGGCGTAGATTGAATAGGAATAAGCGATCTGCGTATCTTTACAATACCTCGAAGTAGTAACATCGTCGCTATACCAAGTAGTACTGCTGAACCGTATATACCGACACTTCCAAATAGTGTGTTGTTTTGCAACGCTATCGCTAGCCCAGCAACGCCAATAACGGGGATAAACTCTGTGTATGGCGGCCGTGTAGGCGTATTCATGATCGGGCTAGGTAGTTGGCCTCGACGTGGTCTTGGTTAATACCATTCACGAGGTTGGTAAAGCCCTGTCGTTGCAAAAGCTGTATTGATGCCGCAGAACGTGCACCACTACGGCAATAGAGCACTATCTCTGTATCCTTAGCAATCGATACAAGCTCTTTGGGGATACCCTGCATAAGCTCTGCAGGAGGAATGTTCAGCGCACCCTGTACGTGTCCTGAACTAAACTCGTAGGGCTCTCGCACGTCAACAATAATAACCTTTTTATTCTCATGACTCATAGTGATTCTCCTTTTATTCTCTTTATCGTAGCAATCCTTAGGGTTAATGTAAATAGTTTACATTAACAAAAAAGTGCGCTATGCTAGTAGCTATGAATACACACGACGTACTGATTATTGGGGCGGGGCCGGCGGCGTTATCTGCGGCAATATACACAACCCGCGAGGAAATAGATACCGTCCTTTACGAGAAGAGTATCGCTGGGGGGCTTGCTGCAACTACCGACTGGATAGATAACTACCCTGGGTTTTCAAAAGGAATCGACGGCGTTCAACTTGCAAGTGAGATGCGTGCTCAGGCTGAGCGATTTGGTGCTGTACTACAATTCAAAGAAGTGCACACTATCGACCGTGGGAGCGACGGTGATATAACTATTACAACCACCACAGGTGATGTTGTTCGGGCACGCGCTGTCCTCATTGCGACCGGCAGTGAACATAAAAAGCTCAACATACCCGGCGAGGACGAATACTACGCCCGTGGCGTACATTACTGCGCAACCTGCGACGGAGCATTCTATAAAGGCAAACGCGTCGCTGTAGTTGGAGGGGGTAACAGTGCAGTGCAGGAAGCACTCTTCCTTACCCGCTTTGCGACCCACGTCGACCTGCTTGTGCGCAGCGAGATAAAAGCCTCTGAAGTACTCCAGCGCAAACTCGAAGAGAATGATGCAATTACGGTACATAAAGGAGTATCTCCGCTTGAGATGCTCACTGAAGGCGAAACGCTTACTGGCATTATCCTCGTACGAGCCGACGGAACGACCGCTACCGTACCTGTAGACGGTGTGTTTATCTTTATAGGGTTACTACCAAATACCGACTTCCTAAAGAATTCGGCTATTACGCTTGATGAGCAAGGCTTTGTGCAAGCGAATGAACGACTCGAAACCTCTATTAAGGGGGTGTTTGTTGCGGGTGATGTACGAAGCGGCGCAACAATGCAGATAGCAAGTGCCGTTGGCGAAGGAGCGACAGCAGCGCTACGCATTCGTGAATACCTGGAAGGGGAGAGTTAGCACTATGACATCTGTTACTACAGACCGAACGACAAAATATATCACTTCGTTACGGGCAGCACTCGCCAAAAAGGGGCACGCCACGAACGCCGAGTTACTTGCAGAGCTACAATTAGAGTATCCAGAGTTAAGCGCAACAACCGTGCATCGTATTACCGCACGCATGGTAGAGCGAGGTGAGACACGGTTGGCACCGGCAGGGGAGAACGCCGCAATGCGGTTCGATGCCCTAGCTACACCTCACGATCATTTCATGTGTACGAAATGCGGCAAATTACGCGATGCACATCTAGGCGAAATTATTCGTCAGCATATTGAAGCAACTATAGGGGATGGCTGTTCAATATCAGGAGACCTTACGGTTACGGGCGTATGCAAAGACTGCAAAAATAAGGAGGAATAATTAAAATGGGGAAAATATGGATAATTATTGGCGGTGTTGTTGTAATAGCCGGCCTACTTATATGGACAGCGGTAAGTAACGCGACGGAAAATAGCGAGGCGCGTACATTCCAAACTGTACAGTCAGACATGGAAACGAAGGGAGCACTCCTCATTGATGTTCGTACCGAAGGGGAATACACCGCGGGACATATTGCGGGCGCACAACTATTACCGCTACAGACTCTGCAAACGGGCGTGACACCTGAAGTGGCATCGGACACCGCTATCTATGTATACTGCCGAAGCGGCAATCGATCCGCCCAAGCGACCGAGCTTTTAAAAGAAGCAGGGTTTACAAATGTCGTTGACTTAGGCGCTATAAGTAGTGTCCAGGCTATTGGCGGAGAAATAGTACAATAACACCTAGGACGAGGTGCCGTTGTGCCAGTATCCACACTCGGGACAAAGATACTGGCTAAGGTTTGTGGCAGGCTTTGCGAGCTCGGCCTCAAGTTCTGAGGAGTATTTTCGTTTTTTCTTATCTCCCAACACGCAGTACTCGGCATTATTTGGGATGAGGGGAAATGCGGCGCTGCGTTTCTTGTGCTTCATACGGCGTAGTATATAGCAGGGGTAGGTAATTTGCTATGATAGAACTATGTACGCAACAGTTATGCGCATACTTCGCGATGGTTTAGCAAAAGTCGGAGTGCCTCAACGTGTCATATACAAACACTCTGCAGGAGGTGTAGTGATTGATAACAATAGAGTGCTATTAATTCATTGGGCCCCGCCACGAAGTAGTTACGATTTTCCCAAAGGTGCAATTAACAAGGGCGAAACCGCAGAGCAAGCTTGCCTACGTGAGGTAAAAGAAGAGACCGGGTATGACGCTGCGGTTGTACGTTTTGTAGGGCAGACGTACTATGAGTACGACTGGAAAGATGGCACCCGCCACAAAAAGACCGTCGACTATTTCCTTCTTAGGCTATCTTCCCCTCACCAAAATCCACACCCAAACCGCGAGCGTCATGAAACCTTTGTAAATTCGTGGGTTCCCGTACAGCGCGCTAAGAAGCTGCTTACCCGTGATGTAGATAAAGATATCCTAGAACAGGCATACCCATTTTAGAGTAAGTGGGCTATACTGCTTATGTATATATGTTGCGGTATTATGTAAAGAAATCCTATAACGAAGAGCCCCGAGAGGTAACAACACCTTCTGATGAACATATGTGGGTGTACGGGTCGGAAGTTAACTCTGACGAGCTACTATACCTTGCTGATACCTATCACATTGATGACGGTGTGCTGAAAGACGTACTTGATAAACACGAGCTGCCTCGTGTCGAGTATGCCAAAGGGGTTTTATATGTATTCCTTCGCGCCCCACATGCTACACCATCGGACGGTATCTCTTCAGTGCCTTTTTTAACCGTAATAAAAAACAGTACCCTTTTAACACTTTCTTCACGCAGCTATCTTACCCCCGATGATTTATTTCAAAATGTCCGCTTTTCAATGCGCAGCAATAAGCACGTGTTCTTGCAAATAGTATCCTATGTGATTAAGCAGTACCAAGAGTACATCCAACAGACAGGCGCGTATATCCACAACACTAAGAAGCGGCTCGAGACGCACGAAGTAGATACTAAAGATTTCTTAAAATTTGTTACGGTAGAAAGTGATTTAAACGAGTACACTACTGATCTAACGGCAATACAAACAGTGCTAGCAAGGCTACGGGAAAATAAGCACCAATTATTTACCGACAATGACTGCGAATATATCGATGATATCGTGCTTCATACAAACCAGCTTCTCGTGTCTGTTAAAAGCCATACGCAAGCTATTACGAGTATTCGAAATGCGTACTCGACTATTAGTAATACCACCCTTAACCGTCGTATGAAAACCCTTACGCTACTTACCCTGCTCGTAGCACTACCTAATGTATTCTTTGGTATGTTTGGAATGAACGTCGTACTTCCGTTTTCAGACCAACCCTGGGCGTACAGTGCAATCACTTTTGTATCGCTTGCGATTGTGATCGGAGTATATATTGTCGTAAGGCGTATGCGTTTTTAAATTAAATGCTATACTAATAACCATAACCACTAAGGAGTAGTGAATGAAAAAGGTAAAAAGCATAGGTGCTGGACTGATAGCTGTAGCGGTTATCGCCCTTACCGGTACCGCTCCGCTCTACGCACAGGGCACTACAGAAAGCGATACGACCGAATCGCCATCTACACAGCAGGAAACATCTAACAGAGGTACTATTACAGCGGCGCGCTGCACCGTTGCCGAAGCAAAAGTTGACTCACGTATTACTCGCGTTACTGCAGCGACGGAAAAAACAAACACAATGTACAATACTATCCTTGAAAAGGCTGATGCCTTTGTCGCAAGTGCGTCTGCAAACGAATATCCTGAGGTAGAAGCGCTTGAAACTGCAACTGCAACTGCAGTACAGAACGTAACCGCCCTACAAGATGCCACCTCGGCCTATCTAGCTTCACTAACTGAAACGAAATCATTTGCATGCGGCGAAAGTGAGGGTGCATTTTTAAACGCGCTTGCTACAGCACGAGCAGACCTAACTGAAGTTCGCGCGAGTATCGCTGCTACAAAAGCCGACACGTTAACAAATTTACTACCTGCTATGAAGAACTACCTAACATGGCTAAAAGATACAACACAGGAGTAACCTATGAACCCAACTGAGCCCACCTCACCAACACCACCAGAAGAACCTGTAACGCCACCTACGTTTGACCCACCGGAACTTCCGTCGGTCGACCCTGCGCCACAAGCCACAGCATTTGGTAGCGCCGACCCATCTACACCGACGACACCAGAACAAGCGCAGCCGGTAGTTGAAGAACCCTCTCAATTGTCCGATACAAGTGGAGAACTGAGCGGCAGCACTGAGACTAGCGAACCTACGTCACCTTTGTCGACACCTGTTGAAGCCCCCTCCGCTGATCCGGCTCCGGCTATATCCGCGGTTGAAGAGCCCTCTACGCCAGCCGTTACACCTGAATCGCCAGCTTCGGACACTAGTGATGCCCCTGAAACTACAGTCACTCCACCGGTAGGGGAGGCTACTGCTGCGCCGCCTGTTGCAGCTACACTTTCTACTGAGTCCACAGGAACCCCGCCTTCAGGGTCTTCACAGAAAAAGAAATCAAAAGTCCCTCTTATTGTACTGATCATCATTCTCGTACTAGCGCTCCTTGGTGCTGGCGGCTACTATGTGTGGACGCTACTTGCGCCTTCGAATACCCCAGCTCAAACTGTTACGGATTCTACGGAAACGGATGAGGTGGTCGAAGAGGAGATTATTGTTGAAGATGAGACTGCTGAGCTCACCGACTTAGAGACCCAACTCACCGGGTTAGACGAAACAGAGTACAGCGACGATACACTATCGGACGACACGCTTTATACCAACTAATCGATAGCCTGTACAGCCTAGTAGTATCTGGTATACTGTAGTCTATGAAACCGTCAACTCCTGCTATTCCTCACGCAATTTTGATGATAGGCATTCCCGGCGCCGGTAAAAGTACATTTGCTGAGCGGTTTTCTGATACATTTCAAGCGCCTATTATTTCGTATACAACCCTTACTAAGAAGTACCATGTTCCCTATGCGGCAGCCGACGGGCTTATTGAGCACATGATTGACCAAGTAGCAAAAACACATCGGACGTTTATTATTGATGGAAGCGCAAATACAAAGGCGCAGCGTGCAACTATCGCAAAAAAGCTACAAAAGCAGGGGTATAAACTACTTACCGTTTGGGTGCAAACAGACACCAATGAAGCAAAACGCCGTGCATTGAAAAAATACCCTAAAGGTTCAGAACTAACTTCTGATGAATTTGATGCAGCCGTTTCTGCCTTCCAGCCGCCCGCTAGCCAAGAAAAGGCTGTCGTAATTAGTGGCAAACATACCTACGCAACACAGTTGAAGGGGGTGCTTCGACAAATCGCCACCACTACACCAAGAGCTACTTCACCGCCCGTGGTATCGCCAGTACAGAATCCTCGACCACGCGGGATCGATATTCGCTAAAGGAACAGGATAATGCCAACTATCCATGATGACGAATTTGGCACCGTTGTTATAAGAAAAAGCGCTAAGGCACGACAACTTCGTATTCGTGTAGCTCCCGATGGCACACTACGCGCCTCGATGCCCTCTTATGCGCCGACTTTCTTACTAAAGCGTCTCCTTAAGACGTCTCGTAATGACATCCGCAAAATGCTTATCGACGCGACTCCGCACCATTCCTATGTTCATGGACAGCAAATAGGAAAGAGCCACACGCTAATAGTACAAGAGGGCAGCCCGCTTGCCGTAAAGAAGGTAAGGCAACAACTCGTGCTTACCTTGCCAAGTAGCGATACGCTTGACTCGCCAGCAGTAAAAACGCTTCTTAGGGCGCAAGTAATCTCAATTCTGCGCATTGAATCAAAAAAACATCTTCCTCACCGACTTAAATATTTAGCATCTACCTATGGATTTACGTACAACAAGGTACGCTTTTCGCATGCTAGTAGCCGCTGGGGGAGCTGCAGTAGCACCGGCACGATAAGCCTTAATATTGCACTAATGAAGCTGCCTTTTGAGCTTATTGACTACGTGCTTATCCATGAGCTTGCCCATACTATCGAGATGAATCACAGCGAACGTTTCTGGCAGCTTGTTGCCCAAGCCGACCCAGCCTACAAACAGCATAGAAAAGTTTTAAAAAACGAGACCCCCTCAATATAGTCAAAACAGCGCATAGTAGCGTATAATCAAAAGCAGTATGGGGGGACGAAGTACAGAGGATACATTTTCGTACGTAGTACGTTACTTAGGGCTATGGGTAGCAAGTGCTATTGCCGTTTACACGGCGCTTGTTGTGTTTCAAATTATACCTAGTACACACTTTTCAGGGCCAGTCGTAGGTATAGGCCTTGCGGTTATATGGATAATCGTAAGCGTGCTCTATTTCGTTTACCCTGCAAAGACGCTAAGTGATCACGCACTTCGTATTGGGGTATACCATGCACTCTCCTTAGCGCTGTTTGTTATGGTTATTGGATTTTCACAGCCGTTCTCACTCTTGTTCGTTTTACTCTTTCTTACTACCTACCATTACTTTGGGAGAAGTGGCTTTGCTATAAGTGCTGCGAGCTTCCTGTTTGTCGCAAGTATCGACATTCTACTGCGTGTCGGCGTATATCCCGAGGTTGTGTTCGACACGGGTCTAACGGCAATCGTTACTGTATTTGTAGGCATTGCTATACTTGTGCTTTATCATGCGCTCGAAAGCAAGCGCAAAGAGATAGTTCACAGCCGTGATAGCGAGCGGCTTCAATACAACAGGGTTCTCACAATTATGAATAACCTTACCGATGCGGCTTTTAGCACGAACGAAAAAGGTGAAGTGCAGTTATACAATGCCGCCAGCCTTGATTTGCTTGATACAAACGACAGCATTAAGGGCAAAGCCATGGATAGTTTACTCCACCTTGTTGATGGTGAAGGCACTGCGGTTACCGTTTCAAGCTTACTTAAAGCGGCAACTCGCTCCACCCGCCGAGACGATTTAAGCCATCAATACACCGACGGTGAACTTATTCGACTTGAAATTACTTTCGCACCAATTCGAAGTAACTACAGCGCTCGCCATAAGAAGGAAGAGCAAAATGGCTACATTCTCATACTACGTGATATCACTAAGCAGAAGAGCTTAGAAGAAGAGCGCGATGAATTTATTAGCGTTGTGAGCCACGAGCTTCGCACGCCAATTACCATTGTTGAAGGCTCATTATCTAACCTCGACGTGCTTGTAAATCGGAAAACCCCACCCGCTCACGATCTACTTGCGGGTACCATTTCCACCGCCCACGAGCAAGTACTCTACTTAGCAAAGATGGTGAATGATCTCAGTACGCTATCACGCGCCGAGCGAGGTGTCGCCGATACACCAGAGGAAATTAGCGTGAGTGAACTCCTTCACGCAATGCATACTCAGTATCAAAAAGACGCGCAACAAAAGGGGTTGGCGCTTGATCTTGACCTAGGAAGTAAGTTAGGAAAAGTATTCGTAAGTAGGCTTTACCTAGAGGAACTGTTACAGAATTTTATCACCAATGCCATAAAATACACGAAAGAGGGCACGGTTACTATTACCGCCCACTCAGCAGCCGGTAAGGTTAGCTTCGCAGTAAAAGATACTGGTATAGGTATTAGTCGAAGCGACCAAAATAAGGTATTTAATAAATTCTATCGTAGCGAAGATTACCGTATTAGAGAAACAGGCGGTACCGGCCTAGGGCTTTACGTTTCTGCAAAACTGGCACGCAAGCTCCACACAACGATAGAGTTAAAAAGTCGGCTTAATCATGGCTCTACTTTTAGCTTTACTTTGCCGGTCGAACCAAGCGGCCCTTCCAAGTAACAGACTTCCTTTTGTACTGCACGCCACTCGCTATGATGAGTACCAACTCTTGCAGCAAAAGGAATGGCCACAAGAGAGCGCCCAAAAACGCCCCTTTGCGCCACATAGTTGTTGCATAATACCCGTACGCGGCCATATACGCCACACATACGACTCCGGCAATACTACTTGCAATTACAAGACCCTGAAAGATACCGTACACAAGAACTATCCAGGGGGAAAGTAGAATAACGATGTCAAATGCAATGAGCAGTAGGTTTGCTGTAGAATACCGAGCAAGAGGGTACAATAAACGTATACTTGTAAGCAGCTGTGAGCGCCATTTTTTTTCGTAGTTCACGCCAAATTCGGCGGTACTGACAAGCAGATGGTACCGCTGTTTTTTCATAAGTTCACGTGCGATAGTTACTTCTGGCTGAATAGCCGCGTGAAGCTTCGTGAACCCGTTGAACTCTGTTTCAAGTGTTGACCGACGGATACACCATGATCCACTCGAAACCGCTGGAAGGGTAGGCGAGTGGAATAGGAGCGACCAGAAGAAGCGTAACGGCGAAGCAAGTACGCTACCCCGCCAGCCGTCATTGCGAAAGGGAAGTATCGACACCATATCGATAGTATGCGAAACAGCATAGCGTATTATGCGTTCTATTGCTTGCGGCTCTACGCGAGTGTCAACGTCCATAAATAAAATATAGGTGCCGTTTGCCTCGCGCAGAAGCTCTTCAAGCGCATGGTTCTTACCAAGCCACCCATGAGGCAGCGGATCACCCTGTATAAACCGTACTCCAGAGCTAGCGAATGATTTAATAAGCGCCGATGTATCGTCGCCAGAGACATCGTCTAGCACAATAATTTCGAGCTTTTGATACGTCGAGGCTAATACACGTTCGAGGCAATCCGTTAGAGCATGCTGCTCGTTACGCGCTGGTATACATACCGTGACGCTAGGGAGGTCGGTTTCATCACCTAAAGAAGTTGTGTACTTCGGTGGCTTAGTTGCGCGAAAGATAGCGCGTAACCGTATGGCCATAATAGGCGCCATACTAGCCGCAAGCCCCATTGCTGTATACGCTATTGGTTCGTATATCATACTGCTTATAGTATAGCCTATCTTGCGCATTTTACCGAAGTACGCTATACTCTATATTGACAGTCTGCTAAGCAGACTCTATTTATTTTCCGGAGGAAATAGTGGCTAAAACAAGTAAGGTTACGCGTATTTCCGCTAAAGACGCGAAAGTGCCTAAGGCGGTGACGGCGAACAAGGTAAAAGCGAAAAGAGTAAAAGAACCTCGCCAGCCTAAAACATGGTTTGGTAAAATGCTCCATGCTATTGGTGGGTATTTCAAGGGTGCATGGTTTGAGCTTCGCCAAGTACGTTGGCCAAACCGCAAGGCAACGTGGGCGCTTACCGTAGCGGTCATTCTGTTTAGCGCTTTCTTTGTGGTACTTATAGTCCTCTTGGATACCCTCTTTAAATATATATTTGAACTAATTATTGCGTAAGGAAAAGGAACCTCACAATGTCAAAAAACCGATACGATTCATCCCGCCAATGGTACGCCATTCATACCTACAGTGGCTACGAAGAGAAAGTCGCCGACAGTATTCGCCAGCGTATTAATGCTGTAGACATGGCTGACAAGATTTTCGATGTCATGGTGCCAAAAGAAAAGCAAATTGAAATTAAGAACGGTAAGCGCAAGGTAGTCGAGAAAAAGATATTCCAAGGCTATGCGCTTGTTGAAATGAAACTTACCGACGAAACCTGGTACATTGTACGTAATACTCCCGGTGTCACTGGCTTTGTAGGCACAAGTACACAACCAACGCCTGTTTCCGACCAAGAGATTAGCAAAATTAAGAAGCGTATGGGCGTTGAAGACCCTAAGCACCACATTGATTTTGCTGAGGGCGAGGTGGTAAGTATTACCGACGGGCCATTCAAAGGCTTTGACGGCTCTATTTCTGAAATCGACACCCAAAAGGGTAAGGTGAAGGTAATGGTAAGCATGTTTGGCCGTGATACTTCGGTTGAGCTTGATGCGCTTCAGGTAAAGAAAGTTTCATAATATATGATATAAAAAAGACCGCACGGATAGATGCGGTCTTTTTCTATATCTACTGCGGATTAGGCGTCCACATGCTCCAATGTCGACACAATGTAGTCAATAACCTTGTCCCGATGTTGCTCACCGTACGGTGCGGCAGATGAGTGGATGATGCGCTTACCGCCCAATTCACGCAGGTCACGCTTGTTCATTACAAGCATCTCTAGCCAAGTGCCCGGTGCGTTTTCGACATCAACGACATACGTTGCGTTACCGGTCATCGGACTTTCAGCAACGGCAAATTCTCGGCCATATAGGTTAAATACGAGTGTGTAGTACACTTCGCCGTATTCCTTCTCTTCGTCCGTTTCCTTTGATTCCGAACCCGCGCTCTTTAGCCGTGAGCGGTACAGCTTGCCGCCGAAATCCTTATGCAGAAGTATGAGGTCTTCGAATTTACGCCAGTTTATACGGTCTGCATGCTCTTCGCCCAGTTCCTTAAGTTGCGCAACAAGGGTCTCCTGCGTCATTTCGGGCGGCAGTACGACCTCATCGAGTTGATCAACAATTGTGCGCAGCGTATCAAGTTCCTGAAACGCCTCACTCGACTGGCTAACCTCTACCTCAACGGCTTCTACTGGAACGGCCGGGATAGTAGTAAATACTGCTTCAATTTCTTCGATATTTTTTGGCTCGTAGATGTCTTCATCGTCCTTGGGCTCGACGGACGGAACTTCACTTTTGATATCGATAGATTCCACATACTCTTGCTCAGATTCGGTGAATAAGGTTTTTCGCAGGCGTTCAACGACATTGGAACCGTCGCCGTTCGGCCAATATTCCCGCAACGACTCCGAAAGACGATCCCAACCATTCGTAATCAATTCAAGCTGACTTTGAAGATCAAATAGAGCAAATTTTCGTGCCATATATCGAGCATCCGCATAGTTCTTGTAGGTTTCAGTGAATTCGTCTATACGTGCTGCGATATGCGCCTGCGCTTCAAGACCTTGGCTCATCTCGTCGCGTGCAAGGTTGACATCAGTCTTCGCGGCTTCATCCAGTCGTTGAACGACTCCGAGTCTCCGGACAGCATCGATCTTATCGACGCCATTCTCAACTACGAGCGAGCGCATTAGATGAGAGAAGCCATTCTCTCTCCAGCTCTTTGCTTTTTGCGTCCAATAAGCATTAAACGTATCAATGGAGGTTTCGATCGCCTGCGCAAGTTCAATAGCAGACTCGGGAAGGGGCTCGATGATCATTTCAACTTCACCGGTACTCGCCTTTTCATACGCAGGCTTCTCTTTTGGCGCGAGCGGCTCATCCAGCTGTTCAGACTTCACTGAAGCAATAGGCTTGATATCGTGAGGAAAATATCCGATAAGCTGTTTGGTGATTGACTCGACCGCATGTGATATCTTGCTTAATTGGCTATGCGCCATAGGATGATCTTCTCTCTGCTGAATCTCTTTTAGCGCCAGTATGACATCGACTCCAGCCTCATAGGTGCCTTGAAGATTAGAAGACCTAAGCTCCGAAACCGCGCTTGTCAATTCATACATAAGCCGTGACCCATTATTGCGCGAGCCAATTAACTGGTAGGTCGAAAGAGCCTCGTGGAGGCGTGAGATATATTCAATCTGCCCTGTATGTCCTGCGCGTTCCATATTTTCTTGCCGTTGCTCGGAGGAGGCCATAGGTGTAGACCTTCCGCTTAAGATACGAAGGATATTTTTACTTTTTGATGCTTGTCGGTCGATTGATACTGAAGACAGGGCGATGCTCGTAAAACTCAGCCCAAGTTCTTCGACAAGACTGACTTCCTCTTCGAGGGACTTCATGATGCTCCTGTCATTGATATACCATTCACGGCTGTGGCCTTTAGCTCTTGGAGGTAATAACCGCGTTGCGGTATCGGCGAAAGGTATTTCATTAGGGTTCGCTCCAAAAGCAGCCATAACATGGGATAGGTCACGGACGGCATTGTATGCATACGAGTCATCGAAGTCGCCCCACGGTGTTTGTATATAACGGGTATTCGAGCGCTGGATCCTTTTTGGCGTAGCGACTACTTCTAGATAGGAGCGGATGAGTCGGCTATCAACCCTAAACTTCGTAGGGTCAGTAAGGATAGATTCAATTTTTCCAATGGTATCTATATTGAGCTCGTGCTCGCTGACTGAACGTGAGATTCGCTTCGGTTCTGGCATCTGCATATCTGGTGACATAATGCATTATATTAGCATATTTTTATGATAAAGTCAACCTTATACACATTCGCCACCCTTTATGAACTTGAAAATATGCATGAAATACGGTATGATGATTACGTTACGCACTACAATATCAGCTTCAATAGATATTTAGTACAAAGGAAGAGTTAATAAATTTATGGCAAAGCAAGTAATTGGTAACTTGAAGCTTCGTATTCCTGCTGGCCGTGCAACCGCTGGCCCTCCAGTTGGTTCGACACTTGGTCAATGGGGTCTTAATATGATGGACTTCATTAACCCATTTAACGACGCAACCAAAGAACTTCAAGGCAAGGACGTCATTGTGCACATTAAAGTGTACGAAGATCGCACCTTTGACTGGAAGTCACTTGGGCAACCTGTAGACGACCTTATCCGTGAAAAGGTAGGTATTCAAAAGGGAAGCGCGAAACCACACACCGACAAGGTTGGTAAAATCACTCGGGCGCAACTTGAGGAAATCGCCGAACTTAAGAAAGATCAGCTTAACGCTATCGATATGGACGGTCGTGTGAAGGTTATTGCTGGCACTGCACGCTCAATGGGCGTCGAGATTGCTGAATAATCTCAGCTACACATAAATAAGCACCCTCACCGGTGCTTATTTGATTTTTACAGTAAAATCTGCTATAATGAAAGTATAAACATCAATGTTGGGAGGATATACGCGATATATCCGCTTGCACCACAGAAAGGATCCATCCTAATTATGGCCAAAAAAGCCGATCTACTAGCCGAGGCTACAAAGCTGAAGCTAGAAGTAACCGAGAAAAACACTATTGCTGAAATTGAGGCAGCAATTGCCGGTGCAGCCACACCGGTTGTAGAGGAAGCCCCTGCTGAAAACGAGGAAACCTTCGCAAAGTCAGGCAAGCGCAGCGCAAAGTCTGCCGCTGAAGCTGAGGCGAAAGCCGAGAAAGAAGCCCGCAAAGAAGCTGGCGACACCACTCCACAAGACGGTTCTGAAGAGGTAATTAAAAAAGGCCCCAAGCCCGTCACCCGCCCGGTTATTGAACGCCGCGGTAAAAGCTACCGCAAAGTAGCGGAAAAAGTTGAGACCAGTACCCTTTATAGCCTTAAAGACGCTGTAAAGCTTGCCGTAGAAACCAACCCAGCTAAGTTTGATGCCAGCGTTGAAGTGCACGTTCGCCTTAACGTCGACCCACGCCAAGCAGACCAAAACATTCGTGCAACCGTAAGCCTGCCTCACGGAACCGGTAAAACGGTACGTGTAGCTGTATTCGCGCCTGAAGCCGACCACAAGGCCGCTAAAGAAGCGGGTGCGGATGTTATTGGTGACGAAACCTTCCTCGCACAGCTTGATAAAGAAGTGCTTGACTTCGACATCCTCGTAGCAACCCCTCAGTACATGCCAAAACTTGGTAAGTATGCACGTCTACTTGGGCCACGTGGGCTTATGCCTAACCCTAAAAGCGGTACTGTTGCGACCGACGTTGCAAAAGCAGTAAAAGAAGCTAAGGCGGGTAAAGTTGAATACCGTGTCGACAAGCAGGCTATTGTTCACCTTGGTATTGGCAAGGTAAGCTTCGGTGCTGAAAAGCTTACCGAGAACGCTGAAAGCTTCTTCGAAAGCCTTACTAGCCAGAAGCCATCAAGCCTAAAGGGTGGCTACGTAAAGACTATCTCTATGAGCACTACTATGGGGCCTGGTATAAAGGTTGAGAACTTTGTAAACTAGTTCGCTCCCGTACGTGAAAACCCGCCTACATCCAGGCGGGTTTTTTATTATGCGGCGTAGCTATCTTCGCTGACTACTTCCAGTGTTTTCGTACCTGTCGGCCCTACGATGGGGGTCGGGTTTGAATGCACACTCACTCCAAGCATTTCTACGGCGTATCCGCCAGCTGAGCGCATAATACTCGCGAAACGTTTCCAGTCACGCTTTTCTAGTGGCGTCATTGCTTCAGCAGGCGTTTCGGTAATATGCTCAGGTACTGTGATAGGAAGCGGTGCGGTTTGCGTAAGAAAATCATCGCTAAAGAGTGTGTCTGATTGATCATCTAGGGGTGCTCTTCTGGTGGAAATAGAGTCATTATTAAGTTGCTCACTAACCTTTGCCGCTTCGGCGCTAATATAGGCTTCAACTACATACGTAACAAAGTCATCTGCGTTGGGCGCATCCTCGAAATGAAGCACGGGATCCACAGGAAGACCATGCATGATTTCTCGCGTTACATGGTGCACTAAGTTTTCCCTTACCAAGCTGAGCTGCTTGTCGGTTACTAACCCAGCATTATAGCGCTGTTGGGCAGCAACATAGTCAACTACTTTCTTATGCGTAAGTATGTAGGCCTCTTTTTGATAGACCTCAAGCGCCTTTTGGTGCTTCGCAGCGGCTACCTCTGTAGAATTTGTACTACGAATAATAGTTTCGTCGTTCGTGTCGGTCGTTACCTCGGGTTCACTCTCGGCCGTCGGGTACAGCGCATGACGTTCCGCATTTGGTTGTTGCGTAAACTGTTCTGCGCTATGTGTCATCATGCTACCGATGCCCCCGAATTGTTGTGTTTTTATTGGTAAGACCGTGTTGGTGTTTGCGCGTTCTTGGGTGGAAGTATAGCACTTATGTTATTATTGCACAAGTTTTTTTGTATTTTAACAAATATTTCGTATACTTAATTGAGGTGGGTGCACATTCAGAGTGAGCCTAAGACTAAAGAGAGGGGGCCATGTAATGGCCTTTGACGCAGTAATCGTCGCTGACTCGGTCTCCTTGATTGGTGATCGTCTGACGACGCTGGAGGTAACTTTGCCGAGAATCGTCTTGGCGGAGTTCAACACGCACCGAGTGTTCAGCCGAAATTCGGCAAGCTCTCGGGCAATTCCCGTGCAGAAGCAACTCGAGAGGATCATGAACGACCCCTTCGTCCCTGTCTACTGGGGCGCCAACCAATCGGGCATGCAAGCCGAGGCCGAGCTGACGGGTGACGCCCAACAGGTGGCGCTCAATGAGTGGCTTGCCGCTCGAGACGCCGCCGTCGAGCACGTTAAGCGGTTATTGGCGCTCGGTCTTCACAAGCAGATCACCAACCGTATTCTCGAGCCATGGATGTGGCAAACCATCCTGGTCACGTTCACGGAATCCGAGAACTTCTTTGCACTACGGGCTAACCCCCAGGCGCAACCGGAGATCAGGATCGCCGCCGAACTCATGCGGAAGGCCATGGATGAATCCTCACCCGTACTTCTTCATGAAGGTGAAGCGCATCTTCCCCTGGTGGGCTACACCCCTCCTCGGGAGCGCTTCGCGTCTGAAGAAGACTGGCAGGACGCCCAGGAGATGGCCGAGTTCGAACTCGAGTGGGCGGCAGCGAACAAGCAAGACGCGATCCGGGTAAGTGTGGGTCGCTGTGCGCGTGTAAGCTACCTCACGCATGACGGTCAGCGCGACTTCAGCAAGGACATCGAGCTGTATGAGCGCCTGGTAGGTTCAGGCCACATGTCTCCCACAGAGCACGTGGCGTTCCCAAACTTTACTAAAGATGGCGAGTCGCTCTGGTCGGGCAACTTCAGGGGCTGGAAGCAGTTCCGGAAGACCCTGCCGAACGAGAGCAACTACGGCAAGGTGCTTCAGTCACTGGCATCCTGAATTCTCCGTGGGCCAAGGTACACTCCTTGGCCCACGGGGGTAATCACACTTCAGATTGAAATTATTTTTTTTATGTGTAATTATTAAACAAACGGATTTAACACAAACAAGGTGGGTTGTTGCATAGGGGATAGTGTATATGGCCGAATTGGCTACAATCGCAGGTGAGAGAAGTCTTATACTTAACTCGAAAGAGGCGTTTACGCTACGCACCGGGGCGCAAAACCAGGAAGGGTTCGATGCAGTTTTTAACGAAATTGTCGATGAGTATGACGACCCAAATGAGTATCCCGTCATAGTTTCAAACGGGTTTATTATCCCACAGGGTGGAATATATAGTGATAGGGAGCTTAAGGTTGGCCTAGAAACAGGGCATATTATCTGCGACCCTGCGCCTACGCCCGAAGCCGGTGCGCGCATAAATGGTTCTAGTATCGACGTAACCCTTGGAAAATACTTTTACACCGCGGGTGAAGAGGGAGATATGGGGCTTTTTAACCCCTACACCCAAGAGGATACCTACCAATACTTTAACATCGACCCAGAGAATCCCGATGCAAGCGCCCTTGAAGCAAAACCGTGGGGAGAAGTGAAGAAAAAGTTAGGACATACAGCCGTCAGAGAACTAGCAGAGAAGCTTGACTACATCCCGGGTATCCCTGAACATCACCCGATGATTCTTTTGCGCCCAAATGAGCGCATACTTGCGCATACTAATGAATTTATCGGTATATTGCCTCCCGGTACTACAAGCATGCAGGCTCGTAGCTCGTTTGGCCGAATCGGCGTATCAGTTTGTTATGATGCCGGCTGGGGTGACCCCGGTTTTGGAGATCGATGGACAAAAGAAATAAAGAACCACAATGAAAATGATTTCATTCCACTCCCCGTGGGTATTCGTGATGCTCAGATTGTATTCATGTCGACTGGCCCGGTACAAACCGAATACGCAACAGCAACAGGCAACTATCAGCGTGCATCCTTCGCGCAGGCTCGCGCAGAGCTTGAGGCTGAACTCGGCTATAAAATTAACTACCGCGATTTCAACCCACGAGAAATTAGCACCTCTGGTTTATACCGTGTATCTCGTCGTTTCAGGGCAAATGTAAAGAAAAACTGGAAGCCAAGTCATACTATTCCACGGCTTCATTCCAACACGTTACATCCTTTAGCACCCGTAGAGGGTCTTGCGAAAGGATGGGTATAGCATGTCAGAACGCGGCAAGTACATCGTCATCGAAGGGGGTGACGGAACAGGAAAATCAACCCAGGCAGTCGCCCTAGACGCAACACTGGAGTTGCTAGGGTACGATACACTTCGCGTAATAAATGGCGACAACGGCAGGTTCGAACCCGTTCAAGAACCTGGCGGAACCCCTCGTGCAAATGAACTCCGCCGCATGATTAAAGATAAGTCCATCGAACATACACCCTGGCAAGATGTCCTCTGGTTTACCGAAGCACGTCAATCTATATGGAACGAGGCTATTTTACCGGCACTTGAATCAGGCAAGCATGTAATTACAGCTAGGAGTTACCTATCCACCCTTGCGTACCAGGGCTATGGAGAAGGTATACCGCTCGATGAAATAGAGGCTATCACAAGAGATATGGTAAGCGAAGAGTACATGAACCCAGATTTCGTCGCAATTCTCGCTATGTTTGATGAAGCTGAAAGACGCCAACGCATACAGGGTAGAGGAACGGATGCAAATCTTGACACCTTTGAGTCGAAACCACAAGAATTTCAAGCTTCGATGCAAGACGGCTACGTGCAGGTTGCAAAAAACAAGGGTATTGAACTTATCAACGCATCGCAGACGCGCGTACGGATATATTCAGAGCTCTTTAATGGCGTACGGCCGCTACTTGATAGCGAGGCGTAGGCTAGGCGGAGAGTCCTAGTAATTCGTACTGCGCATTCAACGGCCTGTCCTGTCCGCTTTGGCTTACGCTATGGAGATGCCGTACGCGCCATCGGCCGTTCTCGTATATTTGCTGACCGTTCTCGCGTACGCCCCATGTGGTAGTAGCAATTGGGATAGCGGCGGCATAATCGTCATTGCGAAGAGCATCTTTAATTGCCGCGTAGAAGCCAGGAATTGCAAGCATTTGCTCTTCCTTTTCCGGTTTTGTTATGTCGATGGTCTGAAGCTGGGGCATAAAATCTACAGGAAGTTTTGATATATCAAGAATAAACGAAGACCTTTCGTAGATACGGTACAGCCCCACCTGCCCAACAGTACGTGTACGCGTCATACGAAGACCGTCCAGGGAAGATGCATCCCTGTTAGTATCGGCTTTAAAGCATTCTCCTTTAATTTGAAAATGGTCTGCACGCGACCAGGTTGCCTTGTCGTGATTCTTTTGTGAGCGAATAATAGTACCGTCATGAAACGTAATCGCTTCCTCAACCGCAAGGCGCTGGTCTTCCAGGTGTTTCATGCGCTCAGGCCTACCGTAGGCATGGGTAGTGCTTGCAAGTTCAACGGTAGGCATACCCAGTATATCGGCGACCAAGATATTCTCGGCAGGGGAGCCATGCCCAGTTATCACGCGCTGCGCTGTCTCGCGAAGTTCTTCTGGTATGCGATCAAAGGAGTAATACTCTCGACATTCAAAACTTTCAAAGTTTTTTTCTGTACGATGGTGAACACGACCATAATTAAAATCAATCGCCTCGGCCGCAAGCTCTGGACGTACGCCCTCGGGAACGTTCTGAAATTGTGCATCATTATGCTCAATAACTGTACGTTGTTGGTCAATAATGCTAGGAAGAAACGCATTAAAAGGCGTAGAACCAAATGTCGAAGGTTCGCCGCGAGAAGTTCGAGAAAGTCCATCGAGCATTTCGGGGCCATTATATAAATACCCCAGGGCGGGCTCTTGCCATTCCATAGCTTGTACATTGCTTTGTTCAAACGACATCATCAACTACTTATTATATCATGTTATTAAGTATTTTTAAAGACCTTACGTGATATTTCAACAGAGGTATTGCAAAAAATAGCAGAGTAGTGTAAAATGCAAAGTGACATACCAAAGACAGTGGCCGCAAGGGGAAACCAAGCTTAATTCGCCACCGAGGAATTGTGAAATAAAAACCCACTTTTCTTAGTCTTTGGCAGTGCGAGGCCCAAAGACTATTTTTTTAGCCAAATGCCACGTAAAAGCTGCCAAATGTCGCACTTCAACAATTCGGCCGAATATTTTAAAAACCAAGGAGATTTTTATGGCAATTAGTCGCGATAAAAAGAACGAATTGGTTGCTGAACTTACCCAGCTTCTTACCGATGCGAAAACAACCGTTTTTGCAGCGTACCAGGGGCTAAGCGTGGCTGATCTTCAAGCCTTGCGTGCGAACGCGCGCGAAGCAGGTGTTACCATTAAGGTAGTAAAGAACCGTTTGGTTCGTGTTGCCCTTGACGGCATTGACACCTACAAAGATATCGACACTTCAAGCTTAAACGGGCAGCTTCTGTACGCGCTTTCAAGTGAAGACGAAGTTATTCCTGCGAAGGTGTTAAGTGATTTCGCTAAGGACAACGATGCACTCGTCATTGCCGGTGGACTCTCTGCCGAAAGTGGCCTTATGAGTGCAGCAGACGTTACGGCACTCGCTTCACTTCCAAGCAAGAGCCAGCTTATCGCAGAAGTTGTCGCACAGCTCCTCTCACCAGTACACGACGTTACCAACGCGCTTTCGGGCAATTTACACGCGCTACTGGATGGTGTTGAAGCAAAAGCAACCAGTTAATCTACATTTTTATATTTAAAAGGAGGCTATCATGGCTGATCTAAAGAAACTTGCGGAGACTCTTACCGGTCTTACCGTACTTGAGGTAAACGAACTCAAGACTATCCTAAAGGATGAATACGGCATCGAGCCAGCTGCTGCGGCAGTTGCTGTTGCTGGCCCTGCTGCTGGCGGCGACGCTGGTGCAGCTGAAGAAGCAAAATCTGACTACACTATCGTTCTTAAGGACGCTGGTGCACAAAAAGTAGCGGTTATTAAGGCTGTTAAAGACATCACTGGTCTTGGCCTAGGTGAAGCAAAGGCAATCGTTGACGATGCTCCATCAACCGTTAAAGAAAAAGTTCCAACTGAAGAAGCTGAAGCTGCAAAGAAGACCCTCGAAGAAGCTGGCGCTAGCGTAGAACTTCAGTAATACCCCTAGTAACCTAGGTTCGGCCGATAGTTTGATACGAAAACCACCCTGCATTCCGTAGGGTGGTTTTGTTTTACTATTTTTACAACGCTTTTAGCCGCACCTCTGTAAGCGATGTGGATAAACTGCTACGGTGTCGCGTAGGTAATAAGCGCGCCCACCCGTGTCACGCGGATAGTACCCTGTTGCGCAATATCTCTCCCTGCCGAAGTAGCCTCGGCCTTGAGGGTAACCTGTATCGTGTCAGTTAGATCCATCGCTGTCTGGCGGGTGGTGATAGTGGTGTTTTGTGCGGCAGCAGAAGGCGAGGTGTCACTGGCGGCATTAAAATATTCAATAGAAAATTCACTTACACCGCTAAGAAGGAGTTCATCCTGCGCCTGGCACATCGTGCCTGTAAGCCCTGGAGTACAACTAGGGCGCTGCCATGGTGTCACGCCGCTACAGTCCCGGCTAGCATAGCCGTTCACCGCTAAGGTACGGCGCCACAGCTCATTCACGCCAGAAGAGTTGGCTTTTGTGAAATACACTGTATTCATAGTCATGACCTGATTTTGTTCGAGGTTCGCGCTCGCACAGCTATTTGGCATATTCGCTAAGTACACGAGGCTACGGTTAGGGTCGTTTGGGTTAGCATCAGTAACAAACGTATTAAGAATTAACACATCATCTCCCGAAGTAACACTGGTGAAGTTTGCCGTGGAATCGTCCGATCCTTGAGGCGATGTAAGGGGCATATTATTTGTAGCAAGAAAGGCACCACTTACTTTGGTGTCACTTTCGATACGATCGAGAGAGGAGTGGACGTCATTAATCAGCTCGGCACTGGCGCGCTCAGATAGCGCGTCACCCGTTAGCTGCACGATAGCATAAATAATGGTGCCAATAAGCAAAATAACAATCGGTGCGACGACAAGCATCTCAATAAGGGTAAACCCAGCCGCCCTATTCTTCAGATGCCAAGACTTCATGCTGTACACTCCTAGGGTCTCCTCCGTCACCATACTCAACCGTGACAGTTACTTTTGATAGGCGATTAATAGTTGAACCGTACGGACAGGTAATAGCAACCGTAACTAGCGGACGCGCGAGCCCCTGAGCTTGATCACCCGTCAGCGCCTCACGATTAACAGGCGTACTACTTGCGCAAGGCGTGCCTACGGTTGCTTCATAGCGCCGCAAGTAATCATAGGCGATATTGTCCGCTTGAGCAGCCTGGCGTGCCTCAGAACTTCGACTCACAATAGCGTCGTAGAGCGTATAGCCAGCTGCCAAAAAGAGAGCAGCAACAAAAAGAGTAATGAGTAATTCGACGGCAGTAAAGCCCTGGGAGTTTGATGATCTATTTATAGTAGTGCCCATCTTAATACAATACCAATGGATTTATATTAATATATTCTCGCGCCTGAGGGGTAGAGCTATTTGTAGTCGTGCCATCACCAAGCTGTCCCTGCGAATTGTTTCCCACGGTGTATATTTTCCCTTCTGTTGTAAGCACGACGGTTGTGTTATATCCAGACTGGACTGTCTGCGCTTTAACACCAGAGGGGAGGTTCATACGTACCGGCGTAGAGACAGGCGTGCTTGTAGTGCTTCCATTCCCTAGTTGTCCAACGTTATTTCGCCCAGCACCGTATACCCGCCCAGATGCAGTTACTACGAATGAGTTCGCATCATAGAACGAGGTATATGTACCCCCATATGCTGTCGTGTAGATATCAACCGCAACTTGACCGGCTGGTAAGATAAACTGCTTAAGATACGGATTACGATTATTCCTCGTTCCATTGCCTAACTGACCAAGTTCGTTCCTCCCCGAACCCCATACTGTTCCGTCTTCGAAGAGATATAGAGTAGTCCACTGGTCTGCGCTAATGCGTGTTACTTTCCCGTGTCCAGAAGGTAACCATACCTTCTTAAGTGTAGATACGTGAATCATACTCCAGTTTTGTGCATCGCTACCATTACAGGTATAAAGCTGAAACTCATTACCGACAGTCCTGCTATTTCCTGGATTATCTATACACTTACCTGTTGATGCATTATAAATACTCCCGTCATCTCTATACTGCCATGTTTGCGCGGCAGATCCATTACAGCTCCATAGTCTAATCGGGTTACCGTTTGCGCTTGAATTATTTGCATTATCTACGCATAAGGTAGTAGAGCTATTAGGGTGAAACTTTATTGAACCATCATAATCAAAATGCTGCTCCTGAGCTGTTGAGCCGTTACAAGTATAAATCCTTAGGCGTGTACCGGTAGAAGTAGAATTTCCCGCATTATCCCAACACATCCACGGGTGAGGGGTGCGTAGTGTTGTTGTAGTAGCTAGCTGCCCATAATCGTTCTGCCCCGCAGCCCATACCTCACCATTTGAATCGAGAATATATACTGCATCGCCGTCAACCGCAACTTGTACGGCCTTAGGTTGACCACTATTGCCGAGGGTGCCGATTTGTACAGGTGTGGATGTATCAGTATTTGAGTTATTACCAAGTTGCCCGTACTCATTCGCACCCCAGCCGTATACTTTTCCGCCTTGCATCATGACATAACTCGTACGACGGTCGGTAGCAATATTAGTAGATTGGATCCAGGTAGTGTCTTCTACAGGCAAGGTATTCAAGTTACTCGTGTTAACAGTGGGGAGTGCCACGCGCCGATACGAGCTTTGATTCGAGCACCCGGATATCGTATAGTTATAGCCCAACTGCCCCTGGGCACAGCTTCCGGCCGCATATACATTATGGTCATCACCGAGTACTAAGGTGCTTTCGTTCCCGGGAGCGACATATACTCCCTTGACACCGGCGGGGAGATTAAACTGAACCGGAGTTGTGCGCGGATTAGTAGTATTACCATTACCAAGCTGGCCCGAGTTATTACGCCCAGATCCAAATACGCGGCCATCCGTCGTAAGCGCGAAGAAATTATGCCCTACCGACAAGAAGCTCGCGAAGACCCTGTTTGCTACAGCGTCAGAGGGAAGCTGGAAATTGACAGGCGTAGGGCTATTAGCTGTTGAGCCGTTACCAAGCTGTCCAGTACCATTATATCCAACCGTGTTGACAGCACCGGTGGCGCTCACAACCCCGAAGAATGCACCGGCGTTGCCTGCATACCCAAAAGCAATATTGGAAAAGGATGTCTGAGCAGATATAGTAGCGTACGCGCCCTCGCTATAGGTGCGCCATGGCAACCCAGTGCTCTCTCTCAACCGGTTTGTACTTGCCTCAACCGATACTCGTTGTACGCCGTTCGCAAGTGAATCAGGCACGGGCACAGAAAAGGTCGACTGAACATTGTCTGCGTCGTGTATATATTCAGATAGACCCGACTGGACTACACCAAGACAATTAGTGTTCGGCGCTAACGGGCTTGTCCACTGCGGCTCGTAATTATTCATACGAAGGCAGGCATTTGCCATTGCCAACCCACTTTGAGCGGCATTTTTCGTGTACATGTTGTAGTGAGCTGCATCAAGTGCGCTCACGACGCTCGAAGATACAGAAGTAAGCACAGAGGTAAGGACAAGAAGCATGACAAATGACGCAATAAGAATAGTAGGCAAGGCAAACGCGGCCTCGTCCCGGCCTGCGTGGTGTTTGTTTTTTAGCCCAATCCTATTCATACCTACACTTACGTACCATAATACCGCATTATTCTTATAAACACGAGCGAAATAGGGGTATTTTATTGACTTTTTCTACCAAGGTTGCTATAAGTAAAGCTAATACTACTTTCAAAATACATACAGATAAGGAAATTGCGAGACCATGTCTGAGTTACCAGAGAAACAAGCCAAGCGACTTCATTCGCTTATTCAAGAGGCGGAAACTAACCTGGCGGCAGCTAAGGAATTGCTTATAAGCATTATCGGCGATAACGGGTCGGTTATCACACCTAAATCAAGCCCTAATGAAGAAGTGGGCGGTAAAGTGATTGAGGGCGTATTCGACGGCCAGAAAATGGCTGGGCCTGACGGCAAGGAATACCCTATACCGGCGAATTACGCCAGCAAGTCAAAACTCGTAGAAGGCGACATCCTAAAGCTCACCATTGCTGAGGATGGTAGCTTTATATACAAGCAAATTGGGCCAGTTGACCGTACGCAAATTATCGGCACCCTTACTCAGCATGATGGTGCGTATTACGTTGAAGCTAACGGCCGTGAATACCGTATCTTGCTTGCAAGCGTGACCTACTTCCGCATTAATGTTGGTGACCAAGTAACTATTATTGTACCTACTGATAACCAAGAAGCGACCTGGGCAGCAGTAGAAGCAGCGCTTTAGTAGCAGGATAGTAACGATAGTGTTGTAGTTTCGTACTACAACACTCTTTTTTATTGCACCCGCTACAGTAGCACGGTACTATAAAAGACAACAGGGGAATACATGTCACAAGCACTCTACAGGAAATACCGTAGTAAATCATTGGAAGATATCGTTGGTCAAAACCACATTACTGACGTGCTACAACGTGCGCTGAAGGCGGACAAGGTTGCACACGCCTATCTTTTTACTGGCCCTCGCGGGGTGGGCAAGACATCCATTGCCCGTATCCTTGCTCACGAGATTAACCAGCTTCCATATACCGAAGATGCCACACATCTTGATATTATCGAAATCGACGCAGCAAGTAATAATGGGGTTGAAGATGTGCGTGACCTCCGCGAAAAAGTACAAATTGCACCCGTAAGCGCGGCCAAAAAAGTATACATTATCGACGAAGTGCATATGTTATCTAAGCCGGCATTCAACGCACTTCTTAAGACCCTTGAAGAGCCGCCAGAGCACGTTGTCTTTATCCTCGCCACCACCGACGTAGAAAAGCTCCCGGCTACAATTATTAGCCGTACGCAACGCTATGGCTTTAAGGCTATACAGCCTGAAAAGGCAGTGGCGCACCTTGCAGACATTGCTAAAAAAGAGGGGATTACAATAAACAATGAAGCGCTTACTCTCATCGCCGAACGAGGCGATGGAAGCTTTCGCGATAGCATTAGTTTGCTTGATCAACTATCAAGTATGTCGAGCGGAGGCGAAGAAATTACCACCCAGATAGTTGAGTCTCTACTTGGGCTCGCGCCTCAATCACTAGTTAGCGATCTTATGAACGCAACAGAAACTGGAGATATTAGCACTATCGCAAAACTGCTACAAACCGCCGAGGCCGACGGGGTGAATCCGCTTACAATTACCGATCAACTTATCAGATATATACGACAGCAACCGTCATATTCAACAAGAAACCTGGAAGTACTCGACGCTCTTCTCGACGTTGCGAAATCGCCAAACCCGTCCGCGAAACTCCTTACTGTATTAGGGCGTGCTTACCCCCACCAAGAAGCAGCCCTCCCCCCAACACCGCCTACGCCAAGGACTGCCCCGCCTAAGTCGGTAGCACTAGCTGCGCCTATTCCTGAAGTCTCTGCTTCCGTTGAAGAGCTCCAAGATGCAAAACCTATCAAAAAATCAGCATCAAAAAAGCGGTCAACAAAGCCTACAGCACCGTTCGATTGGCAAACACTCACCCAATATACTCGCGAACATTTCGTTGCGCTGCACAGCGTTTTATCGAAATGCTCCCCAGAAGTAGAGGGCGAGGTACTGACGCTCTATACAGTAAACGCTTTTTATAAAAAGAAACTTGATGACCCCAAATACAGTGCCCACCTCTATGAATCACTGGAGGCTATAGGAAGTTCTACCCTTACTGTCCACACCGTACCCACAGCAGCACCTATGAAGGACTCCCAAGCTGCAGCCATAGCTGCTATGATGGGCGGAGGAGTAGAGGTTTCACCAGAGACCGCCTAAAAATGTGAGATATGGCAGATAAAGCAGTACAAGCGGGTAAAATACCGCCACAAAACGTCGACGCCGAGATGAGTCTTCTCGGTGCCGTTCTTATCGACGAGGAAACCCTAGCGGATATTTCCGAACATGTCACCCCGAAAGACTTTTACGACAAGCGACACGCCCATATATATGAAGGGATGATGTACCTCTACGAAAAGCATAAGCCGGTTGACTTACTTACACTTACTGATGAATTGAAACGAAAAAACCGCCTTGAAGAAGTAGGCGGGTCTGCCTATCTTACTGAACTCACAAACTACGTGCCGACCGCCGCCCACGCTGAAGCCTATGCGGAGCTCGTACAACAAAAGGCTATTCGACGACGTCTCATTAAGGCGAGTGGAGATATCGCCGAAATGGGATATGACGAGGAGCACTCTACGCAGGAGCTCCTTGAGAAGGCCGAAGCCGAACTTTTCTCAGTAAGTGACCAATCTACTAAGCAAGATCTTGTTAGTCTTGAGAATATCCTTACCGAAAGTTTCGATCGAATGGAAGAACTTCATCGCAACAAGGGAAGCTTACGGGGTATTCGTACCGGCTACCGCGACCTTGACAACATGACCGCCGGCTTACAGCGGAGCGATTTAATTGTGCTCGCAGCGCGTCCGGCAATGGGTAAAACAACGCTCGTGACTAACTTAGCCTATAATGTCGCGACAATCGCAAAGCAACCCGTACTCTTTTTCAGTCTCGAGATGAGTAAAGAACAGCTTGTCGACCGTATGCTCGCCGATGCCTCTGGTGTGGACGCCTGGAATATTCGCACAGGTAATTTAAGCGACGAAGATTTTAGTAAGTTATCTGAAGCCATGGGTGAGATGGCGGAAGCGCCTATTTATATTGACGACACCCCAGGCGTGAGCGTGCTTGAGATGCGTACGAAAGCGCGACGTATTGCGCATGAGCAACCCCTAGGGCTTGTCATTGTCGACTACTTGCAGCTTATGCAAGCAAGTGGGCGGTCAGACGGGAACCGCGTGCAAGAGGTGAGCGAGATCTCTCGTGGACTAAAGCTGATTGCACGCGAGTTGAACGTGCCCGTCATCGCCCTCAGTCAGCTATCACGTAGCGTTGAAAGCCGTTCTCCGCAAATTCCACAACTCGCCGACCTACGTGAGTCGGGTTCGATTGAGCAAGATGCTGACATTGTCGCCTTTATTTACCGTGAGGCATACTATAACCCCGATACCGACCGTGAAAATATCACCGACCTAATTATCGCCAAACACCGTAACGGCCCGGTTGGAAAAGTTGAGCTCTACTTCCACCCAGAACGCCTCCGCTTCATGTCGCTTGATCGTAAGCACGAATAAAATGCTATAATCAGTAGGACACAATGGCTGAACGCGATTTTTCAAACTATCTGCTCTATCGGTGGCGCTATATTATAGGCTATAGCGCTATTGGGATACTCCTTGCAGGGCTGTTGCTTTTTGCAGGGCTTTATCTTCCCGGTGGTATCTCAGCACAAGAGATGGAATCGGTGGTTAAAAGTAGCAGCCTCAGCCTTAGCGACGCAAGTACACTCGCTATCACCAACCTACCTTACTACGCATTTCAAAAGGCGCTATTTAGCGTGTTTGGGGTAAGTATTTTTACCATAAAGCTACCATCGCTCCTACTTGCACTCGTATCGGCACTAGGCCTTATTATGCTCCTCCGTCGATGGTTCAAACCAAATATTGCCGTGCTCGCCTCACTTATTGCGGTGTCTACCGGACAATTTCTCTTCATTGCCCAGTCAGGCACGCCAAGTATTCTGTACGTGTTTTGGCCAATCGTTCTATTACTTCTAGGTACGCAAATTACTCGGGTCAAAAAGTTGCGTTTTCTATGGAAAGCAGTATTCATGGTAGCTGCGGGAGTTAGCCTTTACACACCGCTAGCAGTCTACCCGCTGGTAGCCATCCTTATTGCCGTCGCGTTACACCCTCATCTGCGAAATGCAGTCAGAAGATTGTCGAACCTGCGGCTTACGATTGTTTCTATTATATTCCTCGCAGTAATAGCACCTTTGGCGTACCTTATTATCAGTTCGCCTTCGCTCGCTATCACGCTGTTGGGGCTTCCGACAGTATGGCCTATCGACTTCATCGAAAACGCCAAGTTACTCCTTACTCAGTACTTTATGTTTTGGTCTCCAAGTGTTACGTATATTCTTACTCCAATATTCGGGCTTGGGTCGGTACTATTAATAGGGCTTGGTACGTATCGGCTTATTCGTACCCGTGAAACCACCCGAAGCTACCTAGTAATCGCCTGGCTCCTCTGTCTTAGCCCTATACTACTTCTTAATCCCTCTTACACATCGGTGATGTTCGTGCCCTCTATTTTACTTTTGGCAGCAGGGCTTACGAGCCTTATTGGGTATTGGTACAGGTTATTTCCACTCAACCCGTATGCGCGCATCGCGGGGCTTATCCCTATAACGCTACTTGTTGGAGCGCTCATTCTTACAGGGCTAAGCAGGTATGCCTATAGCTATCACTACAACCCAGAGGCGGTATCACTGTACTCGCGAGATAGTGCGCTTATACCATCTGGTACTACAGAAATTATCGTTGGCAACGGCGAAAAAGCCTTTTATACAGCCCTCAGTAACTACAAAGATTTTACCGTTGTTACGGCCCCAAGTAGTGATACATTCACCACAAGTCGCCAAGCACATGCTCTGTACGAGGGATACGAAATTACGGAGATTGTAACTGATTCACGCCGTGAAAATGCCGACCGCTTCTATGTATACGAACGTGTACAACAGTAGTATCGCGTGCTATACTACAACAAGTAAATACGGAGGAATAACCCTATGGCTTTTGACCAAATGAAAACGTTGAACAAACTGCGTAAAGCGCAGAGCGATTTAAAGAAAGAGATTATCGAAGTTGAGGCAGGTGACGAGGCGGTTATCGTGCAGGTAACTGGTGAGCTTAAGGTTAAAAAAATTACCATCGACCCAGCACGCGTTGACCTTGACGACATCGCTGAACTAGAACACTGGCTAGAAATTGCTATACGCGATGGCCTCGCGAAGGCGCAAGAAGTAGCTGCCGAAAAGATGAAGCCCCTTATGGGCGGCCTTGGAAACCTTGGCCTTTAGAAGAAGGCCTTGTGGCGCGTTTACTTCCGATTGCACTTGAGAAGCTGATCGATGAACTCGGTCGGCTTCCTGGCGTTGGACAGCGCACTGCCGAACGATATGCCTATTACTTGTTGCGAGCCGATCAGCGAATTAACGATAGCTTAGCAACAGCAATACACGACGTACATGCTCTTGTGAAGACATGCCCCGTAACATTTGCGCTTATCGACACCGATGAAGAGGTGTCACCATTATATAGCGAACCCAGTCGTGACAAGAAGCTTATTGCCGTAGTAGAAGAACCCCTAGATATTGTTGCCCTAGAGCGTACTGGGCAATTTAAAGGCACGTATCACGTGCTTGGTGGGGCGATGAGCCCTATTGATGGCATTGGGCCAGAGCAGCTACATATCCCTGAACTCTTAAAACGTATCGAAGAGGATGCCGTTGAAGAGGTAATTATTGCGACCAATGCAAGCGTAGAGGGTGAGTCTACGGCGCTCTTCCTACAGAGGCACATTCAAGAGACGGGTAGCACTGTAAAAATGAGCCGCTTAGCGCGCGGTATTCCTGTGGGGGTTGATTTAGAGTATGCTGATCAAATCACGTTAAGCCACGCGCTTGAAGGACGACGCTTTTTATAGTTTCTAAAAATGAAAAGGGCGGGCCTGTAGTCTCCCCGTAGGGAGTACAGACCCGCCGAAGCGGTACTACTCGGTCGACACTTCGTCGACGTTGTAGCAGTGCTGGAAAGCGTCCAGCTCGCCGACCTTCAGGGTCGTGGGGTTGGGGAGGATGACGTTGTAGTCGTCACCCTTGCTGGAGTTCTCGATGAGAACCCACTCGTACCCGAACTCATCGGGATACTCCACCCATCTGAGCACCACCCTGCAGCCGCCAGCGTTGGCGAAGTAGGTGGCACTGTCGCCGTATCCGAGCGCGCCACTCGAAGCGACGTAACCCTGCTCGGTGACATCCGTGAAACCGCGCTTGGCGAGTTCATCGAGATTGATGTCAGGCTGACTCATTCCCGCGCAAGCGGTCAGAGTCAGAGCGGTGAGGGCGGCCACGCACGCCCCCAAGAACATGGTGAAACCCTTTTTGATCCCCATAAATTACATTATACACAATTAGTGTAATTTTGTCAAGTTTATATACATGCATACCTACGCATAACGATAGATACATGCTAAAATAACAGAGATGGATATTACAAAAGCAAAACAATCACTCTCCGAAGCGCAAAATATAGTTGTCATTCAGGCTGAAAACCCTGACGGCGATAGCTTAGGTAGCGCCCTTGCCCTTGAGGAGCTGCTTGCTGAAGCCGGAAAAAACGTTACACTATACTGCGCTATCGATATCCCCAAGTATCTGCGCTACATCAAGGGGTGGGACAGGGTAGAGAAAGAGTGGCCTACCAACGCCGACCTTGCTATTATTGTCGACACTTCAAGTAAGGCGCTTCTGGAACAATCACTCGAAACGCCCGGAGTGCGTCATTTCTTAGAATCGCACCCGGTTGTAGTATTTGACCACCACCTTAACACCGAAGGTGATCTTCCCTTTGAGACTATCGCCGTTGTCGACCCCGAGGCCGTCGCCACAAGTGAAGTTATTTACGAGTTCGCTAAAGACATAGGCTGGGTGATCCCTCCGCAAGCAGCTGAAAACATGTTTGCATCACTGCAAGCAGATAGCCTAGGCCTTACAACACAGAACACCACCCATAAAAGTTACCAGACTGCAGCAGACCTTGTGGGGCTTGGGGCTGTGCCCGCCGACATTGAAAGCCGTCGTCGCGAATATATGAAGAACCCTGCCGATATTTTAGCGTATAAAGGCCAGCTTATTAGCCGCATCGAATACGACCTTGATGGCCGCCTTGCAACCGTCCATATTCCCTGGGAGGAAATAGAAGAATACAGCGACCGCTACAACCCCAGCGTACTTGTACTTGATGAAATGCGCCTCGTAGACACCGTTGCTGTCGCTGTCGCATTAAAAACCTACCCCGACGGCAAGATTACTGGAAAAATACGCGCCAATATCCCTATTGCCGAGGATGTAGCCGGTTACTTCGGTGGGGGCGGGCATGGCTACGCTGCAGGGTTTAAGTTATTTGAGACCTACGATACCATACGAACGGAATTACTAACCGCTGTCGAGAAGGCGATTACTACCTATGAAACTGCAATTTCATAACCAACGTACCAAAAAACTCGATGAGTTTGCTCCGCTAGAACAAGGCAAGGTGCGTCTGTATACCTGTGGCCCCACCGTATATAACTCTCTTACGGTAGGTAACTGGACGGCGTACATTTATTGGGACACGCTAGTGCGCGTACTTACTGCGGCTGGATACGTTGTCACCCGCGTAATGAACATTACTGATGTTGGCCACCTTGTAAGTGATGCCGACGAAGGCGAAGATAAGCTTGAAAAGGGCGCCCGCCGTGAAGGAAAAACCGCCTGGGATATAGCCGCACAGTACACGGATGATTTTGTGAAAGGCATGCACGACCTAAACCTTGTCGCCCCAACCTACCTACCAAAAGCAACTGAGTACATTCCTCAACAGCTCGCGCTTGTACGAACACTGAAAGAAAAGGGGTATACCTACCAAATTAGTGATGGTATTTATTTTGACACTGCAAAGTTTCCTACCTATAGTAATTTTGCCGATCTTGACCTTCAAGCGCTTAAAGCGGGTGCCAGGGTAGAATATAATCCAGAAAAACACGCGCCAAGTGACTTTGCCCTATGGAAGTTTACTCCAGAAGGCGAAACCCGCGATATGCAGTGGGCTACCCCCGCCGATCTTACCGACGAGCACCAAGAGCGCCCTGGATTTCCCGGTTGGCACCTGGAATGCTCTGCAATGGCCATGGAATTACTAGGCGATAGCATCGATATCCATACCGGAGGCATCGACCATATTCCCGTACACCACACCAACGAAATAGCCCAATCGGAAGCCGCAAGCGGACAATTGTTTGCGTACTATTGGCTTCATAATAACCACCTTAAAGTAGATGGAACAAAAATTAGTAAATCCCTAGGAAATGGGTACACATTACACGACCTTTCCGAGCGTGGCTTCGACCCACTTGATTTTCGTCTTTTTATTCTTCAAAGCCACTACAGGACCGAGGGAAACTTTACCTTCGAAAACCTTACTGCAGCAAAAAATCGTCGGCTTCATTGGCGCAATATTGCTGCGTTACGGCATCAAACTCACGATACGCTCTCTCCACAAGGTCGTACCGAGGAGAATAGCGCAACTGTTTCACTGTATGCTGCTGGAAAAGCCCTGCTAGAAGCGCTCGCAGACGACCTTAACACCCCTGAAGCATTTGCTATAATTGATGACGCATTTGCCAAAGTGAGTACTGCAAAAATCGCCTCAGTGCACCACCACGCGCTTGTAAGCTTCCTAGAAACCATAGACGACCTTCTGGGGCTTCAGCTTATAGCTACGACACCCGACATATCGGATGAGGTAAAACAGCTCATTATCCAACGCGCTCGTGCTCGAGAGAACAAGGACTACGCAAAATCAGACGAACTTCGCGCAATATTAGAGACCTCGGGTATCATTGTCCGCGACACTCCGTCTGGAGCCATCTGGGAATACGCTGCCTAATTTAGGCAGCCTGCTTCTCGACTTTTTTCTCTCCGCCACGGCGGCTCTCTAGAAATTCCTCAACCAGAATCCGGACCGTACCTGCAATAGGAATAGCAATAATACCCCCAATGATACCAAACATATACAAGCCAACCGTCACCGCCGCTAAAATCATAAGTGCCGATAGGTCGATACGTTTTGCCTGAATGTTAGGGGCAATAAGATTATTCTCGATTTGCTGGTATACCACAAAGTACACAACATACACAATAGCTGCCCCTGGGCTGTTAAGAAGCAGTAGTAGGGTAATGATCGCCCCGCCGATTGTCGCACCAAACATAGGAATAAGTGACAAGATAAAGGTAATAACTGCCGTAGGCATTGCCAGCCCGCCATCAAAGTTAAATATGTAGCTAAGGACGAATACAAAAAGCCCCGCTGCAGTAGCCCCAATGGCAGATACCGTAAGTTGACCAGTAACGTACCCCGTAAACACACCATAAATACGCCGAAGTACGTGTTGATGCTTTTTCATTTTTCCTTCATTTTTATAGAGACGCCATAGTCGTTTAATCCACTCTGGGCCTTCTACAAGCATCAAGAAGGTAAGCACGAGTATAAGGATGAGTGCGGCAAGTCCAGCAAACACTGAACCAAGGCTTGCAACAGCGCTCTGCCCAACATTACCCGCCCACTGGCCTGCACTTTCTTGTATAGACGCTAGTGCCGTATCAAGCTGCCCCTGTAACCCGTACTGTGTAAGAAAATCCCGAAGCCCTTCCCACTGTGAGGTAGCCGATTCTACCACCGCTGGTGCAGTTTGCGCGAACTTGGCTGTTTGTTGGACTATCGGTGGAATTACCAAGACAATAATGCTTCCAAGAATTGCTATAACAGCAAGATAGGCAATAGCGGTTGCGCCGACTCGACTTTTACCAGGAAGGCGGCGAGCTATAGATGATACCGGGCTATTCAATGCCAAAGCTAAGAATACAGAAATCCCCAAAATAATCAGTGCAGTTGACGCTTGGTAGAGAAGAAACGCCGCTAAGCCTATACCAAAAATGACCAACCAAAAGCGTACAAATGTCCGTGTATCTATATCTATTTTTGTTCTCATAGCTGTAGTATACACCGCCTACGACCATTTAGGGTAGCCCTATCGACAAACCCGCTCTGCTTATCTATAGTTAAGACATATGAATACGGTGGGAGCTGGGCTACAGAATAGCATAGAAGGTGATGTATACACTGACGCTGCAACACGAAAGGCGGTACAACGCGATGCGAGTATTTTTAGCCTTACCCCTAAACTAGTGGTATACCCTAAAACAGTGGCCGACATAAGCTCAATCGTCACGTTTGCGAAACATAGCGGGTATTCTATAACGCCAAGGGGTGCCGGAACCGATATGACCGGCGGGGCAATTGGCGGCTCTATTATTATTGACACTACGCGTTACTTAACCACAGTACGTGAAATAACTTCGTCACACGTTACCGCCGAGCCAGGCACACCACTTCGTGTAATAACCCCCAAACTAGCCGCTGCCCAACGCCAATTCGCAAGCGCCCCTACGAGCGCGCACACAAGCACTTTTGGCGGTATGGTAGCAAACAACGCCGGAGGGGTATACTCGCTTCAGTTCGGAAATACTAATGGTTGGGTAAGGAAGATGAAGGTAGTTCTTTCAGATGGTAACGAATACACGCTTACGCCCTTAACACACGCGCAATTAAAAAGGAAGATGCGTCAGGATACTTTCGAGGGGCGCATATATACACAGCTCTACGAGCTTATAGAGCACAATTACGATACTATTAAGAACGCCCGCCCCCGCGTTCCACGGTCTAATTCTGGATATGCACTGTGGGATGTATGGGATAGAGAGTCGGGAATCTTCGACCTAACTCAATTATTCACAGGAAGCCAAGGAACCCTAGGCATCATCACCGAAGCTAGCGTAGAGACAGTCTCTCTTCCCGCTCATACGGCAACACTACTTGCCTATATCTCGAGCTTACACAGCCTTGATGTCATTGTGCAGACTATTATGCGCCATGCCCCTGCGGCGTTTGAGGGGTTTGATGAGTCCGGTTTCCGCGCCAACTCTGCGTTACATACGCAACTTGGTCTTGCAAGCTTACTTAAAAACCGTACCGGGAAGGGAATGTTTTTTGGCATCGAGCTTCAGGCGTCTTCCGAAGAGGCGCTTATACAAAAGGTAGGGGCACTCCGTCATGACCTGAAGAGGGTGAAGAAGGTGAAAGTTGATGTAGACCCCATTGGTGCCCATAGCACTGCATTCTGGCGTGCACGACGGTCGGCGCTTGCGCTTCTTCGAGCACAGGCACAGGCATTCCACGGTGCGCCCTTTATTGATGATTTAGCCGTACCGCCAGTCGCGCTTGGTGTAGTACTTCCAAAAGTACAGTCGTTGCTGCGTCAGTACGCCTTACCAGCCTCAATCCACAGCCACCTTGGTGATGGCGTTGTTCATATTATCCCTATAGGGCCAGTCCTTTCCAAAAAACACCGCGCAAAATTAGCGCCCCTTATGCGCGACCTCACGACCATCGTTAAAGAGCACGGCGGGGCGCTTTCCGGCGAACACAACGACGGCATGCTCCGCGGGCCATGGCTACGAGCCGCCTTTGGCCCTGAAACCTACGCGCTATTCGTGCAAACGAAAGAAATATTCGACCCAGACTATATATTTAACCCCCACAAGAAAACCGATGCCTCGTGGTCGTACAGCACGCACCATCTGGCTTTACCTATGATGCTAGATAATGTATAGTAATAAATACAATGGCTACGATAGGTTGTGTAAAGGAAGCGACACGGATACTAGGGGATAAATGGACACCCCAGCTTCTCCGTTTTTTTGTAAACGAGGAAACCGTCCGTTTTTGTCAGCTACAAGATCTTACCGAGGGAATCAACCCTCGCACACTTTCAGCCAGGCTTGATAGCCTGGAAAAAGAAGGCATTATTGAAAAGGTTTCTCATAGCGATTCCTCGCGCTGCGAATATCGCCTCACACAAAAAGGGACTGAGCTCACTCCAATTCTTCGGGATATGCAGGCCTGGAGCGAACAGTACGCCTCGGCCTAACATGGCACTTTTCTTGCTATTTGTTTATAATTAAGCAAGATTTCAGCTAAGAAAGGTACACTAAGAGGTATGAGAGTACTCGTCGTCGAAGATGAACATAAAATCGCCCGTGCACTTGCCAAGGCCCTTGAGCAAGAAACCTACGCTGTCGATATAGCGTACGACGGCGACGAGGGATACGCTATGGCCACTACCGAGCCGTATGACGTTGCTATTATTGATCGCATGCTACCAGGTGAACACGACGGGGTTGCTATTGTTAAGGCTATGCGTGAGGCAAAAATTCACACACCTGTACTTTTCTTAAGTGCGCTTGATAGCATCGCCGAGCGCACCACCGGCCTCGATGCAGGCGCTGATGATTACCTCGTAAAGCCATTCGCGCTCGAAGAGCTCCTCGCCCGCGTACGAGCTCTTCTTCGCCGCCCAACCGAACAACAGTCGGATATTTTAACTGCCGGTGATCTCACTTTAGACACCGTCACCTACAGTGTTGTACGTGGCGGAAAGCCCATTCAACTTACCAGTAAAGAGTTCGCGCTTCTTGAATACCTTCTTCGAAACCAAGGCCGCCCCATTAGTAAGGAAGTTATTATTAGTCACGTCTGGGACTACGACGCCGACATTCTGCCAAACACTGTTGAGGTGTACGTGAAATACCTACGCAACAAAGTTGATACCCCCTTCGGAAAATCACTCATACACACCGTACGCGGGTTTGGGTACAAGCTAGAGGCTTGATATGCAAAAAATGTTTCAGTCAGCCACGCTGAAGCTCACCGTATGGTATCTTGCCCTCATAATGGCGGTAAGTATCACCTTTAGCGTCGTCATCTACCAGCTTAATTCTAATGAGCTTAAGGCACGGCTCGAAAGTTTACAGCATAGTCTTATAGACGATATCCCCATTATTAGTTCGAATGGATCGGTGTATTTTGGCTATGGTCCTGGTACGGCGTACTTTATTGAAAGCAATAAGGCAGCCGCCCAGATGACCCTCACGCTTGTATACATTAACCTATTCGTCTTCGGGGCTGGGGGACTAGTAAGTTACTGGCTTGCTCGGCGTACGTTACGGCCTATTGAAGAAGCTCATGAATCACAAAGCCGCTTCACAAGCGACGCTAGCCACGAGCTGCGCACCCCACTCTCAGCAATGAAAACTGAGCTAGAGGTAACGCTGCGCGACGCGAACCTATCCACAGACGAGGCGCGTGAAGTACTTGAAAGCAACCTCGAGGAAGTAAATAAACTTATTCGTCTGTCTGAAATGCTCCTTCAGTTATCTCGACTTGATAACACGAAATTAGAGCAGACAAGCGTTGATCTTGTAGCCCTCCTAGAAGAACGTTTAGAGGCCCGTAGCAAAATGCGTAAGCGATTTGATGTATCCACGCGTAAGAAAGCCCTTACCCAGGGTAACGAAGCGGCCTTGAGTGAGCTTATGGAGATACTCATTGACAACGCCCTGAAATACAGCCCGGCAAACTCCAAAATTGCCATTCGCCTTTTTCAGCAACGTGGGTATGTAGGGTTTGAAATAAAAAATGTCAGCAAAAAAATACCCGAAGAAAAGCTCGAAAAGCTATTTGACCGCTTTTTTAGAGCTGATACTTCACGCACTAATAGCGCCCAGAACGGCTACGGCTTAGGGCTCTCTATTGCGAAGAAGATAGTGGATATCCATCATGGCTCGATTACCGTAGCGAGCACTGATGAACACATCACATTTACTTTTTTCGTTCCTATACTACGCCGTAACTCGTCTACAGCTGCAAGGAAAGACCCGTCTCCTTCAGGACAAAAATAGAATAGAAAATTACAACAGAATTCAGTACGCATTTCAGAGTTCTCTCAGAATTGAATGGCATACTAAAGTCAGTAGCAACCGCTACATAACAAAGACCATACAGGTCACAAAGGAAGGGAGTGAACAACTATGAACACAACCACCACCATACCACAAGAACAAAAAACCATCTTGCTAAGCAAGAAGGGCATGAAAGAGCTTCGCCACACCATCGCTCAACTAGAGCACGACCGACTTGCGATAAGCCGAAGTCTCCGAGAAAGTGACAAAACGACTGGTCATGACGATCGGTTTGAGAGGAACGAAAAACTTCTTCGCTTAGAGGCCATCGAGGCCGAACTAGCCGAGAAGCAACACACTCTACAGCGAGCAAAACTCATGCCTAGCCGGAAAGCGCGCATGAAAGTCGCTGTCGGGTCAGTAGTTGACCTTATTGACCAGCAGGGAAGAATGTTTCGCTACACACTCGTAGAAAGTATCGAAGCAGACCCAAGTGACGGCCGCATCTCCGTTGTTAGCCCCCTAGGAAGCACCCTTGTGGGTAAAACCGTAAAGGATATGGTTGAATGGTCGAATGGCGCCGGCAAGGCAACACTACGGCTTGTAAATGTTACGTAATTAGTAAAAACCGTGAAACGAAGACCCTCTTTTGAGGGTCTTCGTGGTTATGTTTGACAAAAGCACCTTTTGAGAGGATAATTCAGCAATAATAAGCAGCGGAGCTCCGCTGTTTATGTAAACTTTACAATTCACACGACCGCTAAAAGTGAGGAAAGAACCGATGATTAACCCTGAAGACTTTCCTCATGTCGAGGAAGCGTTTATCTGCCTAAAAAGAACCAATCGAGCGGAAATCGAATCACTGCGCTTTGAGCTCCATTCGATTGATAATGAGATACACCGTCTCACTAACAAACTGGCTATCTCGCAACGAAGACCATCTTCCCGTGAGCTTTCCAGGTTGCGTAACACCCGGCTTGAGTGTCTAGGTAAGCTAAAGAAGCTCGACACCCAACCGACGGAGAGTGTAAGCTGGATAGACTACGATGAGGCCTTCCGCGAAGAATTTCGTAAGATCTGCATAATCCCCGAGGTCATTGGTGCGGGTACCTACGGCCCAAGTGAGCCCTTTTTCACCCTACATGCCACGTGCGAGTTTGAAGGCGAGAGATATTTCATCGGAGACTGGGTTCTCAGTATTAAAGATGATCCTAAGGAGCCTTTCTGGCTATCGCCCGAAAATACCGGACGACGCAATGATTGGACGTTTGGAGATTACCCCGATTATTCATGGGTACCCAATAGCAGCGACGGCTACGTTACTTTCTGCACAGGGAGTAACAGTGGCATCCTAGAGACGCTCTTTAATACTAGTCGCTACCTACAAGGCGTGCAGCTTGCTGCTCACGTCCTGCGCACTATCAACGACAACCACGCGGAAAGGCAAAACATCCCCAACGCATTCGTAAAAGAAAGGTGAGGCGAATGAAGTTCACTGTTGCACAGTGGCCCGATGAGATTCATCTCATCGGAGCTGGCGGCATCGGCTCGCACGTCCTTTTGGCTCTTATCGAGCTTGGAGCGACAGAAGTACACGTGTGGGATGACGACATCGTCGAAGCTCACAACCGCCCGAATCAGTTTGTATACACTGCTACTGATATCGGAAGGCTAAAAGTAGAGGGGATGGTACGGTTTGTCGAGCGGCAAGCGTTTGCGATGCGGGTCATACCGCACCAGGAGCGCGTAACCGAATCTACAGAGTTGAGTGGCATCATCGTAAGTGGTGTCGACTCTATGATGAGCCGGAAATCAATCTGGCAAGCAGTCTTGGCCTCAGCTGGGTACATCCATACCTACATTGACGGAAGGATTGGCGACGAGCATGTACACATGCTTACCGTCGATCCTTGCGAGCCAGTCATGGTGGAGCGTTATGAAAAGACGCTTCTTGATGAGGGTGATATACCCGACCGGGGCTGCACTACCCGAGAAAACCCCCATTCCGCGCTTGCTGTCGCTTCGATGGTAAGTATAAATCTCACCCTGCGACTTGCAGGTGAGCCTGTCAAAGATGCCGTATATCGGAATCTGCGACAGGAGGCAATGAAAACCGTCCAGTAACCGCTGGGCGCGACTCACAGAAAATGAGGAAGATTATGTCAGGAACCACTGCAGCACAGCCGACGATCAACATCACCGACGCGTACGGGGTCGCGAGCGACCTTCTCCTCATCGAGGGGCAGACCCTTGAGGCGTACTTCGCGTCCAGTACCACGCTGACCGCACCCATCGACGACGAGATGACCCTTGCCGACGGCATCCCCATGCAGATGGGCGACGTCGTGCCGGCGGGAGCCACCCTCGTCGTGGCCAAGCTGCCGAAGAACGGCTGACCTCGCGGTCGTGTGAAAGGGGAGAGAGTCGCATATTGCGGCGCCTCTCTCCCCTTTTGCACTTCTATAATTGCGTAATTATACTGACGAGTCTAAAAAGACGAAAAGTGCCCTGTACCCCTTTGTGGGTTTCTTATACAATAAAGCTAATGCTTTTCTACCAAAAAACACCAACACAAACCCTTGAGGAACTCCACACCTCAGAAAGTGGATTAACCCGCACTCAAGTAGCTGAACGCCGTAATAAATATGGCCTCAATGAGCTCACTATAAAAGGTGAGCCCCTATGGAAAAAACTTCTCGAACCGTTCTGGAACGTGTTTACTGCCGTGCTTGGCCTCGCTATCATCATTAGCCTTTTTCACCACGCCGTGTTTGACGCCATTATTATAGCTGTTATTATCTTGGCAAGTGCAGGAATTTACTACGTACAGCGGTTCTCGACAGAGCATATCCTACGCACATTACAAAAGAAAAATGCCCAACGGGTCGAGGTTATTCGTGGTGACACCAGTACGACAATTGATGCCAGTGAGCTCGTCCCTGGCGATATTGTAAAACTCGGCGAAGGGGATAAAATACCTGCAGACATTCGCCTTATCGAATCTGAAGCCGTACGGACCGACGAGGCTGTCCTTACCGGAGAGTCAGTTCCTGTAGCGAAAACTATCGAAGCGCTTCGTAGCACTAAAGAAGTGTACGAGCAAAAAAACATTCTCTTCCAGGGATCATTTGTTGTAAGCGGGCAGGCTACGGGGGTTGTCATCTACACAGGCAACGACACCGAATTCGGGCGCATAGCCGCGCTTACTGGTAAAGCGCCCGGCTCGGCTTCAAGCCCAGTTCAAAAGAAGATAGATAAGTTAATCAGCTATATTATCGCCGCCGTAGGGGCCATGGCTATATTGGCGTTTGTGCTCGCGATCTATCGTGGTATCGAGTTTGCCGAGGCGCTTCGCTTTGTTATAGCGTTATCAGTTTCCGCAGTGCCCGAAAGCCTTCCTGTGGCGATATCGGTTATTCTCGTACTCGGTATGCGCCGAATGGCGGCTAAAAAGGCGCTTGTACGCAGTATGACGGCTATCGAATCTATCGGTGTTATTACCACCATCGCAACCGATAAAACCGGTACGCTTACAAAGAATGAGCTTTCCGTGCAAGAAACCTGGCAGCCTAGCTGGAGTGCCCATCATCTTCCGACGGTCGTGCACAAAACCATAAATCACCACGGTGAGCGAAGCCGCGACCCATTGGATATTGCGCTTATTAGTTTCGCTCCGGCCGAAGAGGCCGTAGAACTCAAGGGCGAGTCTGTTGCCAAATTACCCTTCGACCAAGCCTACTCTATGAGTGGTAATGTCTGGAACCACAAAGGAACGCACGAGCTTGTCGTAAAGGGCGCACCCGAAGCAATTATGCACCGCAGTAAGCTTACCGTTGTGCAAAAAGAAGAGATAGAAGCCGCCCTTCAGCAGCTAACCACCCAAGGGTACCGGGTTATCGCACTCGCAACCTCACCCCTTGACGCACCATTAAAGACTTTTAGTGAGCTCCACGCAAAGGCAAAGCTAGAGTTCGCTGGCCTTGTAGCGGTTGCGGACACACTGCGCCCTGGCGCACATCGTGCCATAGCCGCCGCCCGACAAGCGGGCGTTTCCGTTCGTATGATCACTGGTGATCACCTAGAGACCGCCTATGCCATTGGGCGCAAGCTAGGCCTTGTGGACTCGCGTGATCAAGTATTCGATAGCCGCCGTATGACCGACATGACCGACAAGCAACTTGCGCTTGAAGCCGAACGCGCTCGCGTCTTTTCACGCGTTACCCCTGAGAACAAGTTTCGCATCCTGCAAGTATTGAAGCTAAAAGAGGTAGCCGCAATGACGGGAGATGGCGTAAACGACGTCCCGGCCTTAGCAAGCGCACACGTCGGCGTAGCTATGGGAAGTGGCTCTCAGATTGCCAAAGACGCTGGGGATATTGTTCTGCTTAACGACGATTTCTCGAGTATCGTGCACGCTATGCGTGAGGGGCGGATTATCTTCGCAAATATCCGCCGCATGCTTCTGTATCTACTATCGACCAATATGGGGGAAGTATTAACCACCCTTGGAGCACTTATTGTTGGGATGCCAGCTCCGCTCGCGCCAGTACAGATTCTTTGGATGAACCTTGTAACCGACACGACCATGGTAATTCCCCTTGGGCTTGAGCCCGGCGAGAAAACAGTAATGAAACAAAAACCAGTCTCGCCCAAAGCACCCATTCTATCGCTTTATATGGTAAGCCGCATTATCCTTGTGGCATTGGTGATGGCCGGAACAGCCCTTGGTCTGTATGCCTACTTTAGCGCCCAGTACGGTGAAGATTACGGTAAAACCATTGCCTTTGTTTCTATGGTGGTTATCCAATGGGCAAATGCCTTTAGTGCCCGGAGCATGTATGAGTCGGTGTTTACCCGCATTAAAACGTGGAACGGCGCGTTCTGGGGCGGGTTGGCTATTTCATTGTGTATGCAGGGCCTAGCGCTCTTTGGCCCGTTTCAGGACGCTTTGCATATCACTCCTGTAGCGATTGGTGACATATTCATCGTTAGTATTCTCGCGTTCTCTATTGCCATACTTGCCGTAGAGCTCCATAAATTCATTGGTCGCCGGCTCCTTCGTACACACCTTAGTGAAAACTAAACACCCACCTTCCAGTGGGTGTCGCACCAAGGGCGCCTGTTGGGCATTAGGCGACTATACTAACAAGTGTCCAATTACCCCCATGGTTATCGCTCCGCAGCTGATACTGCGCCTTGCCATCAGTCATGGTGATAATTTCTGCTATATGCCCGCCCGTGCTTACAAGACAGCGAAGCCCAGCATCGAGGAACTCATAAATAGTACCGCGAAATTCCATGCGACGAGGATAGGCCGATAGGTTTTTCTTGAAGCCCATTTGAGTGATAGCAACTTGTTCGTTAATAGTGACACGATTCATAGTAATTCTCCTAAGGTTTTACGATTTGGCACCGAGAGCGCGTGGTGAACGCAAAAAGGCTGAGCAAAAGTTTGATCAGCAAACGGATTTAGGAGGAGTGATGTAGAGAGGGGAGCTTAGACCGTTCGACCGGGCGCCCTTTTTACTACATATCACGTAGAATTGTGTCGTTTGGCAGGGGCGCCTAGGCTCTTTCCCGGGATAGTTCCCATGTGGGCTCGCAGGCCTGGTGTGCATACCGAACGTTTGGTGGCTTCTAAAGAGGTAAAACCCTCTTGCGTATACGCCTGTAAGTGGAAATCAGTACGTCTCCGCACCAGAAGTACTTACATGACTATATATAAGTATAGCGCGGGCATTAGTTGGAGTGTCAAGCCTTTTAATGTGTAATAATAGAACGAATGAAGCGTCTTCACACCCACTCCCAGCACTTCCTGCGAAGCCCCGCTACCGCGCAAGGACTTCTTCGGCGTTCATCAATTAAAAAGGGGAGCACCGTCTACGATCTTGGGGCGGGAAGCGGTGTGATAAGCTCGGTACTCGCAAAACATGCGCGTAAGGTTATTGCCGTAGAGGTTGAACCAGACACGCTTGAGATACTCAAGCGCAATATGGCACCCTACACGAACGTCGCTATTCTGCGTAAAGATATTCTTACCTTAGAATTTCAAAAAGAGCCGTATGCTATTTTTGCAAATATCCCATTCTCTATTAGCTCGCCACTCGTAGCGCGTTTGGCTGAGCTCACTAACAAACCTGAGGTAGCCTGTCTCATCGTCCAGAAACAATTCGGCTACAAACTGCAATCAAACACACCCGGCCAATTTACCAATCAGTTAGGTATGCTTGTTGGAACGCAGTATACCGTAACAGTCCTTAAGAATCTCCGTAAAACCGACTACTGGCCGCACCCCGCCGTTGATACTGTATGCATTGAACTCAAAAAGCGGAGAACTCCGCTCATAGAGCCCTCCCGTTTTGCAGCATACAAAAAGTTCACGGAAGACTGCTTTTCAGACCCAAAGAAGCTCGCCGTCATGCCACTTCATATCATTGGCATAAAGCCAGGTGCATCGCCCTCAAGACTTACGCTTGACCAGTGGCTTTTGCTTTTCCGTAGCCAAAAGCGCTACTAATTGCTACACTTTAAACACTATGGAATACACTTCGTCACATGGCCTTGGCCTCGCAATTATCGTTGCGATCTACGCTATCGACCTCATCATCCGGCTTGCACTACTTATTTACATCCCCAAAAATCGCAAACCAACCGCAGCAATGGCGTGGTTATTGTTTATCTATATCATCCCTGTCTACGGAACTATCTTCTTCTTTATTATTGGTGGCACGAAGCTTTCTGTTCGACGACGCAAGGCACAACAACAAATCAATCTACTATTAAAGAGGTACAGCACGACACTGAAAAAAGCAGGGCTTACCGCACCAAAGCGCACCACCTACCTGTCCTACATGAAGCTAGGCGAGTCGCTCACAATGCTTGCGCCCACCCAACACAATACCGTCACTATCCTCAGCGGGTACGACGAACTTATCGAAGAGATGACCGAAAAAATTCGCGCGGCTCGGTATTACGTGTATGTAGAATTCTATATCCTCGCCCTTGATAGTACCACCGAGCCCTTTTTTAAAGCGCTTGAGGACGCCGTCGAGAGGGGAGTGGACGTTAAGCTGCTATTCGACGCATACGGCTCACGGAAGTATCCACGGTATAAGGAGATGCAAAAAAGGCTTACCTCGATAGGTGTAGAGTGGCGAAAAATCCTTCCTTTTAGTCTTATCCCTCGCCGATACAACCGGCCAGATTTACGCAATCACCGCAAGATCCTCGTCGTAGATAGCTCGGATGCCTATATTGGTTCGCTTAACGTCATTGATAAAACCTATCATCGTAAAGACGACATATCGTACATTGAACTCGCCGTGCATATGCAAGGGCCAAGCGTCAATGAGGCGGCGGCAGTGTTTGCAAGCGATTGGTACTGCGAAACGGGTGAGTTATTAAAAGACTTCACCACCACACCACCGACCCATACAAAGGGGAGGGCACTTGTGCAGCTTATTCCTAGTGGTCCAGGCTACCCCTACCAAAATAACTTAAAAATGTTCGTGGCAGCCATCCAAGGAGCGCAGCGATCGGTAGTTATTACCAACCCCTATCTTGTCCCTGATGAGTCGCTCTTGAGCGCCCTTATTTCGGCAGCGCAAAGAGGGGTTAAGGTATCAGTGCTTAATTCGACCGCCATCGACCAGTGGATGGTAGGACATGCACAACGTTCCTATTACACCGAACTGCTACGTGCTGGTGTAGAGATATACCTCTACAAAAAACCTCAACTTGTACACGAAAAATTCATGGCCATCGATGAAGAAATCGGCATTATTGGTTCGAGCAACCTTGATATTCGTTCGTTCGAACTTAACCTTGAGTGTGTCGTCGTTGTATACAATCGTACTACCGCCCGTACGCTCGCGAAGCATCATTATGAGCTGCGCGAGAACGCCCACAAAGTACATTTAGAAACATGGAGAAAACGGAGCTTGTGGCAGTCATTTCTTGACAGTATTGCCCGGCTTACCTCGGCGCTTCAATAATATAAAACTACCCCAGCAAATACTGGGGTAGTTTAAGACGTAGCGGTATGTTTACCAGCTACGCTGACGGAAAGCACCACCTTGAGGGCGGTCACCACCGTAACTACGGTCGCCGCCTTCGCGGCGTGGGCGGTCTTCTTTAGGGCGTGCCAACGATACGTTGATTGCACGGCCGTCAAGCTCTTTACCGTTTAGTTCATCGACAGCTTTTTGGTTGTTGGCTTCATCGGCGTACTCAACAAAACCAAACCCGCGTGAGCGGCCGGTTTCGCGATCAGTAACAACGCGAGCGCTAGTTACTTCGCCAAGTGTTTCGAAGAATGCCTTTAGGCTGTCGTCGGTAGTTGCGTAGGCAAGGCTACCAATGAAAAGATTTTGTGCCATTGAAATGGAATCTCTCTTTACTTTTTACTGCTATTTTTCAGTGCGACCCTTGTACAGTATGCTTGCAAAAGAGTGGTGATTCCTTCTTAAACTTCCATGCACGTGTTACGACTCTGAACAGTGCTTAGTAAAGCATATATTCAATTAAAATACTAGTGTATACGGCAAAAAAGTGTACATTTATGCATAAATATGATATAATAAAATTTAGACCCTTTATAATTCGTCCGAAACCGAAAGGTTAGTCCATGAACCAACGTGTCAGGCAAGAGGCTAGCGCCTTTATTAGCGGCGGCAGAGACCCCCGGTACCCGCAGTGGGAACAGCTCGCTGCGTACCACCTGAATCAACTCATCGTTACCGATAACGATGCGGCGACCGGTAAGGTGCTCATCAACCTCTCAACGCTCAACGCGCAGGAGGGTGTATCGGCTGGCACGCTCCTGCTCAGGAACGTGGCAGTATGCGATAGATTGGCGAGAGCACTCTCAGATCCAAAATCGTCACCCTGGCACGTGCTGTACCTACCGGCACTGGCGAGCTTCTCAGCGATTCGCTATGACCTGAGAGATAAAAGGTACATATAACCCCGCCACCCATCGAGCGACCACCCCGTGGACCTCTGGGTTCGCGGGGTTTTCGCTTTTTTGCAAAAAATATAAAAATATGTTGTAAATATTTAAAAATTATTATATAATGATTGTACAGTCACCCCGTACCCGAGAAGAGAGGAGGGTGATGCACGTTGGAATGTTCCGTGAATGTCACACTCATGTGGGAAGACTCACTCCCCATGAGCTACTGGAAGATGCATCGCCTCAACAGAAGGCTTGAGAAGAAGTTCAAGCTGGACAGGGGAGCGGTGTGGTCTCACAGAGGCAGGCATCTGGTGATTGTGAGCTTCACGCTTCCCGAAACGGAAGTAATCACCCCCATATGGCTCGGCGAAGCCCTCGCTGAATGCCTTGAAACTGGTGAAAACCAGCCTCACCAAGCGCTCATAGAGCGCACAGACAGACATGCCATGCCCAGAATCGAGTTCTGGGAACTTCCACACACCTCGCCGTGGGCGAAGCTCCAGTTGTAATACAGCTGTCGCAGCTTCGCCTACGGGCGGGGTATTTTTATTTCAGCTTACCGACGCTCGATAAATGTAAGGGCCTTACCCGTGGCATTTCCACGTCCCGTACGCCCGATCCGGTGCACGTAGTCTTCGTAGGTGGCCGGTTGATCGTAATTAATAACGTGGCTCACATTAGGGATATCAAGCCCGCGAGCGGCCACATCGGTCGCAACAAGAATTCGAGCGTTGTTATCTTTAAAAGCCTTCAAGGCACGCTGTCGCTGTGATTGTGATTTGTTTCCGTGAATTGCCACCGAAGCAAAACCACTTTTCTCCAGAGAATCAGACAAACGTTGCACACCATACTTCGTTTCACCAAAAAGAAGTACCTTCTCGAAGTCATCTTGTCCAAGCATCGTAAGGAGTTTCTCCATCTTTTCTTCTTTCGAGCTCGCCTCGACCACATCCTGGTCAACGCGTTCACTCGTGTCAGCGGTGCGTACCGAAACCGTGACAGGGGAGTGTAAGAACTCTCGTGTCAGCTCTTGAATTTGCGGGGTAATCGTTGCACTGAAGAACAGTGTTTGACGCTCTGCGGGAGTACTGCTCGCAATGGTGCGAATATCGTTAATGAAGCCCATATCTAACATACGATCAGCTTCATCAAGTACGAGCACCTTTACGGCATCAAGCGAAAGCACACCTCGTTTAATAAGATCCATTGTGCGACCTGGCGTACCAATAACTACTTGAGGACGGCGGTTAAGTTGAGAAATTTGGCGTCCCATATTCATACCGCCCACAATAAGTGTCGAGTAAAGCTTCATACCGTAAGAGAAAGCACGGAACTGCTCGTCGATTTGCTGTGCTAACTCACGCGTTGGTGCCAAAATAAGCACCGACAAAGGATCCTTGTTTGCCGAAAGCGCTTCAATAATAGGAAGAAGGAAGGCAGCGGTCTTTCCCGTGCCGGTATTTGCAAGGCCAATAACGTCTTTGCCGTCCAAAATAGGCGGAATTGCTTGGTCTTGAATAGCGCTCGGTACTTCGTATTTCTTATACGCAATATTGCTATGGAGTTTCGGGCTAAAGGGGAAATCTGCAAACCGATGCGTTGGCTCGTAAGGAGTTTCAGCTTCACCAATAGTTGCGCGGTTAATAAACTTGCTAGGGTGAATATACGCCCGCCCCTGAGATTTTGATCGACCACCACCTTTATGACGTGGGCGACGAGAAGTAGTAGGGCGCGCGGTATGACCGCCACGATACGGGCGTTTTTGTGAGTTTTGATTCATGAGTGCCTTTCTATTCGGCTAATTAATTCGCTGCAGACGAACAGCGAGAACCTTCGTTGTAGTGGTTACAGAAGAGGTATCCATTCGGATGCAATACCTCTATTATAGCACAAGAGGAATTACTTGTCCATACTAACACCCCACAGAATAGTGGTATACTGGGCTACAATGAGTACTCGACGCACCGTCCAGCTTCATAGTCAGCCTGTTATGCCGTTCGACTTCTTTATGCTCGGCATTACGCTTCTTTCCTTTGTTAACTTATTACTCTATCTTTTCATCCATAACGATACCCTCGCTATTGCCATTGGGGTTATCGACTTTATCCTTAGCGGGCTCTTTCTTGTCGACTTTTTACGGCTGTTTATCACCGCGCCCAACCGTAAGGCTTATTTCTTTAAAGAATTTGGATGGGCGGACCTACTCGCAAGCCTGCCATTCCCACAGCTTAATATCCTTAAGATATTCCGTATGGTTAAGGCCTATAGTATCATCCGCCGGGCTGGGTGGAAAAATATTAAGACGTCGTTTAATAACAACCGCGCCTCCGTCGCGATTTATACTGTCTTCTTAATCATTATCCTGCTTCTAGAGTTTGGGAGTATTGGCATTCTTGCCATCGAAGGAACCAACCCCAACGCAAACATTCGTACCGCTTCCGATGCGCTGTGGTGGGTATACGTGACTATCACTACCGTAGGATACGGCGACACCTACCCAGTTACTAATGGGGGGCGCGTACTGGGTGCGGTTGTAATGCTTGTGGGGGTAGGCCTTTTCGGGGTCGTTACCGGCTTCTTGGCAAATAAATTTCTTCCCTCGGCCGATGGCGCAAAAAGCGAAGGCGTAGCGGTAAATAAGGACGCCTCACTTAAACAGCTACATGCCGAGCTAAAGGATCTGCGAGAGGCTATAGAGAAGCAAAAAAGCTAACACCTTGCAGCCTGGATACTCGTAGACTATACTGAAGCTACCTATAAGATCATCCGAAGCACTCTACGTCGGCTCTCTCTGATTACTTCTCTCAAAGGATCGGTGTTCCTTACCAGGTTGCGCAGCAAGCGCTACGAAACCTTATCGCCGACGGAGAGCTCGTTATCGACATAGACACCGACAAAGTGTTTCCTTGGGTTGAAAATTGACAATCCGCTTATGTATCAATTAGAATAAAGACATCTATGAGAAGTTCACGCGGATTTACACTTGTCGAGGTTATTATTGTAATAGCCATTATCGCTATTCTCGCGGTGATTACTACCATCGGCATGACCGTATACCAGCAAGATGGCCGAGACGCACAGCGAACAGCAAATGTCACTTCAATCGCTGACTCGCTTGAAGCCTATTACGATGCAAACGGGGAATACCCAAGCTGTCTGCAAGTAACAGCATCCGCTGCAGAGGTCACCGCTTCTGACGGCGCTCTCGCAGGTGTAAACACATCTACTCTCGTTGCTCCTAGCGCCCCTGATACTACCACCAACTCACTTGAATGCACAGATCTTGTTAACACCTCAGACGGCGACTACTTTGCCTATATTGGCGATGGCAGCGATTCATGCGCAACCGTATCGTGTCTAGAATTTACCCTTAAGTATCTCGATGAAACCGACGGCACTATTAAAACTATTTCTAGTAAACGCACTGTTAACGTAAGTACTTCAGGCACCATCTCTGCGACGGCGGGGGCGGTAACCTACACAACAGCTAATGTAAACTGGACTCAGATAAGCAACGTAACCGGCTATACTATTCAAAGAGACACAGCAAACACGTTTAGTACAGGCAACCTCACCGCTGTTACCACCGCCTCTAATATTAGCAGTTACCAATTCACAAATACCGCGCCAGGGACTACGTACTACTACCGCATTAAAGCGACTACAGGCGCCGGAGCGGACACACTATGGTCAAACATCGCAAGTAGGGCGACCACCGCGCTGCCAACGCCAACTATCGCAAACGCGCAAGTTAACCCAAGGACTGTCACGGAAAGCTGGGGTGCTACCAGTGGAATCACGACGTACACCATCCAACGCGCCAGCAGCGCAAGCTTTAGTGGAGCAACGTCTGAAACTATTACCGGCACTTCTAAAACATACTCTGATACCCCCATCGGAACGGCTCAGTACTACCGGGTGCGTGCAACCATTCTTAGCGGCACCACAACCTACACCGGGGCGTGGTCAAATGTTATAAACTACACCAGTTTTGTACCTCAGCCAAACTCCGCACCAACCGTCGCAAGCTCAATTAGCGGCTCTACCGCAACCGGAACAAGCGGCTCTGTAAGCTGTGACCAAGGAGCCACTCCGGTATACTCACTTCGCGAGACGCATAAAGCCAATAGTGGTTCCGGTGATAGTTGGACGTCGTGGACGGCCTGGAACGCGGGCTCGCGAAACTATTCCGTTACTGCGTACCAAGGCCACGAACACAAATTCCAGGCGCGGGCTGCCTGCGAATATGCTGGTTCGTACAGCACAGCACGTACGAGCAGCACTGCCGCAAGCGTAAGGGGTATCAACACACCAGCAACCCCAACGTGGCCTAGTAGCGAAAGTAAATCCTGGAAAACCGGCACCTATGGCCACTACATGTGGTACGGCACCTACTGCCCAAGCGGTACCTGGGTAGACCAAAGTTGGTTCCACAGCGTACCGTGGTCGGGCGCCTCACCAGCGAACAACTACCATGAGTTTGGCTTTAACGACTACTGGTATCTTGGCCCTTCTGGCGGCGCTAATGTTTTCTACGAAGCTCGCTACACCTGCGCAAGTTCCTACACTAGCTCGGGGTGGTCGCCACTTTCATCTGATACATTATGGGTTCATTGGTAAGGAGCAAACATGCACACTCGAAAACAACGTACTATCATAGTAGCAAGCCTGGCCTTTATTGTAATAGTAGGGCTTACCGTGGGCGCATTGTACCTGTTTCTAGGTAAAGGCTCTCCAGAAGACACCAATACCAGCACAGATACTACTATCAATTCAAACGATTTTGTGACGCGTGTCCAAGAGAAGCTCCTTAGCACAGACCCTACCGCGTATACCGCAATCGTGTCACCAAAGCCAGCCGGAGCCGTATATATTGAGCAAGCGTCATTACAGAGTAGCATCGCCGTACCACCAGAAGTTTCCTTGCAAATAAGTCCCGATGAAGGTACTATTACCGAACAGCAGCTTACGATGCTTAGCTCGACCATACAAACAGTCGGAGAGCCATTCGGTATCACCCCGCTCGACACCTCACCTAAAGGTATTGCTATGATATACACATCAGAAAACAGCACCCAGTGCACCCTTGAAGGTAGTGTGGGCGCGTCAGAAGTACTACTCGCCTGTAGCGACCCCTCTAGCTACGAAACTATAGTACAGACCGTTGCTACTCTGCTTGATATATGGGGGGCATCTTCGGAACACCGCTATATTACCTATACGTCGGCAGTAAGCACTGATGGCATCTATGCCGTCACACTTCTAACATTCAGCTCAGATGGTACAACCATTACCGCGTCACCACTATACAAAGGGAATAGTGACTCGTGGGAATTCGTCACCGATACCGCCGCCACCTCTCAGGCAAGCGGCACAGCCGGCGGAAAAGTTGCAAACGGAGATGCGCTTGCCTCGCTCACTAACGACGAGTACTACGCGCCCCTTGTGAACGAAGTGCTATACGGGGCTGAATAGTCATACTCAAAGAAACAGTACGATGAAATTGACATATTGCCATAGTATATGTTATAATAAAGGTATATGGTAAATCCTGAACGTATAACTCCTCGAGAAGCTGGCGAAGAATCTGCCCGTAACTTCAAACAAGTACTGCTTGCAAGTCGGGCATTAGACCACGCTCACGCGACAATCGAACGAAGCCTGCATAATGCACAAGATGAGACCCTCGACGCTCACCGTCGCTCTATTGGCGCATGGCATGTACAATGCTGGACTGAACGAATGCTCCCCGAACGAGCACAAGACCTCGATCGTGCTGAAGCGAAAGCCGCAAACGACTACCAAAAACACCAGGGTGCGTACTACACTGCAGCACTCGCCGAAGCGACGCTGGACGGTATTGAGATTGTCCGCTAGCAAGACGAGGCAAAAACTAATCAGACAAACGATATATCTCTTTACTAAGAGGAAGTGTCTAATCACACAGATGGTACTATAAAACCATGGATATTTTAACAACTATTGGTCAGCTCGATACTTCTATACAGTATACCGACCGCCCGACAGTAAAAGTAGTACTTAGAGACAATAATAAAGTACTCCTTCTTAACGAAGGGATGCTACCTGGCGGGGGAGTCGAACCCGGCGAATCAGACCATGAAGCAATCGCGCGCGAGCTGCAAGAAGAGCTTGGCGCCACCGTTAAAGACGTAGAGATTATTGGAACGGTGGTACAATATCGCAGCCTGCTTAGTAAAAAGTACGTCATTAATGGGTATACAGCATCACTCGACACTATAGGAGGTCCGACTAACCCGCAAAGCGAAAGAGAGGCACAGCTTACAAGCCAGTGGCTCAGTCTTAATGACGCCATTACGTACGTCTCTCAGTCAATCGAAGAGGCGAAACTAAAACCGATGGATACCAGTGACAGCCAGGGTAAGCTGTACAACTTAATGACCACCCTTGAGTTCCTTAGGGTTGCAAAATAACAAATACCTACCAGTCCTTGAAATATTCGAACACTGAGTTACGTATAATGAGCATGATGGACGAAGAAAAGTGCATAGCAAAAATACTAGCAGGCGATACAGATGCATATAGAGAGCTCGTTGAGCGGTACCAAACAGGTCTCATTATCCACTGTGAGAATATACTTAACGATAGGCAAGAGGGTGAAGATGTCGCGCAAGATGCGTTTATAAAAGCCTATGAGAATTTAAAGAACTTCTCGGCTAGCAAAGCAAGATTTTCGACATGGCTATACCGTATTGCTACTAATATGTGCATCGACACACTCCGAAAAAACAGGCGAAAAGTGCACGTTGAAAATATCGAACAGCATCTCGAGGCTACCGTACCGAAACATATCGAGAAAGATGAAATCGCCCATCTGCAAGAATGTATCGAAGAACTCGAGCCTCCAAAATATGCCGAAATTATTAAAGCTTACTTCTGGGAAGGAAAGAGCTACCAAGAACTCGCAACAACGTATAAAACAACCACCGGGACGATTGGCACATGGATGCGCCGGGCTAAGCATCAGTTAAAGGAGAAGCTATCATGAAACAGCTACTATTTGAAGCACGCCTCATCGCTGCACGCCCTACTACATACACACCAAACAAGCAGTTTACCGATCGAGTTATGGCAGGAATTCACTCACCTGAAATAATTTCCAACTACGTTCGTACTATGGATGTCAATAAAAAGGAGACATTCATCATGAAAGTACGTCATTTACCAAAGCTCGCCATTGTCGCCATCGCGATCGGCGTGCTCGCTATCCTGGGCGGCACGACCTATGCCGCGTATAAACTACTCTGGGAGCACCCATCGGTGACCATACAAGAGCCTACTACTAATCAGTTTGGACGAACGCAGGTAATCGCATCGTTCGAAAACTGCACCAACCAATCTGCAGCTACAACATTTGAGATTAAGGCCGGAAGCACGCTTGATCCTTCAGAGATAGAAAAAATCCTTCAAGCACGCTGCGAAATTGAAGCACTCCGAGAGTGGTCTGGCACTACTACGCCGCCAAAGGGGCCAAACCCAAGCATGCAGCAAACCGAGGGGACGTATTCACAAACAATGAGGATGACGTATCCTGTTGGCTTGGAGGTTGTTAGTATTGACGCCACGAGCCTTGCCTTGACTGGTGATACCTATAACACACCAGAAAACCCGCTCGTACTGACAGATAAGACTCAGTACATCGTTGATAACCATGAATCAACCATTGACCAGATCAAGCCCGGTGATACCGTCCTGTACGTCCACGATGTCACGTATGATTTCGTTACCAAGAAAACCGCGACAGGCTACAATACTTCAAGCACGGTGAGTAATCGGGTGGTTACCCATGTCGTAAAAGTTGATCTACCTTTTGAGTACTACGGCCCTAGTAAACAAAACCAAATCGCCGAGCGCGAGGCGTGTATGGGTAACCCGCAAGATTCATGTGTGCAAGGTGCGGCAATCGTGCTCTATGAGAACTATCCTACAGCTCCAATTCTGCCAGACGATAATGGCGAGGTTCCGTTCGATTCTCGCGAAGTTCAAGGCATCATCATCGACCATAGCGGCACGACCCTCAAGATTCAATCATCATCCGGTCGCGTCTTCACCCTCAACACACCGCGCGACATCGTCAGTGATTTTAACCGTACCCGCAGCGCCGAATACAACAATGTCACCGTGGAAAAGGGTGACATGATACAGGTGCGGTATGCCGTCGACAAAGCATCAACCAGCCTCGAACTCGGCCCGTCAGAGATTCGCTCGGTGTATCTTGAGCTAAACATGATTCAAAAGGGCGACCCGATACAAAAATATTAGGTGGAAGCACGAGCGAGGATACGTGAAAAAGGCAAGCCATACGACTTGCCTTTGAGGCCTCTTGATCATCGATGCCAAGAGGCCCATTCCTATGTACTAGGACAAGTCTGAGAGGCGGTACCGGTAGCTCATACAGCAGCAGGAATACTGGACTTTTATAAGAAAATAGTGTATAATATATTATTATGCTTAAAAGGATAGAAGCAGACTATCGATCTTGGCTTGGTTCTTCATCAGCCGAACTTGGCTATACAGGCCTAGAGTCACAAACCAACGTTCATACCTACACTCATACAGATGGGTCGACCCACGATGTGCTTGTCATTGATGGGCGAAGGGATGGCGAAGGACCTACGATACTTAAAAGTACGTCATTGGATTATCGAATTAACCCTTTTTTAGTTCGCCAAGAGACTATTACCGCACACCAACTTGGGGCGCGCATAGGGATAAGCGAAATTCCAGGAATATCGGGAATGCCAATTAACGCAAAGGGTGAGCTGGACCTTTCTACTGACATTGATAAAAAAATGAGCACCGTATGGCAAAGCAAAGAAGAGCAAAGGCAAGTACGCTACGGCGCATTTGATCTTATTGCAACAAAGCAGCTCACCGCACTGAGCAGCGTTCTTGGGCTTTCCAACTATGACCGTGTCGAGCTGGGCGGACACTCACTTGGGGCAATGCTTGCCGCAACTATGGGAAAAGTTGCAGCCAGAGAACTACTTTCAACCCCTCTCGTTATAGACCGTATTCATCTTGAAGATCCAAGCAACCTATACGGGCTTTCGCCATTGGCAATGACGCAAACGAGCCTTAATGGTCGTATTGAAACAAAACGCCGAAACGATACATACTTAAAAGAAAACGACGTCATCGGCCATGGTGACGTTACCCCGTTCGAGAGGCAATCGGAAGAAAACGCAAGGATTAGCAAATACATAAAAGGCCACCAAAAAGGCACCGTGCTGCGAAGCCTCCACGCGACACGCCGAGGGATTCACCCCGTGCTACTGGACTTCGTAGAGCAAGGACTACGCAACGGGACCGCCTCACCGGATACCGTTATTAGCATTGCTCACTACGAACAAAGTCTGGCCTGTAATCTACGTGACGCATTGTCGCTTCACGATAGTATTACATCGCAGGGAATGCGCTCGGAAGTGTTCGAATATGCCTCGCCCTCAGACGACCCAACCGAACTTGGCCATCAAACAGCTACATCGCTTGGTCGCGCAGCATCAATTGCCATCAATACTCCTCGATAAGCTTATTTTTGCCGAAGGTAGTGGATGTCTTTCGGGAAGAAATACCTATCCAAGTATTCTCCGGAGTTCGTCAATTGTCGTAAGGGTTCCTCCGTATGCAGGATGGCTATTCATGAGGCCTTTATAAATCGCATCGTGGTCGCCGTCTTCAAAAGCATCGTTAATCTGCCTTGTAAGCTCCAGGGATTTTCTTTCTCTTGCAACGTTTTGTTCATTCAGGTTTTCGGCCGATCGGACAATAATCCACTCGAAGCTGGGGCCAAGTATTTTCCGTAATAAGTATTCTACACTCTCAGTAGAATGATTAACCTGAGGCACAACCACAATACGAGTCCAGTCGCGGGGTATAAGTATCTCTATTTTCGTAAAAAGAATATTACCAAGCGTCTCTTGTGAACGCTCTTCTATGTAAATACTGTAGACGGTACCCCTAAACTTTCGGCATACTTTGCATATGCTCTTGCTTCACTAATAACTGGTTTTTCAGTACCCTTATAACCATAGAGCCCACTCGTAATAAAGGCTTCTGCAGAAGATGCCTTAAAAAGATCGACGCTTTTTTGAACCTGTTCCTTGGTTATATCTGGCAATGAGCCATTTAGGTTAATACCACCCCCTAACACCAGGACTGCATCGTATTTTTTATCACTCATTCCTGTAGTATAGCAAAGACAAAAAAACACCTTGAATGCAAAGCGTCTATGCTTGCCAGCCAAATCGACTTCGCTGATAATAACCCCAACACCCATGAACATGCCAGAGTTTCCAGAATCATCCTCACAAAGCGAGAAGTTCACCGACAATGGCGAGCAGATTACCCACGATTGGACCGTCGAAGCGTTAATTGTAGCCATTAATAGAGATAGTGAAGCGAGATATGTCATTACCAAGGTTTTAGAAGGGCACGATAACGTATACGATTCGTTCTATAAGCATGTAACGTCGGCGCAATCAGATTTCCTACTTGCGCCCGAGGACAATATCGCCAACTATTCATATCGCGCTCTACAGGATAGCGAAGGATACTATCGACGCGTCGAAGACGAACATGAGTATAGCCCTTATCTGGATGTGTTGCTCAGTGATACACCCGTGGCAATTGGCGATCGTGTAAATATTGCGCGTTGGACAAGAAAAGTACCCCAGGACAGCAGGCGCACATCTTGGAAACTGCAGTATTCTGACGTTGTTACTGCGTTGGAATCGGGCGTGAATATTCGCGAAGAGGAAGATAGGAATCTTGAACGGCGAACCTATCTGCGTCACAATTTTGCCGCAATCCTTCATCGACTCGAGCAACTACAGCTCGCGCAGCGTGAGCGACTCCAGCCTAATAGTGATACGGCTATCAATTGGGTACACAACAAAGAGCGAGACACATTTCGTGCAGAATTTGTCTACGGCAACGAGCCAATCAAGGACCACTTCGTGACGGTGCGCGCAGAACCCGCCGCCGTTCAAAAGATACCTCTAGGTGGCGAGATGCGCTTCACATATTCCGGTCGCGCGTTTTTAGCACGTGAGATTTATGCCGGTCAAATGTCAAAAGAACTTGTAATACGAGACGAGCCCCTGCTCGAGCTAAGCGCCATCATACACACCGAGACCGAATTTAACCCCGAGGTCAATGATGTGCGAGTTGATTTTATCATAGACAATATCCGTTACACGGGCGTCCTTGATATCGATCTATCGACTCGTTCATTTCGGCATCCGGGTCATCATTTACACTTTGAGTCGTTCGCCGTCGCTGGTGAAGAATTCGATGGCATTGAAATTTCAGAGGCAGATCGAGGCACAATCCATGAGCTTGAAGGCGAGTTACGTCGACTACGGATGCGTGCAGAGAGTATTAGCACAGACGAAGTGGCGGCGTTCAAGGAGATAGCAGGCAACACCACACCTGAAGGTGTCGTCCTCGCCGACAGAGAACTGCACGAGATTAAGCTAGCAGCCGAGTCTCTTTCGGCCAGAATGAAGCCCGTCATCGAGCGGATTAAAACAACCCCTTCTGATCTAAAGCTTGGTCTGGGCGGTAAGCTACTCATTCCACAAAGTAAACTTGGGGATGTTCGTGTCATAGTTGGGCAGAAAGGCGATGGGTTGGGTGAGTAAAGTACATACCAAGACCATACTAGATGAGGCCCTATAGGCCTCCTTCCAAACTGTCATATCTGGCCGAGAGTATGGGTCTGGCCTACCTACTTGGAACGTTTTGTTTTCATCTTTAAATTAGAAATGTATTGAATATGATTCATAGTGGGATACTGACTCATATATCTCATTTGCCTATCAACAAAAGTAAGCCCTTCTGGATCATTCACGGAATACATTGCGGTCGTGTTATAGTCCTGACTCATCGCCATTTTCACCAACTCTTTGCGAACAATACTGCCGTGCTCGGATTCTAAAAAAGCCTTTAGTCTTGTATTTATTGTCATATACGTATAACCTCTAGCAGATCATCGAGCGATTCACTAAGTGTAACCTTTTCAATAGCATACTGCCTTTCTTTTTTTGTGACTGGGCCTAATGCTACCGCCTGCTTGATTCCCGTCAACAAAGCGAGTGGACTACGCGGCTCGACAAGCGTGAGTAGTCCGCAATTTGTCTCTGGCAGCCCACCAACGTTACTCGCAATCACACGACACCCAGCATGCTGCGCTTCTACTGATAGCATTCCAAAAGGTTCAGCAAAGACCGAAGGCATTAATACTATGTCAGTTTTTGCGAGCAGGCGAGCCATAGAGGGAACGGTTTTTTGAGCACTCAGTAGCTGAGCATAGGGGTAATTCTTGAGCATACGCGCAATTTCTCGGCCTGTTTCGACATGCAAACCTGCCATAAGAAGCGAGGTCTTATAATCACTGCTTTGCATGTCCTTCTGATGCATCATTTCAAGTATAGTGTAAATACCTTTTTCTGGATGAAGCCTGCCTGCAAATAATATCCGTGTTGTTTTTGACTCTTTAGATCGCTTCACGTTGCCAAATATCGGATCCGCAAAAGGCAACACTATATTAATTTTGCTGTAGGGAATATCTAGGTATAAGGCCCACTGTTGTCCACTATAGATACTCGTCGCAATGATAGTTTTGCCTTCGGCAAATGACTTATACCGACCCCGGTCCGATTGTTTTGGTATCGAGCAATGAAAGATAATCGCGGCCTTTTGCTTTGTTGTTACAGGGTAGGCTTTATTAACAAACACAACCTTTCCGGTTAACTCGCTGATGTCACTGGCATCTTGTAAGGCAACAAAAGGAATATCTCTGAAGTCTTGACGACCGTCTTTTATGCCGTGACCAATCGTCACAACCTGCGCATCAATACCACGACGTCGCAGTTCTCGAACGTGTCCTGCAGTATACGTTTCCGAGCCCCCCGTCCCAGCGAGCATTGGTTCTCCTGGCGGCCACACAAATGAAATCATTTTCTTCCTCTTTTATAGTTGAGGCTGAATCAAGTAAGAAAACAAAATCGCGAGTCAAGAATCCTTAGAAAATCTAGCTACTACTAGTATATCAAACAAAATACGTATCCACTAACCTGAATACGTATTTGGCTTTCGTTCGAATCTATCTTCGATGAGAGTAGAGGTCTAAAACTTACAACTCCAGGTAATTGCGAACTTGCTCATTCAGGTTGCTCGTAATATAGTTTTTAATATCTTGAATTTTTATCCATTTAATACTGAATATTTCAGGGTCATTTGTTTCAATTGGCTCGCTTAATTCATCCACCTCGCAAGCAATGTATGAAACATGTACAGGAAAAGAGTCGTGCTGTCGTTCATCAATTATACTTTTGGGATTGACACTGTAGCCAGTTTCTTCAAGAGCCTCTCTTGCGACGGCATCAAAAACAGTCTCGTTGTCTTCAATCTTTCCACCCGGGAAAGTCCAGCTTAATATACTGCCGTATCTACCTTTTTCCTTTTTTCGACGCTCAATCATAAGAACCGTGCCATCACGAACTACCACCGCAAGTACGATTCTTTTCATTGCACTATCCATTCACTCCATAATAACAAATAAGTATTCACTATAGCGTGAATACTTATTTGACTTTAGTTCGAATATATCGTGGCTGGGCGCTGTGGTCAAGGAATAAATGTGGGTTCGAATCCCTCAAGACTGGACTTTCGAGGCACATATGGTGTCTCAGGTTATTGAGCGTACAGGTCTAGTACCAGACTCACGCGACTATGGGTGTGAGTCGGACATAATAATGAGCCAGCCTGAGTCGGGGCGAAGGGACTTGAACCCTTGATCTCATGCTCCAGAAGCACGCGGCTTAACCAACTAGCCTACCCCCCGACTCAACCTACCTCTACTGCTATTATACTCTTGATTCCTTTCTCAAGAAGGATACACGAGGAAGCCCGAAAACTAAGACTATATACTATACCTTAGTAAGTTGACAAACGTCAGGATGCTTTTAAGTTGAGCAAATCATACGCAAACGCGTGAAAGTACCTAAGAATTTTATAAGCTTCCGTCTTGTCTTTTGATCGATGAGCAGCATCGCTCGCCCTGCCGTATACATCTCTAACCAAACTACCGACCAGTGAGTCAATAATATCAATATTGTTGACTACCTGTTTTTGCTTTGAATCCGAATTATTTTGCTCTAATATATAGCGAACTTTTTGCTTTTGCGTGGGACCGGAAGTATCAGCTTCTTGCTTATACCACTTTTGCTTTAATACCTCATCGGCTGGCGCAAACTGTTCGAGAATTTTGCGTAAGAGTTCCCTTATTGTATGAGCTGTGCCATCCCAATTCAATCGATCTTCATCTTGAAAATCAGCAGTAATCTGCAGGTAGCTATCAGCCATAGCATCAGATACGTCACGTAACGCCTGCAGAATAGGTTCGTCCATATAAAGGTTCTTCTGAGCGTCTGCTGTAGGTCTCCTCGTGACGTTTTCGTTAATCCCCAAGTTTGCTGCACTCTGCCTGGCAAGTCTTGCTTGCTTCAAGGCAAGGTCAAACCTTGATCTTATCTGATCGTCCACTCAACTAACCCTCACGAAGGGTAAGCAAATGCTCCGACATGCTCTTGAAGATAGCGTCATATTGTTCTGGTGTCGCATCTTCCGGTAATTGAATCTGGATATTGAAGTTAAACTGTGGAACAAGCTGTTTTTGCTCCAACTTTGTCGACGCTTGATGTTGAGGCTCTTGGCTAGAACTACCTTTATCAACGACGCCTGAACTCTTCTCCAGGATTAACCCTTCATTTGAAGCATCGATATTTAACAAATCCTGAGTAGCAATCGTTGGCTTACCTGAGAATTCTTGGATAAAGCCGTAGTCTTCAAGATTCTCCATAAAGATCTCGTACGACGCCTTGGCATCTTTCTCGTTTAGGCCACCAAGCTGCTTTAGTGCGTCAACCGCGATTGGCTCGCTTGGGACACCTTTGCCTTTGTACTTCTCATAAAATCTACTAAAGAGATCATTTGAAAATAGAACCTTCAAAATACTGTCAGTGAGAGACTGACCGCCCGTACTAACGACCGCTTTGCCTAAATCGGTAATCCCTAAACGTTCAGCTTGATAACCGCCTGTCGTCAACCCATAACTACTGGATGTGGTAATAAGCATTCGGCTAGGACCGCTACCGGGTGACTTACCCAATTTATCAAATACGACGAGGCGTGGAACGGGATCTCCCTCGCCAAGCTCAAATATCATTTTTGGAAGCGCCAACACTTTTTTCAGTGAGATACGCGGAAACGCGTTCCGAGAACCTTTATCCTCACCGTTGGTTGGTTGGTTCTGTTTTTGAGTTGATTCTTTTACCTGTTCGTCTTCCATGGTCACCCTCACTTTCAGACTATTTGTTATTAGTATTCTCTCATTAATCATTATACTATATACTGTTAGTGTTTTGAAATAGTATTGTTATACCATAAGCGGTTTCGGTTTGCGTTTGTGCAGAAATAGCATCCTATCACGTTAAGGGAACTGGGATGCTATTAATGCCTCATCTGGCTGAGCATGGCTGTGCCGCTGCAAAGTCATGTTTTAGATAATAGGGGTGAGTGTGAAAGATGATACCAAAATGATACCGATTTTAGACTTTTCGCAAAAATTAACATATAGTGAGTCTTATGAGCAAGGTTGATTGGGCGGTGGCAGAAGTAAATATATAACAAAACCGCAAGCCAGCTATGACTGGATTGCTCAAATGTTCGATACCACAAAGATAACGGTCGTTCGACACGCAAAAAAGCGCTCGTGGCAACAAAAGCGAGAAAAGTACACTGAAGATAGAATTGAAGAGTTATTAAGAAGGTCCTTCGAAACACGCGTTGACGTTGACGAAAGACATCTTCGTGGACTTCGGATCACCCAATATACATTTCACAAAGAAATTGTTAGGTTAGGACAAAAGCAGGCAAATGGCGATAACATACCAAGTAAAGAGTGGTCGCATCTCGCAAGCTTAAGTAATGCAGCCGCAAAAGCTATAATGACCGAACGAACAATACTCGGCTTATCAACAAAGCTAATAAAAGTTACTGACCCTGAAGAAATTGATAGAATGCAGCGAGAGAAGGGCTATAAGACTGAGTCTTTAGATCAAAAATATCGCGAAACTAAAGCTTTGCTTGAAGGTATCGACATAGAAGCAATCTTAAAACATAAGAAAATTCTGGAAGAGTATGTCAAGAAAGTAGAGCAGACTGGAGATTATAGTATTGAACATCCGTTGTGGTAGACCCGCTACCAACTCACGCTATTGCTAAACATTGAACTGGGGACACCGGTAAGTTGAATATCAAATTTCAAACTCGCCTCAACCATAGTGCTTGCGTTATGGATTCTGAACGTCACTGCCCAGTTGTTATCCATAACTAACTGCACCGTCGTAAGTGACGGTGCGCCACGTACATCCTTGTAATCAAGATGATAGATTTTCGAAGGCATCTCAACACCACGAACCCGCAAGGACGGTTGCTGCGAGCTTGATGCCGTATTAAGGGTCCCGTGTAGATTGAAACACTGCAGTGTAGTGAATCGGCTTGAATCGTTGGAAATAATCTTGTAGAAATCCTTTCGTCCCAGTAGGTACTCGAGTAAACGTGCCGGTACAATACCCGGATTGTCATTCGTGAGGCGTACCAACTCGCTCATGAAAGCACTGAGGAGTGGGATATAGACAGTTTGCTCCTTGTCCGCTATGTCACTCCATCGCAAATTAATACTTTTTAATTCCTGTAAGCGATTAAATATTGGCTTAATTTCATCAAAATAGTCTCGAGAACAAGGAAGACCTAGCCACTCTTTCCCGAAGTCAATGGTCGGCGAAAGACGCGAATGTTTTACTGCCGAGTGGTTATGCTTTACCGAGACACCGATTTCCCACTCGATACTACGACGAATAATGAGTACGTCTCGAACATCACCCTCCTGACCGCGACGGTCCTCTTGCAAAGAAAGTTCAAGATCATCATTTCCATCTTCGATAATTTTCGGTTCAAGCTGAATAAGACTTTCGATGCCCGCTCGCGACGACTTCTTCATTGTTCCTTGAAGCTCTTCACCAAGCAATTCCCATGCTTGTCGTGCTACAACGAGACTTGAATTATGAATGATACGCACATTACGAATTCCGCTCACCAGCTCAACGATCGACTGGACACAAGCATATTCATAAGCCTTGCCTTGCACCGTCTGGTTGAGCACAGGAGCAAGCTGTGACATTATTCCGACTCCTCTAAGGATTTATGGAGCTCTTTCGCTACAGCCCGAGCTAAATTAACGGGAACCGCGTTGCCGATTTGCTTGTATACAGACACGAGCTTACCCGCAAAATGCATGTCATCGGGGAATGTCTGTACAGCCGCAGCCTCGCGCCAAGACAGTCGGCGAGTTCGACCTTTGCCAAACTTCCACAAGTCTTTGTCGATTTTTATCATGTCGGGGGATGAAGGATGTAGCGTAACTTGTTTCGCCATTGCAGGAACAGTGAAGGCCTGTTCATCCCAACTCCTTTTCCTGTTTCGGCTCATAAAGCGAGGCGAGAACCCGCCCTCAAGAATCTCATCTTCAGCCGGTTCAGAGAAATGACCGATAGCATCTCGTAGAGTCACTCGTTTCTTTGCTGGTAGAGGATATTCAAACCGCGCCTTAATGTCCTTGCGAATGCCGACCATAATCACGCGGTAGCGGTCCTCTGGCACACTGTAGTCGGCAGCATTCAGTAACTTAAATTGGACATCATAGCCTTTGTCGGAGAATTCACGAATAATGACCTTGATAATCTCACCGCCACCAAGAGTTAAGATTCCTTTAACATTTTCAGCAACAAATGCCTTTGGCTGAAGCTTTTCAATAACTTTAACAAAGTACTGGTAGAGTACGTTGCGCTTGTCATCGACTTTGCGTGGACCCGCCAAGCTAAAGCCCTGGCAGGGGAAACCTCCCAATACAACATCTGCTGACGGAATTGCATCTAAATCAACCTTTTCGATTGAGCCATGCACCACTTCGGCGCCAGACCAAAGTCTATGCGTTTCACAGGCATCTTTGTCAAAATCATTTGCCCATATCGTCTTGAATCCTTCGAGGTCAAAACCTATATCCATTCCTCCGGCGCCAGAGAATAGAGAGACTACTGTATATTTCTGCTTTTTGGTCATCACATCCTTTCTGCGATGACCCGAAAATAAAATAGGACACCGCGAGGGTGTTCTAAGTCCATATGCAGATAGGCTTTCGCCCAGCTGTTTTGCGGTGCCCTATTTTAGGGCGAACCGCACAGCGAAAAATCGCCAATGCTTTTGAAAACCGATCTGCATATAGCAGGACTTAGAACAGGTTCATTATAACATAGAACTTGCTTTTACAGATAAGGGTTGGTACCTCGCGCTGCTCGCGTCTTGTCTTGAACGAAGCGATAGCATATCACAAGAACCAACAAATACTGATAATATTAAAGGGATGAGCAACGACAGAAATCAAGCTTCTACAAGACACCATTATTTACAGAGGGCATACTTAGATCGTTTTACGGAAAATGGAAGGATTGATGTTGTCTTAAGGCAGACCGGCGAAGCAAGAACAGGCCAAAGAACGAACGCCATAGCCAATATCCGCGGCCTATACACATCAACCGATGAAGATGGAAATAAAGACGGCAGCCTAGAGGGCGCATTTGCACAAGAGATAGAAGGGCCGGCAATTCGAATCATTAATAATGCAGCATCGGTTTTTCCTTACGTACCAATAGACGATGAGCGCGCAATTTTGGCTAGCTATATTGCGCTGCAGTACTTACGCACACCCGAGGCAAAACGTCGTTACGAGACTGATGCAGGTAGGCTTGCTGCGATAGAAATCTTTAATAGAGTAAATAGCCCAAAAGAACTTAGGAAATTTCTCAAAGCAAAAGGAGAAGATACGTCCAAGAAGGCCCTTGCTACATACAGACAGAAAGCACTAGAGGATCTAAAAAAGTACGCTATCGTGCCGAACAACAATGGATGGCTAGTACTAATAGCAGAAGGGTTAAAGCTACTTACACCTATACTTCTTAAGCGTTACCGCTGGCATATCTTTTACTACGAGTCATCTTCACTCATTACTAGCGACCATCCAGTTATAGTTCGACAAATCAACGAATCTACGCCAGGGGTTGGTTTTCAGAATGCAGACGAAATCATATTCCCTCTGGGTAAAAAGCACTGTCTCATACTTACCACCGACCCAACCCTCGGCGAAATTGTACACTTCATTAAAGGTGAAGAGCATGTTGATATGCTTAATGAATTGATTTTTCATGGAAGCTACCTAGAGATCTATAGTCCACCATCTGTCTCGGGAAAATTCAAAGGCAGACCGCTTGGAAAAAGAGCGATCACAACGATGTCAGGCGGTCCATCAGAAGGAATTGAATTCTTAAACCATTACAGTGGAGTTTTGGATCGCGACAACCCATTAAGACATTAAACCTAGACTTTCATAAAAGTTCGAGTATTGTTGTCTTTGATGGAACTAAAATATTGCCTCTACGCACGTAAATCAACCGAACAAGACGAACGTCAAGCGATGAGCATTGGCTCGCAAATAAAGGAGATGTCCGACTTAGCAAATCGCGAACAGCTTCAAATCGTCACCGTAAAACAAGAAAGCTTCTCTGCAAAGAATTCGGCCGCAAGGCCGATTTTTAATGAGATGCTGAATGAGATAAGAGAAGGCTTGTACGACGCCATTCTCACATGGGCACCAGACCGACTGGCTCGTAACGCCGGGGACTTAGGCTCGCTCGTAGATCTCATGGATTCCGGTAAGCTCCAGAAGATACGGACCTTCGGACAATCCTTCGAGAATAACCCGAACGAGAAGTTCCTCCTAATGATTCTTGGCTCCCAAGCGAAACTAGAGAACGATAACCGAAGCATCAACGTAAAACGTGGTATGCGAGCAAAGTGTGAAACAGGCTGGCGGCCAAGTCTTCCGCCGCTTGGCTATTTCACAAGAGAAGCAAGCGGAAACGGACGCGACGTTATCATAGACGAAGAACGCGCGCCCTATATAAAGCAGATGTTCGAACTATCTGCAAGCGGCAAGAGTGGGCGATATATCCAACGATGGCTTGAAAGCAATAATGTACTCACTCGAGGAGATAAGAAAATACCCCTCAGTGCAATATACAGAATGCTGAAGAATCCGTATTACTATGGTGAGTTCGAATACCCGAAAGACAGCGGGAAGTGGTATCAAGGAAAACACGAACCACTTATTACGAAAGAGTTGTTTAGTAAGGTCCAGAAAGCGCTCATCGTGCCGCCCAAGACAAAGTGGGGCACGAAAGATTTCCCGTTCAAAGGATTCATCAAGTGTTATTCGTGCGGATCATCATTAGTTGGAGAACAAAAGCTCAGAAAAAGAAAGGATGGAACGGTACGAGAACATATATACTATCACTGCTCACGACAGGTCGACAGAGATTGCAAAGAGCTGTTCGCTCGCGAGAGCGACATTATCGATCAACTCTACGAGATGCGACACAGACTCATGCCAGACAAAGAGGTTCTTGAGCCAGGTTTCAGAAAAGCGATCGAAAAGACAAGTGCCATCGCCGGATCAACATTTGATGAAGCGTTTGATACTTATGTGAAATACGTGCTCTATAAGGGAACTAAATATGAACAGACTCGACTAGTAAGAAATGTTACGGCCAAATTACATCTTAAGAATCGAATAGTGGAAGTTAGCTCAAACTAGCTCTTGGCGATGGCCTTGGGATCTGGCATTTCGTGAATTAACTTCTTTGTCAACAGCGCCGCTTCAATCCAGTGAACACTTAAGGCAATAAGACTTTTCAAATCACCTACGTCTTTGCCGGACCACTTACGCACGTAGTGCGTTTCATCATTACCAAGCCAGGTTGCCCTTTCGCTAACGGACTTGATGTTAGGATCGGCGACATCATCATTTATACACTGACCAAGAGGTTTGGCCCTTATAGTCTCCTTATCGTCGGGGTTCTCGGATATGAGATAGTCTTTGATTAAAAACTCCAAAGACTTTCGATATCCCACGCCAGCAATCCTATCAAGATTCATTGATTCCGCACGTTCCGCTTGTCCGTATATCGCTACGAACTCTGGGGATATGTCATTGATATGTTCAGAAAACGCAGTAGGCTTAAGGTTGACAGGCAAGACATTGTCAAACCTGTATCCCGTATACGATGAGCTCGTAGGTCTATAGTATGCAATCGCCATGCTTTTACACCTATTTCTTGGACACTGTACTATTACCTGAAGCCTTTTATCCTCATGTGTACCAGGAGCGTCTTTATTAAAATAGGATGTGATGACGGATAGCTCGCCAGCCGTATTACATAGCGGGCAGACATCGGGAATAGCATTAATATCAAAAGCTACCTCACTTACTGATCCATGGTCAAATACTTTCCCAGCTAACCTCATGGAGATATTATACCATCATAACTGCTATTCATTATTCTTGAGGAACAATACATATAAAAGCAAGGATCGTCGTCATATAGGTTGTATATTAAGCAATATAGTCTATATCACGTCAATCCTTGGCTGGGGATGAGGGATTCGAACCCCCGATCACGGGACCAGAACCCGGTGCCTTACCACTTGGCCAATCCCCAGTACGAGTTGTTATTATACCTTAGTCGGGCTCATACGACTAGTCACCAGTGTAATCTTCGGTACGCGTCACTGTCGCAGCGGAAGGGTGTAGGGTATGGGTTGCCTTTAGATACTCTTCATCATCAATGAAATGTTCGGCGCTATGCCGAGGATCGGCGACATGCTCGGAAGTACAGATGGTAGCCAGATACGTTACGCCTTTCTTTGTGGCGCGCAGCTTTAGGGGCGCATCACACTCAGCGGTAAGAGTTCGCACACCCGCGCGCCCGGCGTCAATAAGCGCATCTATCTTATTAAGGCCCTCTGCCGTTGACATACGCAAAAGCCGTGAAAGTGTGTCCGCATCGGACTCTGAAAGAGATAGCTCAGCTACCATCTCCGCGGTGAGATCTTCAATAATAAAACCAGACGCAGCTCCAGCGCTAATCTCTTGACTAATCTTTTGCAACCGCTCAATTTGGGTTTCTTGGCCCATCACGAACGGGCACTGCGCACATTTTTCGTTACCTGTATCCATTACCTTTATATTATACCACAAAAAAGAAAAAATACAATTAGCTCGTCGCAATCCGTCGATAGCTAAACTTCGCATGGGGGCGCCAGCCGCCACTAGCGTCGCTGTCATACTGGTAAATAGTGCCCGTCTTTACCTCGCGAATGAGTACCAGAGCGGGCGAGTAGGGGACGAGGGTTTTATAAAACGCAATGTCATCTTCGCTTACAGTGCGGCGACCAGGAAACACTTCTTGAAACTTGCGTGTCGCGATGGCGGTAAAATAGTCGGGCTGGTCTTTAGGGGGCAGGTAGGTGTCTGCCACCAAGCCCACGCGCGAGACAATTTTGCGCACGTCACCCATAAGCATCTTTGTATCACTTTGTACGTACAACATAAGCTGCTTTTTATTCGTAAGGAACAGCGAGGCCTTGCCGCTGCGACCTACCGGTATGGCGCGGGCAATCATAGAATCAACCGATGCCTTCACCCCAAACTGAGCAGCAAGTAAGCGCTCAAGCGCAACATCTTCGTACAGGTGATCATTCATGGTTTTTATTGTATCACCTCTGGCGGTAACACTGTATACTTAGACTATGAGTTTTCAATCGCGCTATACACATCTTAATGCCGCCCAAAAAGAGGCGGTCGACACTATCGACGGACCTGTTATGGTTATTGCCGGGCCCGGTACCGGTAAGACCGAGCTGCTCAGTGTGCGTATTGCTAATATCTTGCAAAAAACCGACACCCTCCCAGAGAACATCCTTTGTCTCACGTTCACTGAAAGTGGGCAAGCCGCTATGCGCGAGCGTCTAGTGGGTATTATTGGCAAGGACGCCTACAAAGTAGCTATTCATACGTTCCATAGCTTCGGGAGTGAAGTAATGGGTCAAAACCGCGAATATTTTTATAACAATGCCGTCTTAGAGCCCGCCGACGATCTTAAGCAATACGAAATTCTCCGTGAAGGCTTTGATGCGTTAGTGCACTCTAATCCACTTTCAAGTATGAATAACGGTGAATATACCCACCAGCCCGATGCGAAAAAGGTTATTTCCGAATTAAAACGAAGTAGCGCCCTTACCAGCGAGGAACTACTGGCAGTTATCGACCAAAGCGAGACCGCGCTCGATAGCCTTGAGCGTCTGCTTGTTCCTATTTTCGAAGAACGGGTAGGGAAAGGTACGGCAGCGAAACTACAAGAAGCGTTTGTTGCGGTAAAAGCCGAAGCAGCCATCACTGAACCTCTTTACCAAGTACAGCCATTAGCCCACCTTATTGCCGATTCGCTTGAAGCAACCCTTGCAGAAACTGAAACCGTGCACCCCACTAAGCCTATTACCGCCTGGAAAAATCGCTGGCTTGAACGTGACGACGCCAAAAAACTTGTTTTCAAAGATCGCAAGCGCCTCGCAAAAATGCGTGCGCTGGCCTATGTGTACCACGAGTATATTGCCGACCTTCAAAAATATGGCTACTACGATTTCGACGACATGATCATGCAAACCGTTCACGCCATGGAAGTATACAACGACCTACGGTATAACCTACAAGAGAAGTATCTGTACATCATGGTGGATGAGTTCCAGGATACCAACCTTGCCCAACTACGTATTCTTCACAACTTGGTAGATAACCCTGTAAACGAAGGTGCACCAAACATTCTTGTTGTCGGTGATGACGACCAAGCAATTTACGGGTTCCAAGGCGCAGACAGCAGTAATATTATTAGTTTTTCCGAAACCTATCCTACCCGTAAGCTTATTACCCTTACCGATAATTACCGCTCGGGCGAAGCCGTACTTACTGCCTCACGTGAGGTAATTCAGCAGGGGGGCGACCGCCTCGAGCGTCGTATCCCCGAACTTAATAAGCAGCTTACCGCTAAAAAGGGTGAAAAGGGGGTGGTACGTTTGCAAAGCGCGCTCACAAGTAGCGCCGAACGGGAGGGAATAATTGAGAGCATACAAAAGCGCATTACTGCTGGCACATCGCCTTCAGATATTGCGGTGTTAGCCCGACGCCACGCCGACATACAAAGCTTGCTGCCGTACTTCGCGCACGAGGGTATTGCCGTACAATATGAAAAACAAGACAGCTTACTTGATAGCGCGCCTATTATTGCCCTTGAGCAACTTGCGAAAACAGTACTTGCGCTTGGCGCTGGTAACCACGATGAGGTTGAAGCGCTTCTGCCAGAACTCCTTGCGCACCCTGCCTGGAACATCCCCGCCGATGCGCTGTGGCGCCTTAGCCTTGACGCCTACACTAATCGCCAACATTGGATGGAAGTCATGGCAAGCACCCCTCTCTTCGTACCTATTCATACATGGCTTGTTACCCAGGCGCAAAAGGTGGGCAGCACCCCACTCGAGCCCATGATTGACAGCCTTATTGGCCAACCAAACGAAGGTGAAGCGCCCAACCCGTATTTCGAATACTTCTTCTCTTCCCAGCACCTTGCCGACGCCCCCGAACGCTACCTCGAATATCTTACCGCCCTACGTACTATCCGCAGTAAGCTTCGTGAGTACCAGCCAGGCACGGCGCTTACAGTGAAGGACTTTATCCAGTTTATTGAACTGCATCGACGGCTTGCCATTGGGATTGTCTCGCACCAGGCTGCGCTTGGAGGCGACGTTGCCGCGGTACAGCTACTTACCGCCCACAAATCGAAAGGGCTCGAATTTGATACGGTCTATATTTATAACGCCACCGATGCGGTATGGGGGCAGGGTGCCCGTGGGGGAAGCCGGTCAATTAATTACCCCGAGAACCTTCCGCTCGCCCCAACCGGAAACACCGCCGATGAACGCTTACGGCTGTTTTATGTAGCGATGACGCGGGCGAAGAACGAGCTTATCATTACCTATAGCACCCAAAATGATTCTGGCAAACAGACCCTTCTGGCCGACTTCCTGGTTTCTCTTGAGCTTCCAGAAACAACTGTCCGTGACACATCTGAAGAGCTACGCATACAAAATGCCCAGCGCGCCTGGTATGAGCCCCTTATCGAGCCTACCAAAGAGCTCTCGGCGCTGCTCGCGCCACAACTAGAGATGTTCAAACTAAGCGCAACATCGCTGAACGCTTTTCTTGATATACCTCGCGGTGGCCCTCAGGGGTTCCTGCTTAATAACCTACTGCACTTCCCTAAAGCAAAAGCGCCCTCAGCAGCCTACGGCACCGCGGTACACCGCACCTTACAGCAGGCACACACGCATATGGCAGCAAACGGAGAGCGCAAACCGCTTGAAGACAGCCTTCATGATTTTGAAGTTGCCCTGGCTAACGAGCGCCTGAGCGATAAGGACTACCAGCAGTATCTTCTACAGGGAAGCGAGCACTTAACCACCTTTCTTTCCTCTGGCGTCGTGTCGTTTACCGACACACAGAAAGCTGAGGCTGGCTTTAGTCACCAAGACGTGCATATTGGCGACGCGCGTATTACTGGTTCGCTCGATGTACTTGACATAGATGAAAAAGCGAAAGAGATAACCGTTACCGACTATAAAACCGGAAAGCCGAGCCTTGCCTGGGATAAGGGCGACGATCGAACAAAGCTTAAATTACATAAATATCGCCAGCAGCTGGTATTTTATAAATTGCTTGTAGAAAATTCGCGCAGTTACGGCAACTACACCGTCACGCAGGGTAAGCTTGCCTTTGTAGAGCCCACGGCTTCCCGTGAGTCAATCGTGCTGAATCTTGATCTTACCACAGAAGAGTATGACCGCACTATGCAGCTCATTAAGGCCGTTTGGAAGCATATTGTAACCCTAAATCTCCCCGACACTTCTGGCTACTCTGATGATTACAAAGGGGTGCTTGCCTTCGAGCAAGACCTTATTGACGAAATAGTATAAAACATGCTATAATAAAAGTATAGATAGATTGAGTCGCAACAGATTGGCGGCATTCTCTACGGAAAGGGGTACCCCTACCCGGAAAGAATCGTGCCCATCTGTGGCGACTCTCTGTCTGTACATTTACAGACGAAGATAGTGCCACCTTGTTCGCGTGTAGACCACCCCCCAGAGTCTCCGCGAACAGCCCGCCGAGTGTTGCCTGCGTAAACCACCCCCCCAGAGGAACGCAGAAAAGGATAGAAACCTTTCACTCGGCGGGCCCCTCCGCTTTTTTTACTTCCTACCCCCGAAGGTAGGATAGCGGGGCTATCGTGGGCTCCGTACCGTACCCCTGCGATGGCGCAGGTGGTAAGGGTGCCTCGCCCTCCATAGCTCCAGTCTATCCGCACCCCAAACGATTCGTGGTGCGGTCCCAGCTAGGCTGGTCAAAGTTTATGGAGGGCGGGGTTACCCGTTATTTTTCCACCCAAGTCCACCTAAGGAGGTGCTTAACGTGTCGTGCATCGCTTGCTCGAACATGGGGTATCAGGGCTCAAAACGCTGCGGTTCCTGTAGCGGAACCGGTAAAACGGGTAACCTGCTGAGTGGTGTCAATACATGCACGAACTGCGGTGGCGTCGGTCGCCTCTGCGAGCAATGCGGAAAACCCGACTCCACCTAGGCCAGTGTCGTGTGCACACTCACAGACAAGTGGGGCTGCCTCAAAACAAGCCCCACTTGTCACCCTAGCAAGGTACGAGCACTATCTTCGTCCGCTCAACCCATCCCATAACTAAACGGTTATGGCGTGAGTTGAGCGTTTTTTTATGAGAAAATAAGAGTATGCATTCATTTTGGCACGACCTTCCACGCCCGTTTTTTATCCTCGCCCCAATGGAGGCGGTAACTGACGTGGTCTTTCGTCACGTCGTTCAGCATGCCGGGCGGCCAGATATTTACTTTACTGAATTTACCAATGCCGCCAGTTTCTGCAGCCCCAAGGGCGTGCACAGCACGCGCGGGCGCCTGGCGTTTACCGACGACGAGCATCCAATGGTAGCACAAATTTGGGGGTCAAAACCCGAACAGTTCCGCGAAATGGCATTTGGTCTAAAAGAACTCGGCTTTAAGGGGATTGATATTAACATGGGGTGCCCCGATAAATCGGTAGTAAAGGGCGGGGCAGGTAGCGGCCTTATCCGCACCCCTAAGCTCGCCGGCGAGCTTATTGCGGCTGCAAAAGAAGGCGGGCTCCCCGTTAGTGTCAAAACCCGTCTGGGCGACATAAAAGTAGACGAGTGGCGCGACTGGCTCACCCACATCCTTAAACAAGATGTCGTTAACCTTACCATCCACCTCCGTACACGTAAAGAAATGAGCAAAGTAGATGCGCACTACGAACTTATTCCCGAAATTAAAAAACTCCGTGATGAAATTGCGCCTCAAACGCTCCTTACTGTCAACGGCGACGTAAAAAACCGTGCCCACGGTGAGGCACTCGCAAAAGAGTACGGGGTAGAGGGCATTATGATTGGACGCGGTATCTTCAAAGACCCCTTCGCATTTAGCAATGGACATACGCCCACCCAAGAAGAGTTACTTAGGCTTCTTCAGTACCATCTTGATCTTTTTGATAGGTACACGACCGAGCTTGAGCCGCGATCGTTTGACCCGCTCAAGCGTTTCTTTAAAGTCTATTTACACGATTTCCCAGGAGCGTCCGAACTGCGCGAGCGGCTTATGCACACCAAAAACACCGACGAAGTTAGGGCCATACTTACCGAACACTCACTATTGACGTAATGCCGGCCCGAAAGAGGTCGAGGCGTTTTCGGTACCATTCCACGCCCATCCAGTAAGGCCCGACGAGCCATAGGCGTACACGTTATTGCTTTCAACAATAAGTAGGCCATCAACGTAAAGCGTTTGCCCAGTAACGGGGTAAATCCTACTGGTGAGACTTGCGTTAGTCGGTGTATACGAGTCAGACAGCAAGCGCCAACTGTTATAGGGTGAGCCGTAGCGCATATCAACCGTCGGCGTTCCCCCGGACTGATTGTAGAGCCAGTAGTTCCTATTATTCCCCGTACTACCCGAACCAGTAAGATACGTCCACACTGAATAGCTATAGGTATGCCCACTCTGCAAGGTAATACTTTGATACGCAAAATCATCACCAGTACCATTACGCACAAGTCGCATTGATTGGTCTTCCATATACGCCTCGGTTGTATTCATAGCAATACCGACACCACTATTTGTCGACCATACAGGCCCACTTTCAAAACTAGGATTAGTAAATAAATTTGTGACACATTCACCCTCAATAACCCCGGCCGATGTGCTCGTAAAGGCGTAGGCTATCGTAGGGTTGCTCGTATCTGTCGCTGAAAGACAATAGTTTTTAGGTGTAGTTGTGTTGTTTACGATATACGTATAGGAAACATCAGTGGTGCTCGCGAGGCCTGCTGCGGCGAGCGTAGCCGGGTAGGTGTCGTTATTTGAAACCGCATAGGCTGCTATAGTTTTCCCTGCCTGCGAAGCAGATGATTGCATCGCGGAAGCCTTCGCCCTGTCCTGAATGCCCGTATAAGCAACGATGGTTATGGCGGCCAAAATAGCAATGACGACAATCACAATCAACAGCTCGACAATTGTAAACCCACGCTTTTTATTTTGTTGCATGCCCACTGCAGTATACATAGGGTTATTTTATCATACTTAGTGCCTTCGGCGCCGCAGCTCAGCAACTCGTAAGCGCACCGTATGGCGGTCAATCAAGGCATGCGCCTTATCAAGCTCAATTTGGTCTTTGGCTTCGTCACGAAGCTTCAGTGCGCGGTCTAACGCGGCCTTCGATTCAGCTTCAATAATATCGTCACCGTGGTCAGCCTCGTCTACAAGCACGCGGATAAAATCGGGGTTGATTTCAACAATACCTCCGCTAATTGCAAAGTACTCAAGCTGGGTATCGGTGTCTTCCTTTTTATAGCGTACGGCCAGCGCCCCGGGCTTTGCTAATGTAACAATAGGTTCGTGCCCAGGAAACACCGAAATTTCACCCCCCGAAGTAGGGGCCATAAGCTCGTAGATCTCTTGGTCGACGCTAACGCCGCGAAGGGTAATGAGCTGTAGGTGCATGACTACTTTTTGTCGCCTTTCTTCGCAGGCTTAGTTTCGGTTTTAACCTTCTCAAGCAAGGTACCGTTTACCATGTAGAACCAGTCTTCAGGCTTGTCATCGTACTTGCCAGCTAGAATATCAGCAAAATCGCGAATAGTATCTTCAAGCTTAACATAGGTTCCTGGGTTACCGGTGAATTTCTCGGCAACATGGAACGGCTGCGATAGGTAGCGCTGAATACGGCGCGCCCGCGCTACGGTTTGCTTCTGGTCGTCGGAAAGTTCTTCCATACCCAAAATCGCAATAATATCCTGAAGCTCTTTGTACTGCTGCAACACGCGCTGCACTTCGCGGGCTACACGGTAGTGTTCGTCGCCAACAATCTCGGGGTCAAGGCTCGTCGAGTTCGACGCAAGCACGTCGACCGCCGGGTAAATACCAATTTCAGTCAATGCACGGTTCATCACAATCGTTGCGTCAAGGTGAGCAAAGGTTGTAGCAGGTGCAGGGTCGGTAAGGTCGTCAGCGGGCACATAGACAGCCTGCACCGAAGTAATCGAGCCCTTCTTGGTTGAGGTAATACGCTCCTGCAAGCCACCCATTTCTTCTTGAAGATTTGGCTGGTAGCCCACCGCAGACGGCAGACGCCCAAGGAGCGCTGACACTTCAGCACCCGCCTGAGTGAAACGGAAGATGTTGTCGACAAAAAGCAGTACATCTTTTCCTTCATCACGAAACGCCTCGGCCATCGTAAGGCCTGAAAGTGCCACGCGAAGACGAGCACCTGGTGGTTCATTCATTTGGCCGAACACAAGCGAGGTCTTATCCAGCACGCCCGCTTCTTCCATTTCGTAGTACAGGTCGTTACCTTCACGGGTACGCTCACCAACACCAGCAAATACCGAATTACCACTGTGGAACTTGGCAATGTTATTAATAAGCTCGGTAATAAGCACCGTTTTTCCGACACCGGCACCAGCAAAGAGCCCCGCCTTACCACCTTTAATGAGTGGGGCGATAAGGTCTACCACCTTAATACCGGTTTCGAGTACTTCAGTTTTGTTTGATTGCTCGTCAAGGCTTGGTGCTGGGCGGTGGATAGGGGATAGTGCACCTTTTGGCGCCGGTTGGCCATCGATAGGGTCACCAGTGACGTTAAACATACGCCCTTGGGTTTCGTCACCTACAGGAACACTAATAGGCGCCCCGGTCGCTTCGACTTCCTGGCCACGCTTAAGGCCGTCGGTGCTCGAGAGGGCGATTGCACGCACGGTATTCTCGTCAAGGTGCTGTGCAACCTCTAGGGTCACCGTGGTACCCCCTGTAATAATAAGCGCGTCGTAAATAGCGGGCAGGTCGCCCTTAAATTCTACATCGATAACGACGCCGACGATTTGGGTAATGGTGCCGAGTTGTTTAGTCATTGTCTTCTCCTTTGGGTTCAGTGTATTCTGGTTTCGTTGTGGGTAGTGCTTCCTGTAGTAACCTTCTTGCCGCGAGTCTATGGGTGTCTTCTAGCGTATGCGGCTCCTGCTGGGTTCCGTACTTCTGTCTGCCTGCTTCGACAGCGAAGTCAAGCATAGTAGGGTTAGCAAAATCAAGAGGCGCAAGCCTCTCGGCGCGAAGCTCTTTTCTGAAAGCAGCTTGCTCAGGAGTATCCTGGCCAGGGTCACGTGGGAGCTGTAGGTTATTCATGCATCGCCTCCACACCGCCGCTAATCTCGGCCAGCTCTTGGGTAATGGCACTTTGTCGCGCCTTGTTCATTTCAAGCGTCAGGTCGTCAATAAGGTCGCTCGCGTTATCGGTAGCATTTTTCATAGCTACCATGCGCATACTATATTCGCTTGCCCGAGAATCAAGCAGTGCTTGGTACAGCTGTGCCCCTACAAGACGATAGGCAACCCCGTCAAGCACCTCTTCGGTGCTTGGTTCGTAGATAACGTCACGCGCTACACCTGGTTCTACGGCAGGCTCAAACCCTGCCGGAAGCACACGCTGAATTTTTGCATGCTGACTAACGCTGCTTACATAGTCGGTGAAAATCACGTCTACCGCGTCTACTTCCCCAGAGGTAAATAGGCTTTTTGTGGTATCAAGAATCGCACGAAGCTCACTTCCGTCGGGGCGATCAGGCAAATCTTCATAGGCCCCCAGCACCTTAGTATCTTTAATGCGTGCTACAAACTGCGCAGCCTTACGGCCGACGGTAATAGTGGTATTTTTAATACCTTCGTCGTCATCTTTTTTTAACGCATGCGTATACACTTTTGCTAAGTTACTATTGAATGCCCCAGCAAGGCCTTTATCAGATGCAATCACAATAAGTAGTCGCGTTTTTACAGGGCGCTGTACGAACAGAGGGTGCCCCTTTACCGAAGTGTGCGTAGAAAGCGCCGTCAACAGTTGGCGTGCAGCAAGCGTATAAGGACTAGACGCTTTCGTGGCGTCTTGTGCACGGCGCATCTTGCTGGCGGCAACCAGCTCCATGGCTTTCGTAATTTGCTTGGTACTTTTTACCGAGCGAATACGACCTTTAAGTGCTTGCGTTGATGGCATGAGCTAGTCCTCAAACCCCTTTGCAGCAGCGGTCGCAACGTCTTTTATAACCGCCTGCACGTCGTCGCTTGGCTTGTCGCCCTTATCAAGTTCTTCCATAGCTTTCTTGTGGTCAGCCCATAGGCGCGTCAGTGTTGCCGCTTGAGCGTCTTTTACTTTATGTGGCGATACGTGATCAAAGTACCCTTGGGTAACACATAAAATACTGGCGGTTTGTTCCCATACGCTCATCGGTTGATACTGCGACTGCTTCAAAAGCTCGGTAAGGCGCTGCCCCCGCTCGATTTGCTTCTTAGTTGCGGCATCAAGGTCGCTCCCGAACTGCGCAAAACTGGCAAGCTCGCGGAACTGCGAAAGGCCAAGCTTTAGGTTACCGCTTACCGCCTTAACGGCCTTCGTTTGCGCTGCACCACCCACACGTGATACGGAAAGACCCGCCGAAATAGCCGGACGAATACCTTGGTAGAATAAGTCGGTTTCAAGGAAAATCTGACCGTCGGTAATAGAAATGACGTTGGTAGGAATATACGCTGAAATATCACCGGCCTGGGTTTCAATAATAGGCAGTGCGGTAAGGGAACCAGCGCCAAGGGCGTCAGAAAGTTTCGCCGAACGCTCGAGGAGGCGAGAGTGAAGGAAGAACACATCACCAGGGTAGGCTTCACGTCCCGGTGGGCGACGAAGGAGCAATGACATTTGACGGTAGGCGACAGCGTGCTTCGTAAGGTCGTCGTAAATCATGAGCGCGTGCTGACCGTTGTCGCGGAAATATTCGCCCATAGCCGTTGCAGCATACGGTGCAAGATAGAGGAGTGACGCCGGGTCAGACGGGCTAGTAGCAACGACAATCGATTGCTCCATAACGCCTTCTTTCTTAAGACGCTCCACAAGGCGCGCCACTTTAGAGCGCTTTTGCCCGATCGCTACATACACATTAATAACGCCCGTTTTTTGCTTACCTTGGTTAATCATAGTATCGATCGCAATGGCCGTTTTACCAGTTTGACGATCGCCAATAATAAGCTCGCGCTGGCCGCGACCAATAGGGAACATGGCATCAATCGATACAATACCGGTCATAAGCGGCTCGTGTACCGATTTACGATCCATCACACCAGGCGCAGCCCGCTCAACAATACCTTGCTGCTTGGTTGTAATAGCCGCACCGCCGTCAATTGCGTTTCCAAGAGGGTCAACCACGCGACCAAGAAGTTCAGGCCCCACAGGAACGCTAAGCACTGTACCTTTAAGGTGTACTGTTTGCCCAGCCTTCACTGCTGCATCGCTACCAAGGAGAACGGCACCGATTTCATCTTCAAGCAGGTTCAACGCGAACGCCTCGACAATACCGTCATCGGTTTCAATTTCAATGACTTCGCTGTAGCCAGCGTTACGAAGCCCGTGGATCCAAGCGACACCATCGCCGACACGAAGCACCACCCCTACCTGGTTAAAGTCACCGGTAGTTTCAAGCTTTTCAATAGCGTGGCGCAGTTCTTTGGATAGTTCTGTTACTGATAGTTCACTCATTGTTATTCTCCTAGGCTTTCTTGTATCGTGTCTTTAGGGTAGTAAGGGCGCGGGCGACGGTAGTGTCGAATTCTCGACCGGGCAGGCGAATTTTTACCCCGCCAAGCACCCGTGGGTCAACAATAGGGTCGATGGTTACTTGGGTTGCACCAGTTTTTGCTTTCACAAACTGCTCAATGGCTTTTTTCGACTCGGCTTCAAGCGCAAATGCAGTTGTTACCGTACCCGTTGCAATGCCGCGTTCGGCAAGGCGCCACTGTACATCGCGCAGTACTAAATGAAGTTCTTTGGTGCGACGGTTTTCAAGCAGATACGCCGCGACTTTTTGTGCAACGTCTTTCACCGTGGCACCTTCAATAAGCTGGTCGGCAATATAGACTGACAATGCACGGCGTGAAAGCTTTTTCGCCATGGGTTATTTAGCCTCCTTTAGCGCCTCTTTAATAAGCGCTTGATCGGCATCAGCGGTATGCGTTTTACCCACTACTTTGCCTGTAGCTATAGCGACAAGCTCAAGTGTTTCGTTGTGAAGTTCGCGTTTCGCTGCAGCAACGTCTTTTTCAAGTTGGTCGTGGGCGTCGGCAACAATCTTTTCGGCAGTTGCTTTGGCTTTCTTTTCCGTTGCATTGGCAAGATTAGTTGCCTCAAGCTTAGCAGTGGCAACAATATCAGCTGCTTCTTTGCGCGCCTGAGCAAGCAAGCTCGCCGTTTCTTCCTGAGATTCCGCAGCTGCCGCTTCGGCCTTTTTCGCCGCTTTTGCCGCCGCTTCAATATTTGCTTGGCGCTCATCGACCGACTTCATAAGCCAGGGATACACAAACTTACCCAGCACCCACACCATAATCAGAAAGGCGACAATTTGAAGAATCAGCAAACGCCAGTCAATACCTAGGGCGCCAAATAATCCTCCGTCGGTTTCAGCAGTTTCAGCAAATGTTTGCAGGAAGTTCACCAGCTAACTCCTACAAGAATCGCGCAATAATTGCCACGATAATACCGATAATCGCCAGCGAGTCGGCAAACACAATAGCGGTAATCATAAGGGTTCGAATATCGCTGAGTTTTTCTGGGTTACGACCAAGCGCGTTAAGCGCCGCCGCACCAATAAACCCAATACCAAGTGCCGCACCAAGTGCCGGCAGACCATATGTTAGACCAAATGCAATTGCATCCATTATTATTCTCCTTTAATTATTACTTTCCATTGTACCATTTCACCCCTTAACCTGGGCAGCCTTTTTCTTAGGATGAGCCGAGGAGTGAGCAGGTGAGGGGCCGTGATGCGCCACGGCGAGCGAGGTAAAGATGAGCGTCAGGACAAAGAAGACATACGCCTGGATAAAGCCAATAAACAGTTCGAAGATCATAAAGACCGGTAGCACCACCGCGGCAGCGTAACTGGTAAGCACCGCAATAACCAATAACAACACCTCACCAGCAAAGGCGTTACCAAACAAACGCAGCGCCAAGGCCATACCACGCGAGAATTCACCAATCAGTTCAAGCACACCTTCAAATGCGCCCACAGGATCCTTAAACGGATTGCGCAGGTAGCGCCCAGCATTACTAAACATCCCAAGGTATTTCACGGCGTAAATTTGCACCGTAATAATGGTAATAATCGCCAAACCTACCGTGAAATTAAGATCGGCAGTAAGGCTTCGCAGTACCGGCACCCCGTTCCATTTAATGGAATCAAGCCCGGGGATAATACTCAGCCAGTAGTTGAGTAGTACGAAAAAGAAAATCGTTACGGCAAGCGGAGTAATTTTACGGGCGAGTTTTTTATTAGGGATAATTCCGTCGATTTGCTTTAGCAGGCCTTCAAACACCCACTGCACCAACCCAACAAAGCGGTTGTACTTTCCTTTTTTCACTTTACCCGCGGCGTACCAAAGCACCCAAATAACGAGGGCAATGCCAATAACACCCGTGAATAGGGCGTTAGTAATAGGAAAGCCGAAGATATAAAACAATGGCTCGGCAGAAATCGAGATATGGAGTTCGGTTGCGGCAAATATACTATTCATTAATTCAGAGGTTTCCGTACGTCACGTAACTGTTTCACAATTAATAGGATGCTTAGGGCAGTACCGCCAATAAGACATACAATTGTACCTACAGGAGCAATTCCGAGAAGGTGATCAAGCCCGATTCCTAAAAACACTCCCCCAAGCGTTGGCACAAACGCCCGCCACGTCGTATCTAACGCTGTTATAAAAATGAGCATAACAGGTGAGAGCGGTGGATTTGTGCGGGTCGTCCGGTTTTGTGAGTTGTTTTTCGGTCGGGGCGACTCGGTCATACTGGTATATAATACCAAATAGCGCGTTTGTTAGCAAAACAAATTTACTGTATAATGTATAGTAACGATAAACGAGGGACACACTATGAGCACCACTAACGACCAACCACAAGTAACCGTCTACCGTACCAGCTGGTGCGCGTTTTGCCACACTGAAATGCAGTGGCTTGACCGCCTTGGAGTGAAGTACGTCGCTAAAGATATCGAGGCCGACCAAGAAGCCCACGATGAACTTATGAAAAAGATCAACGGTGATTTCCGTGGTGTGCCGGTAACCGATGTTGCTGGTGATATCATTCTTGGGTTTGACCGCCCTAAGTTACAAGATTCTATCAAGGCGCACGGCCTTGCCCCAGCTGCAGCCTAAGGGCTGTCGCTAAAG
>MDTC01108470.1_pt1 | contig 101903 bp, 93 predicted proteins | sample 811181 | NCBI WGS metagenome assembly MDTC01 (sample SAMN05326644, study PRJNA326480) | marine metagenome | isolation source: seawater | place: Pacific Ocean: North | collected 2011
ACCTTCGGCTGTGCCTTGAATTTCAATGAACTCGCCTGTGTCTGTCATTACGATGTTCATGTCGGTTTCGCAGTCACTGTCTTCTGCATAGTCTAAATCGAGAACGGGGACATTCTTATAAACGCCGACCGAGATAGCTGCAATATGTCGTTTAAGAGGCGATTGAGTAATCATGCCTTTGGTCACCATGTAGTTGAGTGCATCAATCAAAGCGACACAAGCGCCAGATATAGCGGCTGTTCGAGTGCCGCCATCAGCTTGGATGACATCGCAGTCGACGGTAATGGTGTGTTGCCCTAGTGCGGATAAGTCAACAGCTGCTCGTAATGAACGGCCAATGAGTCGTTGAATTTCAATGGTGCGTCCTTGTTGTTTGCCACGAGCAGCTTCTCGTGACATACGACTATGTGTGGAGCGAGGTAACATGCCATATTCTGCGGTGATCCAGCCTTGTTTGCTGTCCCTAAGAAATGGAGGAACTCGATCTTCGACGGATGCGGTACATAGGACCTGGGTATTTCCAAAGGACACTAAGACAGAGCCTTCAGCGTGTTGTGTAAATTGTCTTTCAAATTTAATCGATCTTAAAGCATTCTGGGGGCGATGGCTGGGTCTCATGGGGGCGGTTCCTCGTGGTTGGGTTGCACCTATTCTCTTGTGCAGTTAACATGCTTGGCGCAGTCGTTTACCTGTGTTTTCTTTAGGCTGCTCGTTTTATACCAGAGTTTGTCTTTTATTGCGACCGCACCTATTGATACAAGTTGCGAGTTAATGACGTTAAGTGAGGTGATAGTAAGATGTTGCAGAGTATGACGGCTTACGCGAGCCATGTACTAGATTTACCTGAAGGACAGCTTAGCTGGGAAATTCGTACGGTAAATCATCGATACTTAGATTTAAATTTACACTTGCCAGAGTTGTTTCGTGAGTGGGACGAGGTTGTGAGAGAGCAAGTTAAAGTTTTTTTACATCGAGGAAAGATTGACGTATCGATTAAGTTTCAGTCCTCTGATGAACAGCCTACAGAGCTGCATTGTAATGAGGCACTGTTAACTCAACTAGAGCAGGTCATTACCCAAGTTTCAGATCGTTTTCCTCAAGCCTCTTTGTCAGTATTTGACGTCATTCATTACCGAGGAGTTGTTCAAGCGGCAAAGCGTTCAATTGACGGGTTAGACGAGAGTTTTAAGACAAGCTTGCGCTCCTGTCTAGAGCAAGTTGTTTCTGTTAGGTCCCGTGAGGGAGAGGGTATTGCCTCTTTCATTGGCGAGCGGCTGAGTGTTGTTAAACAACAGCTATTTATTATCGAGGCACAGTTACCTGAATTACTATTGGATTATAAGCAGCGAATGCTGGCTCAGTTTGAAATACTCGAGGCAAAAGTAGATACTGAGCGATTAGAGCAGGAGTTGGTGTGGTTTGCTCAAAAAATTGATATAGCTGAAGAGTTGCAGCGCTTACAAGCTCATGTTGGAGAGTGTGAGCGAATTATTGAGAAGGGCGGAGTTGTCGGTAGACGTTTAGACTTTCTAATGCAAGAGCTGAATCGTGAGGCTAACACAATTGCAAGTAAGTCAGTGGACCTAAAGGTGACTCAGGCAGCACTAGAAATTAAAGTGGCTTTGGAACAGATCAGAGAGCAGGTGCAGAATATTGAATAGTCAAGGAACGTTATTTGTCATAGCAGCACCCTCAGGTGGCGGTAAAACTCGCCTTGTAAGGGCTTTGTTGGAGCGTGATACAGGTATTAATGTTTCCATTTCATGCACAACTCGTCCGCCACGCCCCAAGGACCAAGATGGAGTGGATTATTTTTTCAAGACAGAAAACGCTTTCCAAGCGTTGGTAGACAATAACGCATTTTTAGAGCACGCAGAAGTGTTTGGTTATCGATATGGTACATCTCATGAATGGGTGATTGATCAGCTTGAGAAAGGTATTGATATTATCTTAGAAATTGATTGGCAGGGCGCTCGCCAGGTGAAGCAATTATTTCCAAGCGTAGTTACTATTTTTATCATACCTCCCTCTCTAGCAATTCTGCAGGCGAGACTGAAGGGTCGAAATGAGGATTCACTCGATGTGATCAAAGAGCGGATGAGTAAGGCGCAAAGTGAAATGGTGCATTATTACGAGTTCGATTATCTCTTGGTGAATGATAATTTTGATGTGTTAGTGAAAGAAGCAGAGTATATAATCAGGTCTCAGCGACTCAAAACCGCACAGCAAGATAGAAGATGGTCATCTTTACTGGAAGAATTGTTAGAAAACCACTAAACTAGCGTTCCTGGTTCGAGCCTGAAAGCTCAAATATTAAGAAAATTGTATACAAAACAGAGGTTTATTATGGCTCGTGTTACTGTCGATGATTGTTTGAAAAATGTTACTAACCGTTTTGACCTCGTGTTGAAATCAGCCAAACGTGCTCATCTGTTGGAATCTGGTGCTGCAGACCCTCAAGTACCCGTAGAAAATGATAAACCAACAGTGTTAGCTCTACGTGAGATTGCTGAAGGCTTCGATATCACAAGAACACGCAATGATCCGCTTGAAGAAGATATCATCATCAATTAATGCTGAATAGATTTCTTCTAGGCGCTATTTCAATCCCATAATTGATGTACAATGATCATAAGCGAGGTAGTCCTCGTTACGGTAGGAGATTGTATTGCGTCAGTACAAGAAGTTGTACAAAAAACTCGATTATTTGGATGACACTCAGATAGAGGAAATCTATCGCGCCTATAGTGTTTCCTCAGAAGCTCATCGTGGCCAGCGCCGTCGCACTGGAGAGGCGTATGTAACACATCCTGTTGCTGTAGCCGTCATTCTTGCTGAAATTAAAATGGATTATCAAACCATCATGGCTGCGTTGTTACATGATGTGATTGAAGATACTCCGGTCACCAAGGCTGATCTTGCTAGCCAATTTGGACAGCCCGTTGCTGAGCTAGTAGATGGTGTCAGTAAATTAACTCAAATTGAGTTTGTTAGTAAGGCCCAAGCACAAGCAGAAAACTTTCGAAAAATGGTTTTAGCGATGGCTAAGGATATCCGCGTTATTGTGGTTAAGTTAGCTGATCGTTTGCATAACATGCGTACCTTAGGGTCTTTGCCAGTTGTGAAAAGACGGCGAATAGCTAAGGAAACTCTCGAGATATTTGCCCCGATCGCAAAACGGTTGGGTATGCGGAATTTCTCTAATGAATTGGAGGAGTTAGGTTTTTCTGCCTTGTATCCTCGACGTTATCATATTTTAAAGCACGCTGTTGAAAGAGCACGTGGTAATCGGAAAAAAGTATTAACGCTCATTGATCAAACCTTGCGTGATGGGATTTCTAGCAGTCGGTTGCCTTCTTGCGTCGTCAAGGGGCGAGAAAAGCATTTATACAGTATCTATCGTAAAATGCATCATAAACGATTGCCATTTACTGAGGTGATGGATGTTTATGCCTTTAGAATTATTGTTGACAGCGTTGATACTTGTTATCGAGTTTTAGGTCTGGTTCATGCATTATACAAGCCCATTGTTGAACGATTTAAAGACTATATTGCTATTCCAAAAGCTAACGGGTATCAATCATTACATACTACACTCTTTGGGCCTTATGGGCTGCCCATAGAAATACAGATTCGTACATCCGCTATGAATCGCATGGCTAATAATGGGATTGCTGCGCATTGGTTATACAAGAGCGAGGGTGATAAGCCCTCTGAATCGCAATGGCGAGCACAGCAGTGGATGACGAACTTGCTGGAGTTACAACAGCGCTCAGGAAACTCATTAGAGTTTATTGAAAGTGTTAAATTAGATCTATACCCTGATGAAGTTTACGTGTTTACACCGAAAGGTATGATCATGGGGCTTCCGGCAGGTGCAACAGCGGTTGATTTTGCTTACATAGTTCATACCGATATAGGTAATCACTGTGTAGCTGCAAAGATCAATCGAAAATACTCGCCTTTATCATCGCAACTATCAAATGGGCAAACTGTTGAGGTTATCACATCAGCTCGAGGTCGACCCAGTCCTGCTTGGCTAGATTTCGTTGTTACTAGTAAGGCTCGAAGTAGTATTCGTCATTTTCTAAAGCATCAACGTAAAACAGAGTCAGTAACTCTTGGTGAGGAGTTACTACAAAAAGAATTAAAAGTACTCTCATTGTCAATGAAGCGTATATCTCAAACATTCATAGATACTTTGTTAAATGAAGCAGGCTGTAAAACAAAAATAGACTTACTAGAGCAGATTGGATTAGGTAATCGTCCTGCACCTATTGTAGCGCATCGCTTAGCGGAGATGATGGAACAAGATAATGATGCGAAAGTAGTTGAGTCTGACTTGAAAATGGAGATTGAGCCGGATGAACCATTGTTAATCAAAGGTACAGAGGGTTTAATGCTAAAATTTGCGACGTGTTGTTATCCCATTCCAGGAGACCCTATCATAGGTACGATCGATGCTGGCCATGGAATGGTGGTGCATCATGATAAGTGTCAAACCATTGCAAAATTTCACCAAGACTCGACATCCATTATTCCGTTGCGTTGGTCAAACGAGATTGATAAAGAGTTTGAAGTTAAAATCGTTATGGAAGTGATCAATCAACGAGGTGTATTGGCGGTTTTAGCATTGGCAATCACCGGTGCAGAGGCCAATATTGAGGATATTAAAGTTGAAGATCGTGATGGTCAAAGTTATTTTGTAGAGTTTTTGTTACTAGTTCGTGATCGTGCACATTTAGCGACATTGTTAAAACGTTTAAGACAGCAGCCTGCTCTTTTAAAGGTTTCTCGCGCTTTATAGAACATCCTGTTGAATGCTAACTAAGCCTGATCGATTGAGCACATTATATAATGGGACCTAGTGTATGAGTACAAAGAGTTATAAGGCTATTCAGCCATCTTTGGTGAAAGTTCCCGTTACGCAATTAAAAGGTATTGGTATTAAGTCGGCGGCTAAGCTCCATGATTTAGGGATTTACTCAATACAGGATTTATTGTTCCACTTACCGTTACGATATGAAGATAGAACAGTCATTATACCTATAGAGCGCGTTGTTGTTGGTGAGCGATGTCTAATAGCTGGTGAAATAGAAAATAGTGCTATTACGGGTGGCGCACGCCGTTTTTTACGATGTAAATTAAAGGATGATACAGGTGTTATCACATTACGATTTTTTCATTTCAATCGGTCTCAACTACAGACTTTTCAACAACCGGGTATCAAAATATGTTGCTTTGGTGAGGTTCGATCGACTCAATATGGTTTAGAGATGGTCCATCCTGAGTATAGAATTATTGATAATGCTGGTGAGTTAATGAGTAATAGCTCTATGACACCAGTCTATCCCACATTACAAGGGTTAAAGCAATCATTATGGCGACGTCTTATGTCGCAGGCGATGAGTTATTTGCAGCAAGCAAATTATCACTTACAGGAGGGTTTGCCAGAAAAGATTATCAGTCATTACCAACTGCCATCACTTCATGATGCTTTGTGCTATTTGCACAGCCCAACCTATCCTCTTTCGACTGATAAAGGTCGCTCAGAGCTGTTTTTCATGAAGAAGCGTTTGATATTTGAAGAGCTTTTAACGCATCAGTTTAGTTTGATGAGGTTACGTTCAGTTATTCAGTCAAAACCCGCTTGTATGATTGATTGCCTAGATTTACAACATCGTCTTATTAGTAATTTGTCATTTGAATTAACTTCTGCCCAAAAGCGAGTAGTTTTTGAAATCAATGATGATTTGCGAAAAGGCGAACCGATGTTGAGGTTAGTTCAAGGCGATGTGGGATGTGGTAAAACTATCGTTGCGGCGTTAGCTGCTTTGGCGGTGATTGATGCTGGTTATCAGGTTGCTATTATGGCACCAACGGAACTATTAGCTGAACAGCACTATCAGCAGTTTAAGCGTTGGTTACAGCCGATGAATGTTAGTGTTGGTTGGTTGCCTGGTAAATTACCATCAAAAATTAAGGCAGAAACGCTATCGCACATCAGGTCAGGTGATTTATCGTTAGTTGTTGGTACCCATGCTTTGATTCAAGATAATGTTGAGTTTAATGCACTAGCTTTGGTCATTATAGATGAGCAGCATCGATTTGGTGTTTATCAGCGTTTATCTTTAAAGAGTAAAGGTGAGTCAAGTGATATGCTACCTCATCAGTTGATTATGACAGCTACACCTATTCCTCGCTCCTTGGCTATGAGTGCTTACGGTGATTTAGATTGCTCGATTATTGATGAATTACCACCAGGTAGGAAGCCGATTGAGACTGTTATGATCGAACAATCTAAGCGCGAACAAGTTATTGCTCGTGTGCGTGAAAATTGCTCGACAGGTTGTCAGGCATATTGGGTATGTACCTTGGTAGAAGAGTCTGAAGTGTTGCACTGCCAGGCTGCAGAATCAACAGCGGAGCAATTGCAGCTCTGTATGCCCGATTTATCCATAGGGTTGATTCATGGTCGTTTATCAAGTGCTGAAAAAGAATCAATGATGCATGCTTTTGCATCTGGTGAGGTTGATGTTTTGGTAGCAACAACCGTTGTGGAAGTCGGTGTAGATGTTCCAAATGCTAGTTTAATGATTATTGAGAACCCAGAAAGATTAGGTCTAGCTCAGTTGCATCAGTTGCGAGGAAGAGTTGGCAGGGGATTAAGTGCGAGTTTCTGTGTGCTTTTATATCAATCCCCTTTATCAAAAAACGCTCAGTCGCGGTTACAGGTCATTAGAGAGTCATCAGATGGATTTTATATCGCGCAGCAAGATTTAATATTACGTGGGCCAGGAGAGTTATTAGGGGCACGTCAAGCAGGCTTGGCTCGATATAGAGTGGCAGATATGCTGCGAGATGAGGATTTAATTTTTGAAGTTCAGAGGATAGCTCAAACGTTATATAAGGAGATGTCTGCTAACAACGTCGAGATGCTAGTTCAGCGTTGGTTGGGTATTACAGAGAAGGTCATTCAAGTTTGAAAATCTATCATTAACATCTGGCTAAGATTATCGTAGATGATTTGTGACATTGTATTTAAGGAATGAGCTCTAAAATAGGTATTTCACGCCTAGTGTGAATGTGTTAATAGTTGGCACATAACCATTGTGTCCATCTATTTCTTCGTCGGTGCTATAAAAAGAGCATTTTATGTCTGCAACCCATTTGGGTGTGACTGTGTAAGCAATTCCTGCTGCATAGTACGGTTTAATCGTATTGTCACTTCCAGTTTGTTCATCATCTATGTAATGATATCCAAGACCCGCTTGAATAAAGGTTGCAGTTTTTGGAAAAATAGATGCATCCAGTTCTAATGCCAGATAGCTAAACCATTGCGTGATACTATAGTCTTTCCCTTTAGACGTGTAATCCACACTAGGAAGGTATTGTAATCCAGACTCGGCAGCTAATCGATGGTTCCAACGATATCCTCCCTTTATATTTGCAGTAAATCCACCGTTGCTCCCTGAGGAGATAGTATCGCCAAGCAAAAAGCTATCCCAGTCTATCAGTGAGTAGCCAAGATCTAGTCCTGCAAAGTAGCCATTTTGTTCTGCTAAGGCGAGTTGTTCCGGAGAGACTTGGTAGTTTTGTGAATCATTCGCGAATGAGTCAGAGAGGAATAAAACAGAAAATATGGCTATCGTGGTAATAATTTTTTTATTGAAAAGCATAGTCTATCCTTTTTTTATGAGTGCGCTTCGTGGTGTAGGTAATAATCAGTTAAAACGAGTAGCCAATACCACATGAAATGATATTTGATACTGGGATGTAATTGCCATGACTGTCGTCTCCAACGTTGTTCACACGAAGGTACTGGCTTTGAAGTTCCCAGTAGTCGTTTAGCTTAAATTGAAGACCAACAGACATTGTAGGACGTATTGTAAAAGATTTATCTCCGTCAAAGTTAGTGTGCCTGATACCAAGTCCAGCACCAAAAAAATAGCGTGTAGAGTTAGATAGAGGGTAATTAATTTCAGCCATAGTTGTTGTTAGCCATTGCGAGATGGAATGCCCGCCATTGTCATCATAGTCAACATCAGGTGTGTAAATTAGACTCGATTGTAAGTTGATATATCGGTTAAGTGTTCGAGTTAGATCTAATCCAAAAGCAAAGCTCGTGTCTCCATTGCTGGTGAAGTTGTAAGAATAACTATCAGACCAGTTGGCCAGTGAATAGCCTGCGTTAATGTGAGCAGTAAAGGTTTGTTGTATTTGAGGCTTGTTTAAACTCAACGATTCGCTAGTTTGATACTGGGCAATTTGACCGGCTGAGCATGAAAAAGATAGTAGGAGTATACTGCACGATAAGAGTGATGAATAATTTTTTAACGACATGCTATATTCCTTAAATTAGAGTTGCTGTGGGTTAGTTTTAAGCTCGGAAGTAATTTGTGTGTGAAAGTAATTTTGCTCCTACACGACTCCAGTAAAATAATCGTTTCGAGATTACACATATTTTGAAAGGGCATCAAGATAGTGTTGTGCGAATTCATTGAAAAGCTAGGTTTTATCATTAACGCAGTAAGACAATTCAAAGCCTCACGATTTTTTACGTGGATAGACAACGTATTGTCAGATTAGAGGTTTTTTTAAAAAAAAGGCTTTAAAATAGGCCTAAATAATAGACTTGTACTTTTATTAAACTATTTTTTCACCATAAAATCGTTGTAAAAAATACTATTTGAATGGATATTGGTTTAATGTGGGTCTCTTGGCTTGTAACGTATTGTTTCACGAATACTCTTTCGATAAGATGTTTCCATTAAAACAAAAGCCATTGCAATGGGGTTGCTAAGTGGAGTTGTTTTATAAGTCAGAGTTAGGTAGTATCTCGACTTTAATTTGTTCATTAACCTTAAGGGGAAATACAATGTCGGTAAAAACAAATCTTTTGGTAGCAGCTGCTGCTGTTCTAGGTGTTAGTTCTGCATATGCAGGCGGTCCGGAAATGATGGCTGCTCCTGCTGCTCCATCTTTCACTCCTTTTTTCTACGCTGAGTTAGGTCTTGGTTTCGCTGAAACTGCGTATGAAGACTTTGACGCCTCTGCTTTTTCAGTATTCAATGACATCGATAATGCTAACGGTGGTATGTCTTATGCTGGTGATTTTGGTTATCAATTCATGCCTCACATGGCTGTTGAGCTTGGTGGTGGAATGTTACCTGAACTTAAGATAAATGATGCTTCTGCTCAAAATACTAAATTATCTTCTTGGTACGCGTACGGTGCTGGTCGAATCGACACTGCTGTTATGAATGACAAGCTTGATGTGTTCTCAAAATTTGGTCTTGCTTACCGTAGCGGTTCTGCTAAAAACGACGGTACTCTTGACGATAGTGAAACTTGGTATGCTCCATTCTTTGGTGCTGGTGCAAGCTACTCTGTTCGTGACAACATTTATGTTGCTCTTGAATATAACTTCATTGGTAGCCAAAACGATTCAGAGCATGATTTCGGAACAGTCCCATCAGCAAACATCTACTTAGGTAAAGTTGGTTATAAATTCAACTTCTAAGTCTTGTTTGATCCATTTAAAAACCCACTCATTGAGTGGGTTTTTTTTTGGAAAGGTGTCGCGCTTTTGTTAGCGGCTTATATGTTGTACGATCTAAATCTTATGAACATTTCTTATGTGAGCTTGGGGATATTATGCTGAAAAAAACCAATCTTTTGATTGCAGTGGTTGCTGTTTGTGGTACTCATTCTGCTTTTGCAGGTGGTTCAGAAACGATGCCCGTTACATCATTCACGCCATATTTCTATAGTGAGTTAGGGCTTGGTTACGCGGATACTGACTATAACGACTTTTATCAATCGTTTAATGATGAGTCACAGAATTTGTCTGGAACTAACAATGAAAATGGAGGGTTACTGTTGTCCTCTAATGTGGGTTATGTGTTATTGCCTCGTCTGGCTATTGAGTTTGGTGGCGGTTATTTGCCGGAGTACAAGGCCGATGCCTATGATGGAAGTTCTGAAGATGACTTTAAAGTATCGTCTTGGTATCTCTTCAGTGCAGGACGTGTTGAGGTCCCAATATTAGAACGGGTCGATATGTATTCAAAAGTTGGTATGGCTTATCGACATATGGTAGTTATGCTCGATGATAATGAAATAGATGATTACTATTGGGCGCCAATTTTGGGTGCGGGTGTTAGTTATCATGTTAAAGAAAAAATTAATATATCTGTGGAGTATAACTATATCGGAAGTTCCAATGATACTAACGAAGGTCTTCGAGCTCCTGCTATCGATCTTTACATGGCAAAGATCGGTTATCAATTTAATATCTAAAATCCTTCTGTAAAAGACCCATAATTTATGTGGTTTTTTTTTGGTTTCATGTTGTTAGTGAATGATGAGGTGTATTTTTTTAAGCTTTGCTATGTAATAAGTTTCATTTTAATGAACATTGTTGGCTTATTTAATTATAAAACTCTTTTTCGAGAATCAATGAAAGAATTACTCAAAAACTTTTTTCATAATTCATTATTTAATATTTGGAATCAATAAGGGTTTTTTTCTCATATTGACCGTTATTAAATTTCATTTTGTGCTTAAAACAATCAACATTGATGCGTTTTATCGAATGCATGTATTTTTTTTAGCATTAATTGTCATTTAGCACTGAAAAAATAGTATTTTTTTGAATCATCTCTCTTATATGTTTTTAAAAATCATTTGTGAATTGAAGTCGAATTAGTTAATATTTCCTTAATGTTTTTTTATTTAGATTTTTTACTCTGCTTTTGATGAAGATGTAATCAGTGTAATAGATAGTAAATAACGATAAGGATGTATGTCATGACATTACAAAAAACAAAACTCCTAATAGGGTGCCTCTCTCTTATAGGTCTAATGAGTACTTATGCGGGTGGGTCGGAATGGCTGTCTGAAACCGAGGCTCCAGTGAGTACCTTTCGACCATATATCTACGCAGAAGTGGGGGCTGGTTATGCTCAGACGGGTTATGGTGATTACTATAATTCGACCAGTTGGATTGATACGAGTGATTTAGATGGGGGTATGAGTTATCAAGGCAGTGTTGGATTTGCTTTGATGCCACGTATCTCGGCCGAGCTAGGTTTAGGTATGTTACCAAAAGCAGAGTTTGAACTGTATGAATCATCTTTGGGCTATAAGGTCAGTGCCTCTTATGAATCATGGTATGGCTATTTACAGGGTAAATATGATTTTAAAATAACAGACAGGTTAGGGGTCTTTGCCAAGGCTGGGATAGCATATCGAAGTCTATCTTATGAATATAATGGAAATTTAGACGGCGCTGGCTTAGATGATTATTATTGGGCTCCGATAGTGGGTGGAGGTTTCTCATTTGACCTGGGTGATGATTTTTATGCCCTTGCTGAGTATTCCTATATAGATGGCACATCTGACTCAAACGAAGGTGAGAGTTATCCAGATGTAAACCTATACCTTGCTAAACTAGGTTATCGCTTTACATTTTAAGGACCTATCCTTTTTAAAACCCGCCTAGTGCGGGTTTTTTTACGAATAACAATTAGTTATTGTAAAAACTATCTTGATTGAAGAATTTCACCGTTTTGATCTTGAAATCTCTCTGTATGTCCCCAACTAGTACCTAGCGATAATTGTTAAATGGGAGATTCATAATGACTGTATCATCAGATACTAAAGCTAACGTTGCTCAAACACATGTCTTTGAAGCTGAAGTTACTCAGTTGCTTGATTTAGTAGCTAATGCGCTTTACAGCAATAAAGAGATTTTTTTGCGTGAACTTATTTCAAATGCGTCAGATGCTGCTGATAAATTGCGGTATGAGGCACTAGCTGACGGTGCTTTGTATGAAGGTGATTCAGATCTAAAAATATGGGTTGATTGCAATGCCGATCATAAAACAGTCACCATTCGTGATAATGGTATTGGTATGAGTCTCGAAGACGTTGTTGAGAATTTGGGTACGATTGCTAAATCAGGTACACGTGCATTTCGTGAAATGTTGACAGGTGATAACGCTAAAGACTCTCAACTAATCGGTCAGTTTGGAGTTGGGTTCTATTCAGCATTCATTGTTGCGGATAAAGTTGTTGTCAAGACTCGAAAGGCAGGTATGGCTGCTGACCAAGGGGTACACTGGGAATCAGATGGTAAGGGCGAGTACACGGTAAAGCATGCTACTAAACAGCAACGAGGTACAGAGATCATTCTTTTTATAAAAGAAGACCAGGAGGAGTATTTAGATGGCTTTCGCTTAAGAACGATAATTCAAAAATACTCTGATCACATACTTCTACCGATTTGTATGCCCAAGGCCGAAACCGAAGATGATAAGAAAAAGAAAGAAAGTGGTGAGATAGTTGTGCCGGAAGAGGAGGTCGTTAACCAAGCTAATGCCTTATGGACGTTGTCAAAAAGTGATATTCAAGACGAGCAGTATCAAGATCTCTATAAGCACATTTCACATGATTATGAAAACCCATTAGCGTGGGCACACAATAAAGTTGAGGGGAGTGTTGAGTATACAAGTCTGCTTTATATTCCTGCGCGCGCACCTTTTGATTTGTGGGATCGTGACCACAAGCGCGGTTTAAAGCTTTACGTTAAGCGTGTCTTCATCATGGATGATGCAGAGCATTTTATGCCAATGTATCTCAGGTTTGTAAAAGGTATTGTTGATTGCAGTGATTTACCTTTGAATATCTCACGTGAGCTTCTTCAAACAAATGCGTCTATTGATAAGATACGAAATGGTTGTATTAAGCGTGTTTTAAGTACTTTGGAAAAAATGGCTGACAATGATCCAGAGCAATACGCTAAGTTTTGGAAAGAGTTTGGTCAGGTATTAAAAGAGGGACCTGCAGAGGATTCTCAGAATAAAGATCGAATTGCTGAGTTACTACGATTTAATTCAACGCATACCAGTAGTGAAACACAAGATATCTCACTTGCAGCATACGTTGAGCGAATGGATAGTAAGCAGAATCATATTTATTATGTGACAGCTGATACTTATATGGCAGCAAAAAATAGCCCATTGTTAGAAGTCTTCCGTAAGAAAGATATTGAGGTGTTATTGCTTTCTGATCGAGTCGATGAGTGGTTGGTCTCTCACCTGAATGAGTTCAAAGGTAAGCAGCTAAAATCTGTTTCACAGGGTAGTCTTGACTTGGGTGACTTAGAGGATAAAGAAACTCAAGAACAACAAAAGCAAGAAGAAGAGCTATTCAAGGATACTATTGCTGAAATTAAACAATCATTGGGTGATGCTGTGGAAGATGTTCGTGTGACTCATCGTCTAACTGATTCACCTGCTTGTGTTGTCTATGGAGACCAAGGTATGACGGGTCACATGCAGCGGTTATTGCAGGCTGCAGGTCAAGCATTTCCAGAGTCAAAGCCTATTCTTGAGCTCAATCCAACACATCCATTAATGTTAAAAGTAAAAGATGAAGCGGATAAGGAAAAATTATCTCGTTGGTCGCAAGTATTATTGAATCAAGCTTTATTAGCTGAGGGTGAGCAGTTGAAAGATCCTTCGGCTTTTGTAAGAGAGCTTAACTTATTACTCTTAGGGTAAGATGTTTAATTCATACCCCTAGTGGATTTAAAAGCCCTCTTTTGAGGGCTTTTTTAAATGAAAAAATATTGTATATGTCTATCTCAAATATGCCATAGCCTTAAATTGAACGACATTAGCTATGTGACGTATTAATTCAAAGTATAATAAGTCTTTTCACTATTATCCATTAAAGCGCCACACAATGATGTGGTGTTCTTCTTTATCAGTTTAGAATGGCGCTATCTAGGATTATCAATTTGTTTTGTGAGTAAAGCACACAGTACGCTAACCACAAAGAGACATGGCATTAAGATAAATGCACGATGGAAATCGGATGCTTGAAATACACTGAGTGTGGTTGCTGAAGCATGCCCTATCTGTAATAGATAGCCGAATAATGGTTGTGATAATGCACCTATAGTAACTAATGTTAAGTTAAGTACGCCAATAGCGAGGCCGCTGATATTATTAGGTATTTGTGATTTTAGTAAATCAGTTGCTGTGGAGAGAGAGCCAGCACAAAAACCGAGTACAAAGAATAGACATCGTACGATAATAATATTACTAGGTTGTTGGTTTAGTATCAGTGCATTGATGAGAACAATGCAAGCGGATATCACCATAGTCAATTTATTTTTATTATGTGTATGTGTCGTCAAAAAACCAAAAAATAAAAAACCAAAGATACCACCCACAAAGATGGTGCTTGCTATCGATGTTGCTTGTATGAGTGATAGCTTATAAATTCCTTGTAAATATGGAATCCCCCATAAAGCAGCAAGTGTATCGAAGCTGCAGTACAGAGTTGCTACATAGAGGCTGATAAACCAAATTTGCGGCTTTGTTATAATAGATGTTAAGTGATGAAGAATGGGTTGTTGAGTAAGGAGATTTTGAGAATGTGGTTTAATTTTTTTACTACTGATTGGAAAGTCTTTTATAAAGAGACTTATCAATAAAGTAATTATTCCCCCAAAAAGAGAGAGATACAAAATAATTTCACGCCAGGTTAATAATCCGATTATATGGCTCATGATATTTTCACCGAATACCGCCCCTATCATGCCAACCATGTTGACTAGGCCGCACATTAATGCGAATTGTTTTTTAGGAAACCAGTTTATAATTAATCGTAAACAGCAGATGTATCCGAAGGCTGACCCTAATCCAATTAAGCCTCTGTTAAATTGTGCCCAATAGAGGTGATGAGCCATTGAGAAAAAAATACCTCCTAGGCTGCAAATAATGCAGGCGATTAATAAAGGGCGCTTAGGCCCATAACGGTCTGCTAGCATTCCAACAGGGACTTGAAAGAATGCGTAAACATAGAAGTAGATAGCACTCAAATTACCAAGCGTTGCAGCGTTAACTTGAAAGCTATGCATTAGATCACTAACCATGACCGACGGTGCAATGCGATGTATATATTCGTATAGGTAATAAATGACAGCAATTGTCCATACAAGCCATGCACGAGAATGTCTGATAGGGTATGCCATGAGATAAATCCATTTATCTTTAAATACTGTCAAAACTGTAACATAGACACTATTCATTCATAAGCGCAGTGAAAACTATATCTTGTATATATTTTAATGGTAATCAATATATTCCTAAAGAGGGTGATCAGCTACTAGCATGGCATCTACGTAAGGCGTTAGGTGCGCTGTGTGATAGCCCTTTGTAAGGCGGAAGGTAATAGTTGATAGCATCTTGCAAGCCAACGCATCGGCCATGGAAAAATGATACAGTGGTTTCGTTTATCGAGTTTTTTTTGAATATACATCGCTGCTTTCTCGGGCGATAAAATGAATGGCATCGGGAAATGATTTTGTTCAGTGAGAGGCGTTTTAATCCATCCCGGACACAAGACGCTAACGGTAATCTTGTCCGTTGCAAGTTTCCCTTGAAGAGATCGACCATAGTGAAGGAGAGCGGCTTTGGCAGCACCATACGCGGCTGAACTTCCCGTTGGAATCAATGCATTTATCGAGCTCATGATGACAATGTGTCCAGCTCGACGTTTCTGCATACGAGGAATTAGAGGGTGGATGGTATTTAAGGTGCCATGGAGATGAATGTTCCACAGTTGTTGTTCAATGTCATTTTGTGATGATCCTAAGTTCTGTAGTTGTGTACTTGAACATCCAGCGTTGGCAATAAGAAGGTCAATCGGCGTTTGAATGTCTTGTTTAACTAACCATTTATCGAGTTTAGATTGATCAGTTATATCTATGCTTTGAGTAATAACCGTCGCTCCTCTTGACTCACACCGCTGTTGGACCACCTTTAACCGCTCATTATTTCTGCCTAGTAAAATTAAATGAGTCTTTGATGTGGAGTAAGCTATAGCGAGTGCTTCACCGATACCACTGCTTGCACCAGTGATACAGATCGTTTTACTAAAACTATTCATCATGCAGCTCAGCTGATCGTAATGTATTCTCTAATAAAACAGCAACGGTCATCGGGCCGACTCCGCCTGGAACAGGTGTAATCCAGCCAGCACGTTCTTTTGCTGAGTCATAGTCAATATCGCCACAGACTCGTCCATTAGGTAGGTGGTTGAAGCCAACATCAATAACAATAGCGCCGGGTTTAATCCATTCAGATTGAATAATACCTGGTTTTCCAATAGCTACGATTAAAATATCAGCATCTTGAATATGTTGTTGTAGCGATTGTGTGAAACGGTGACAGATGGTAACGGTACATTTAGATAATAAGCATTCTAATGCCATGGGGCGACCAACAATATTAGAGGCTCCGACAATAACCGCGTGTGCTTTACTGAGGTCGCATTTAGTTGACTTAAGGAGCTGTATAACACCATAGGGTGTGCAGGGTCGCATAGTAGGTTGACGTTGAGCCAATTGACCAATATTGAAAGGGTGGAAGCCATCAACATCTTTAAGATGATTAATACGTGATAATAGAGGGTTAGTGTCTAAAGTATGAGGAAGCGGAAGCTGTAGTAATATACCATGCGTTTCTTTGCGTTGGTTGAGAGTTTCAATCAGTGATTCTAGCTCTGCCTGTGAGGTCGTTTCAGGTAAGTCCAGTCGTCGTGATAAAATACCAACTTCATCGCAGGCAATTTGTTTATGACGAACATAAGTGGCTGATGCAGGGTTGTTGCCGACTAAAATAACATCTAATCCAGGTTTAGGAAGACCGAGATTTAATCGTGTTACGATTTTTTGTTTGAGATTTTTTTTTACCTGAGCAGCTATCTGGCGTCCGTCTATGATATTGGCCGTCATGAGATATCCTTTTGATGGTGTTAATACGTCGTACTAATGGAGCAGCAGTGTATCAAATATAGTCGTGAATGTTGAGCGCCCGGGATAGGACTAGAGAGTATTCTCTATGCAGTGTCTTTTGGGTAGATTTGAAGTTTTTGGCCAATGTGTATCAGAGAGAGGTTATTAAGGTGGTTCCAGCGGGCAATTTGGTGTGAGCTAACATGGTAATGATGTGCAATGGTAGAAATGGACTCGCCTTGATGTACGGTATGGATAATCATTTCGCGGCTATGTTTCGGCTGAAAGTTATGCCGTTTAACGGTGCCTGGCGTGATAGTGAGCTTCTGACCTATTCGAATGAGATTATTTGGCAAATGATTGATAGTTTTTAATTGAGCAGTAGTGCTGTGATAACGTTGCGCTATGGTGCTTAAAGTATCGCCAGATTTTACAGTGTAAATTACCGCAGAGGGAGAGTGTAGTGTACGAGGTGATAGCCAAAGGACGAGTGTTTGATTGATATGTAACGGTTGTGTTTTAGAGAGATGATTCCAAAAACTTATGGCCGATTGGGTCACGTGATATCGCTGTGAAATGGCTTCTAGTGTGTCATGTGGTTGAACGGTGTAGGTGACTTTTTGAGGCCCTGGAACATGGTCCTCAGCAATGTTATCAATTTGTCTTGTGTGTTGTGTCGCAGCTATACTAATTTCTTTGGATAACGGAACAAGCAAATCTTGATTAGGATGAATGATACTAGAATGTAGATTGTTGACACGTTCTAATACTGAAACACGCGTTTGATAGTGCTTTGCAATGTCGCTTAATGTATCGCCTGCTTGAACTCGATGATGTTCCCAGTGAACTTTTTTGTCGGTGTGACGGTTGAGGTTATCAGTAAAAATCGGCGCTTTTTCAATGGGTAGTAAGAGCGAGTCATGAGATGTAGGTGCTGTTGCAAATCTTCGATAGCCGGGATTCAGTGCTCTCACAGTCTTAGGTGAAATATCAGCAAGTTTGGCTATTAGTGAAAAATCAATTTGTCCGCTGACAGGGACAGAGGTGAAGTAAGGAGTGTTAGGGATACTAGGAAGGAGTGTGTTGTACTGTGCCGGATTTTTTATGATTGTGGTTAATGCTAGTAATTTAGGGACATAGATTTTAGTTTGATAGGGTAATGATAAAGACCAAAAATCAGTTGGTAAATGGGCTTGCTGATTATGGTGAATGGCTTTGTTGACGGTTCCCTCACCACAATTATAAGCTGCAATAGCAAGTAGCCAGTCATCAAAAAAATCGTGTAAATAAGAGAGGTAATCCAGCGCAGCTTTGGTGGATGCCCTTATATCACGGCGACCATCGTACCACCAGTTGATATCAAGATGAAAGCCAGAGGCAGTGCCCGGCATAATTTGCCATAGGCCAGTTGCTCCTTGATTAGAATAGAGGAAAGGATTGTAGTTACTCTCTACCATAGGAAGCAAAGCTAGCTCTGCAGGCATATGACGAATTTGCGTTTGTTGGTAGATGTAGTACAGGTATGGTTGTGCGTTATTGGCTAGTATCGGGATGGTACGCGAGTTTTTTGTGTAAAAAGTAATCTGTTTGGCGATATCACTCTGTTGTGGATTGTATAGTAGATTTTCAGTGTGATTAATGGCCTGCCATAGATCAGGATGAAGGGTTTTATTAAGCCAACTGCGCTGATGATTCGAAGAAATAGTTTTGTTGTTTGACGAAGCTGTGGTTGTTGAGCAAGCAACAAAAGCAAAAAAGAAGAGCCCGCACACCATTAGTCGAAAAAAGTATTTTAGCATTCGTGAATCTTACGGGGTATAAGTGACCAGTTCAATAGTGTTGGTTCTATTTGGGTGTAAAATGATCTTTCCACTGTCGAAGTGCTTTGAATACATCAAGTGGGTTTTGCAAATTACTACCAGTATGGGCGCAGACAGATGAAATAACGTCTGGGTGGCTGGTTCTTAAGAATGGATTTGTGTGGAGTTCGTTCTCTATCGTACTGGGCAACGAGGGTTGATTATTTTTTAAGCGATCATTAACCCAGTGTTGTTTACTATGAATGGCGCTGTTGTTCGGTTCTACGGCTGTAGCAAAAGCTAAATTAGCTTGTGTGTATTCGTGCGTACAAAATACTGCAGTTTTTGCAGGGAGTTGTGCTAATCGCTCCAGGGAGGTAAATAACTGTTGATAGCTACCTTCAAAAAGACGACCGCAGCCACTACTAAATAAGGTATCTCCACAAAAGAGTGATTGAGCATTAACAAAAGCAATATGGTCAAGTGTATGTCCTGGTACAGCGATGACTTTTAATGATAGTGCTTGGTCCCAAAAAGATAGACGTTGAGCTTCTTGGACTTGTTGCTGTAATCGATTGGCTGCTTGATTAGGAAAGGGGGTATACAAGTGCGCATTAGGGAAATGCTGCTGTAAGGCTTGAATGCCTGCTGTATGGTCGAGGTGATGGTGTGTGATAAGTATGTCAGTTAGAGTGAGTTTTTCAGCCTCGAGTCTATCCATAACTGCAGTAGTACAGCCCGGATCGATGACTATCGCCTTTTTTAATTTTTGATGTTGAATCATCCAGATATAATTGTCTTTAAGTGCAGGTATCGCATGGACAGTGTACATAGCTATTCCTCTAGGACAAATTGGTGTTAGTATTAATTAGTTAATTGGTGATAGTCAAGCAGCGAGTCAGTCATGGAAGACTTTTTTGTAACAATGGATTATTGGTATCGACGTCATCCCGGACTGTTACTGCTTGAGCAAGAACGCGAGATATTGTCTGCACTGCTATCACACAAGCTGGGTGATGTGATTATTCAGTGTGGTGGCCCTAGTGATTTGCAATTAATTGCAGATAGCCCAATTCCGCATCAATTCTATTGTGCATTAGACACGTTAAGGACCTATTTTTCTCAGGATGTTATCGTAGCAGATCAAACAGCATTACCATTTACTCCTGGGTCTATTGATGTGGCTGTTGTCGCGCATTTATTGAGTTTTTTGAATCAACCTCTGGACTTTTTACAACAGCTCTATGATGCTTTGACCCCAGATGGTCAATTATACTTGCTTGGTTTCAATAGTCGCAGTTTATGGGGAGCAATCTCTTTGTTATCAAGCGATAGTAGTTATCCATGGTGTGGGCGCTTCTATCCCTTGTCTCGCGTTGTTTCGTGGCTAAGAACTTGTGGTTTTCACGTGGTCATACAAAAAACCCTGTGTTTTCGTCCACCATTCGAGGATAAACATGTATGGGAAAAAACATTATTTTTAGAGGCGTTAGGCCAGATGTGCTGTCCGAGATTAGGCGGGGTGTATGTGATTTTGGCGCAGAAATATGAAACCACGTTGACGCCAGTCAGTGAGGCATGGGGGGCAAGTCAGTCGATGTTGAAAACCCCTTGTGTTCAAGGACAAGCTATTCACATACCGCATCATCATAACGATTCTAGGTCATCTAAGTAGTTGGTTTGACCTGCCTGGTAATTTTTGATCGACTGTGATAAAACACAAGCCAACATAGACGGTGATTACGCATAGACTCTCTAAATCATCGCACAAGGTAGAGTAACTGTATGTTTAGTCGAAATATTTGGAAAACACTAACAACTCGGGCACAGCAAAGTGACTCTACTAGTATCGTAGTAACACGGAAGAATCACCCTTTATCTCGTAAGCATATCAGTCCTAATGCATTAAAAGTCCTTTACCGTTTGCAGCGTGCGGGGTATGAGGCATACCTGGTTGGAGGGAGTATACGCGATATTTTGCTTAAGCAAGCCACAAAAGATTTCGATGTCGTTACTGACGCGCATCCTGAAGAAATTCGTGAATTATTTTCAAATAGTCGTATCATTGGACGACGTTTTCGCTTAGTGCATATCAATTTTCGAGAGGAGATTATTGAGTGTTCTACATTTAGAGCCCATCAAGATAAGGCTGATACTCAAGATGCGTCACAAGGTGAGATACAGTCGGATAACACGTTTGGCTCAATAGAGGAAGATGTATGGCGTCGTGATTTTACTGTGAATGCTCTCTATTACAACGTTAAAGATTTTTCCATTGTTGACTACACCGGTGGCCTAATGGATTTGCGTCATCGTGTGATGCGGATTATTGGTGATCCATTAAAACGTTTCACGGAAGATCCTGTGCGCCTGCTAAGAGCGATCCGATTAGCAGCAAAGCTCAATTTTTCCATGCATCCCGATACAGAAGTAATGGTTCGAACCCAACATGCTTTATTATCCAAGGTGCCCTCGTCACGTTTATTTCACGAGTGGTTAAAACTATTTTTTCACGGTTACGCTGAAGTCACGTACCGTAAAATGCTTGATTATGGTTATCTTGATGCATTACTTCCTACAGTCACAAAAGTATTAAAGGATCGAGATATAGCTACTGACCAGGCCTTATTCAATCGTGCCCTAAAAGCAACTGATGAGCGATTTGCAGCAGGTCAATCAATTAATCCAGGATTTTTAATGGCTGTTTTCTTCTGGCCAGTAGTTTGTTGGCATGAAGCGCAATTGTGCCATCAAAAATTAAAACCCGCAGTCCGCTTTATGCGTGCGATTGACTTAGCATTGGATGAAACAACGCATTTAATTCGATTGCCCTCCCGTATGTTGCACATGATGCGATCAATGTGGCGCATGCAAAAGCATCTACAAGATCCTAAAGTGAGGCGTGTCGATAACTTATATGCTCAAAGGTACTTTAGAGCGGCTTACGATTTTCTAGAGTTGCGAGCTGAGTCCGGAGAGATTAGATTTAAATGGCCCCACTGGTGGCGATCTTATCAGGCAGGCTCAACGAAGGCTCGCATGAGGATGTTACGAAAACTACAAGATCAACAACATGCGAGACGTTCTAAATGATGGCGTCAGTATTTTTAGCCTTGGGAAGTAATTTAGGCGACTCTACACAAAACATTTCAAAAGCAATAGCATTACTGAAAGATGACCCGGGTATTTTACTCAGTCAGCAGTCCAGTTTTTACCGGAGTCAGCCTTTGGGGTGTTTGGATCAGCCTGAGTATATAAATGCGGTTGTTGAGGTACAAACAAGCTATTCACCAGAGTCACTGCTCATTGTCACGCAAGCAATTGAAGCCGAGCTAGGACGCAAAAGAGTCATAGGTCAGCGGTGGCAATCGCGTGAGATGGATATCGATATTATCTTGTATGGTAGTGAATTTATACAGACTCCATATCTACAAATCCCTCACTATGCGATGAAAGAGAGAGCGTTTGTATTATATCCTCTGCTTGAGATTACTCCTGATTTAATATTGCCATGTGGTCATACGTTGAGGTCATGTTGTGATACGCTTAATCAGAATGATTTAGAAAAACTAGCGAGTAGTGTGGAGACAGTAATATGAAAACCGCTATTTTTCCAGGTACATTTGATCCGATTACTAAAGGCCATGAGGATCTGATTGCCCGAGCTGCTCAATTATGTGGTCACTTAGTTGTCGGGGTGGCTACGAGTGTAAGGAAGGAGCCTCATTTTTCACTGGATGATCGCTTGGCCATGTGTCAATTAGCATTTAGTCAGATAACCTCTGTAGATGTTATTCCCATATCGGGATTACTTGTGGATTGTGCTCGTGAGCATGGTGCTGGGGTTATCATCAGAGGACTACGTGCAGTCTCTGATTTTGATTACGAGTTTCAGCTTGCAGGTATGAATGATACGTTAGCACCAGAAATAGAGACGATTTTTTTACCATCGGCACAAGAGTATGCTTATCTGTCTGCGACTATGGTGAGGGAGATTCTAACATTAGGCCGTGATTCGTCTCCTTTTTTGAGCGATTCGGTATTTAAATATATTCAAGCATTAAGCTAGGTGTGTTGTTATGTCTTTATTAATTACAGATGAATGCATCAATTGTGATGTTTGTGAGCCAGAGTGCCCTAACGATGCGATCTATATGGGTGAAATGATCTATGAGATTGATCCCAAGCGCTGTACGGAGTGTCAGGGCCATTTCGATACCCCTCAATGCCAAGAGGTGTGTCCCGTGGAATGTATTTTAGTCGGTGTTGAAGAGAAGAAAGAAACGTTAATGCGGCGATATAAGGATTTGACAGAATCCTAGGTCTATTGCACTGAATATCTTTATTCAGTTAGCTTGTTTAGTATTTCACTCATTTTTTTTTGTTGTTGTTGTATTGTGTCTAATTGTTGTTTGATGTCGTTGATGTCATGCACTTCATGCTCAATTAATTCAGATTCTTTTTTGAGTAATATCTTCAAAAAATTAGCAGTAAGAACCACAAAAACACCGATGCCAACAACCACTAACAAACAGCCTATCATGCGTCCAAATAGACTTTGTGGAACAATATCGCCATAGCCAACGGTAGATACTGTTGCAATAGCCCACCAGATACCATCCCATGCTGTATTGATATTTGGATCAATGCCCGCAACGCAGATACCAAATAGCATTACAATAATTGCTGCAGCAACCAGTGTGGTATAGAGTCTACCGTCAATGAAGCAAAGAATGATCATACGACCGGTTCTAATGAGTATAAACAGTGTTAGTAATGGTCGTAGATTAAGAAGGAGCTGGGAGGGTTGCCCTGCATGAAATAAAATAGGTAGGCCAAAAATGATGATCAGTATGATGATCCATTGTTGTTTAAGGAATCGTATTTTATTATCTACTAAGCTAAACAAGGTGATGAACTCAGTAATAAAAAATAACCATATTGTCCAGTCTATGACAAAAAAAAGTTGGCTATGTTCAGCATTAGTGCGGTAATGCTGCCACTCATAGAGTAGGCAGATTGCTGCAAAGATCATCAAATAACTAAAAATTTTATCAAGTCTAAGAGCTAAGATATTTTCAGAAGGGCTTATTCCATACAGTCCGAGGTATTGAAAAAGAGAGTAGCCAAAGGGGCGTTGTTTCGGCATGGCTAGTTTCCTTGAAGTGCATGAGGTTGATTTTGATAGTATCGAATTTATTTTGTCAGCACAAACAAGATCGTGGGCAAGAGCTATCTCTGACAGTGGGTACAGTAAGTGGTAGATCGCTGCTGCTGAGTAATTAATGTCAGTGTTTTTTTACAGTTAGGGCAAGGGAGCCCCGCTTTTCCGTAAACCAGTAGTTGTTGTGAAAAATAGCCTGGCTTACCGTCACTGTTACGAAAGTCCTTGAGGGTGGTGCCTCCTTGATGAATAGCATGATTGAGTACCATCTTGATAGTGGATACTAGTTTTTCGCAACGCTTTTTTGAGAGGCGATGCGCAGGGATAATTGGTGATATTTTAGAAATAAATAATGCTTCAGTCGCATAAATATTACCTATGCCAACTATGAGATGGCTATTCATCAGCAGTGTTTTAATCGAGCACCGACGGTTTTGTATGATTTGATGCAGTGTTTCGCCTGTGAAGTTTTCTTCTAACGGTTCAACGCCAAGATCAATTAATCGGATATGATTCTCTGCAGGTTGGGTTGTCCATAGCATCGCTCCAAAGCGTCTTGGATCATTGTATCGTAAGCAGATTCCCGACTCGAAAAAGATTTCAACGTGATCGTGCTTAATCCTTGGCTTTTTTTTTGGAACTAGTTTTAAACAACCGGACATGCCTAGGTGAATGATAAGGGTACCCTTTTCTACTTGTATAAGAATGTATTTCCCACGTCGAGTGATGGAGGAGATGGTTTGGTGCTTGAGATGTTGATTAAGTCGAGGAATAGGCCAGCGTAGTTTGGGCGTGTGTACCTTAACCAGCTCAATGGTTTGATGGTTTATAACCGGCTCTATACCCCGGCGTGTTATTTCGACTTCTGGTAATTCAGGCATACAATAAAAAAACGCTAAGCTTAAGCTTAGCGTTTTTACCCTTAGTTATTATTCTTGGTGGTTTTGATCGTCGAGTGGTCTGATAAAGTTACTGTCACTTAATGAACCCATCGATTCATCATGATCCTCATCATCACCTTGATCTTTGATTTCAACGGTTGAACGACTATCGTTGACACGATCACGTAGCTCTTTTCCTGGTTTGAAGTGAGGTGTATGTTTTGCTTCAGTAAATACACGTTCACCAGTTTTTGGGTTATGCGCTCGACGTGGAGGACGATAGTGTAAATTAAAACTACCAAATCCTCTGATCTCAATGCGATCACCGTTACTCAGAGTGTCGCTCATGACTTCCAGTAAATGATTAACGCTGAGTTCAACATCCTTAAGCGATAAATTATCTTGCCTTTCGGTTATGCGTTGGATTAATTCTGACTTGACCATTGGGGTCTCCTCTTTTTTGTACTCAGCCCAGGGGGTTGGGCTTTGAATCTTTATTGACCAATTTATTGTAGCAGAATAGTACTGTGGTGGGTAGTGCTTAATGGGTAAACTTATGAATTATTTGAGTTAAATCAGTGCCTTCTGGTGGTAATATCCGGTCCTCTAACGTGACTTGTCGGTGATAGAGAGAGACTTTTTGTTTGGCAAAATACTGAACGGTTAATGGTAGTAAATAATGCTCAAGTGCTTTTGTTCTTTCTTGAAGATCTTTAGTCGTGTCATGAGGTTGTATTGAGCAGCGAGCGTAACTAATGATCGGCCCGGCATCAAGCTCAGGAGCAACAAAATGTACCGTGCTCCCATGTTCTTTTGCTTCTTCATTTAATGCACGTTCAAAAGTATTTAGCCCTTTATATTTGGGGAGTAGGGAAGGGTGAAGATTGATTATTTTCCCGTAATATTGGTGAACAAAGTGGGGAGTGAGTTGCCTCATAAATCCGGCAAGTACGATCAGATTAGGATCTAATTGATCAAGTTTGTTAGTGATTGCCTGATCAAAGTGTGATCGAGTTAAAAAGTCACGGTGGTTTATGATGCAGGTGGGAATGTTAGCTTTGTGAGCATGGTTGAGACCTAAAGCTTTTGGTTCGTTACTGATTACCAAGCCAATGTGCGCGTCGAGCAGGCCCTCTTGCTGGGCTTTAACAAGCGCTTGAAGATTAGTACCTGTTCCTGATATTAAAACAGCGATGGAATAAGGGGATATTAATTGACCCATTGTATCGATGCTTCTTCATGAGAGCGACTGACAACGTACCCTAGGTGGTGGGCTGATTCACCACTGATTGTTAATTGGTGTAGGGTTTTCTCAACATCCTTGGCATTAACGGTCAGAATCATGCCAATTCCACAGTTAAAAGTATTGATCATTTCCTCAAATGTGAGACGCCCTGCTTGTTGTAGCCATTGGAAAATGGCAGGCCACTCCCATGCTGTGGAGCTGATGGCTGCTTTTAAGTGATTAGGAAGTGTTCGAGGAAGGTTTTCAGTGAGTCCTCCACCCGTTATGTGAGCAATGGCATGAACACGTATGTGTTGCTGTAGGGTCTGTATGGTTCTAGCATAAATTTTTGTAGGGGCTAACAGGGCATCTGCCAAGGTCACACCTCGATTCCATGCTGTGTTGAGGTTGGGTTGTGTTTGTTCAATAATTTTTCTTATTAGAGAATACCCATTTGCATGGGGTCCACTAGATGATATCCCGATCAGGGCATCTCCAGCTTCAACACGGTCTGTAGTAATGATGTCAGGTTTATTGACGATACCTACACAAAAGCCAGCTAGATCATAGTGGTCATGGTCATACATGCCCGGCATTTCAGCGGTTTCACCACCAATTAAAGCCATATTTGCATCTTGGCAGCCTCGGGCAATACCACTGACTACTGCTTCTGCTTGTGCCACATTCAGTGAGCCTGTTGCGTAGTAGTCCAAGAAGTAAAGCGGTTTTGCGCCTTGGCAGAGAATATCATTAACACACATAGCGACCAGATCAATTCCGATAGTATCATGGCGGTCAAGGTGATGGGCTAGGATGAGCTTTGTGCCAACGCCGTCAGTACCAGATACGAGTATTGGTTGCGGGTATTCCTCAATGGGGAGTTCAAACATGGCTCCAAATCCACCTATTCCAGCTAGGACATTGGAATTGAGTGTGTCATGAGCAAGTGGTTTTATTCTCTCTATCAACGAGTGCGCTTTTTTTGTGTCAACTCCAGCAGCTTTATAGGACAGTGGGTGAGTGGTGTTTGTGAGATGGTTCATAGTGTCTCCTTAACAAGGAGCGTATTCTATCAGTGACTATTTAAATTGGCGAGACTTCTAGGCGGTATGTATATGCAGATAGCAGTTGGGCTGTTATGACTATCAGGCGTGGTGGAACGAAAGTCTTGTTCGGTGTATCCTTTGTGGGAATTGAGTATTTGTGTGGCGCTATGATGCATGTGAAATTAGCCAGGATTTTTTTTGACCGAGTCGCAATAACGCGTGGTGTATTACAGTTAATGGTATTGGTAGTTTGCTTTCTTAGCTCACACCTCGTTTTCGCACTGCCTAACCTGAAGATGAACCAAGGGTCTTCAATGGTTCAAGAAGAAAATACCCAGAATTTTAATCGTGTGTTACCCGATATTTTCCGACAAGTGCTCGTGAAAATGAGTGGAAGTTCCGAGGTGTTGGCCGCTCCAAGTATTTCCAAGGCACTTTCGCAGGCATCGAGTTATGTCTCTAATTACCGCTATGCAACAGAGGGTGAACAAACAGAGCTCATCGTGACATTTAATCAGCCAGCATTAGCTCAATTATTACAAGCCGCAGATCAAATAAGGTGGATAGGAAAACGTCCTACTACTTTGTTTTGGATTCAGGTAGAAGACCATCAGAGTCATCAGGTGGTTTCTTCAGCGGATAACTCCGAAATTCACGATACTTTGATACAGTTTGCTGAGAGTCGAGGTATGCCAATTTTATTACCACTACTTGATCTGGAAGATCCAGAGCCCATCAACATCTCCTCGGTGGAAAATAAGCAAGATTTAATACAAGCACTGATGAAACGCTATGGTGTGTCATCAGTTGTCATAGCTGGCATTTATTCCAGTGAAGCCGATACAGATCATGCTGATGAATGGTATGGTCAGTGGACTTTTTCCGTTAAGGGGCAAAACTTAACATGGAATGATCGCGCTTCATCAGAGTTGGATTTATTATCATCTGCACTCAATCGAGTGACGGACGTTACGGCGGGTGATGCATTATTAGACGGCTCACAAGCACAGCAAGTTGTATCACTGGAGGTATCTCGCATTACTGATTTGATTGATTATGCAGAGGTCATGGATTTTTTGAAGACACTGCCAATGGTCAAAAAAACATCGCTAAGTGACATGCAAGGATCGACACTCTATGTCTCGTTAACTATTCAAGGTGGTGTTCGTCAGCTTCAAGAGGCTCTTTTCAATAGTCATTGTTTAATCCAAGACTCATTGGTAGTCCAAGATCCATCACAGACATTGCATTACAGCTGGGATAAAGCTGCTGAGAGGGGGCATGACCAACAGATGGCTCTCTCAAGCAAGGCGAAACAGCCAGTTGCTCTTAATGGCAATACAACAATGACGGAAAATCATGCTGTATCTCAAGGTTTGAGAGAAGGCAATTCAACGTTTGACTCACAGGTGATGTCGTAATGCTTGAGATGATACAGTTGCCGCTTGATGTGACTTTAAATGATGAGTGTCGATTTGATAATTATTATCCATACAATCATCAGCAGATTACTCTAGCTTTACAAAATTTTTTAAAACAAGCCAACGAAACCGTTTTTTATTTATGGGGTGATCGTGGTGTTGGTAAATCTCATTTATTACAAGCTGCAGCGCGATATACTGAGGTAGAAAGTTCGTCTTCTTTATTGGTGGACGGTAATCTATACAATCTATCTCCTAAGGATTTTGTATCATCCGTACAGTCTTGCGAATTATTATGCATTGACAATATAGACTCGCTGATTACTGCACCAGAGTGGCAAGAGTCTATATTTCATGTTTTCAATGTATTGAAAGATCGACAGGCAAAAATGCTTGTGTCTGCTCAAGTCTCTCCACGACAATTAGTGATGCAGCTTGAAGATTTGCGTTCTCGATTAGCGTGGGGTGAAGTGTATCAGATCAATTCGCTAAGTGATCAAGATAAAGTTCGCGTGTTGCAGTTTCGAGCAGAGTTGCGAGGTTTAAAGTTAGCCGATGAGGTTGCAACCTATTTGTTAAATCGTATGCCTCGGAATATGTCAGATCTGTTTCAAGTATTGGTGACATTAGATGAGGCTTCTATAGCAGCCCAGCGCGCTATTACAATACCGTTTATAAAGTCTGTATTTGAGATGGTGCCTAAATAGAATTGGATGGTGTTACTTCAGATAGCTCGAGCGCCTCTCGATAAAGCTGCTTAGTCATGGAACTAATCCCCTGGAATACTAAATTTCTCATAGACTCGCTGATATGAATCTCACCAGGTTGTGCGTAATGCGTAGTGATTTTTTTGACTGCAAATTCATTGACAAGTTTTTGTAGAGCGCTATCGGAATACGGTTGATGATGACTGATAAGGTTTAGTAGTCTCTGTAAAAAAAAGTACTTAAGCTCAACTAGAGTACAGGTCTCTTTTTTTAAAGGTGGTTTTTTGGGTATGCGTTGTTGATGAGATAATGTGTCGAGGTGTTGGTTAATCCTCTTTATCAGATTATTTTTTTTAGGGCTGTTATTTTTATTCTGAGATGAAAGAAGCTCAATCATAATTTTTATCAGGTTAAGAAATTAACATCAGCTTACCAGATCTTTTTTTAGTCAACTATTAAAACACCATTAAATATACCTTAAATCTGTCTTTTTGTTAAATAGATGGATAAGGTGGAGGCTTGATGTGCTAGTGATTATGCAATGTTCAAGTCAACGCTCAGTTGTCTCACTTGAAAAAGAATTTTGTATAGCTGGGGTAATAAGATGTTTAATAAAAGGTAAAGAAAACATGCGTACTGATGATGCCCACCCTAAGTCTTTTCAGTGTTTAGTGCAAGCTGCTCATGGCGAGGTGGTTAGTAAACAAGAAGCGCTTGCTAGTTATTTAAAACATAATTACCCATTTGTTATGCAAAAGCCGCTCTTATCGTGGTTCATTCAGACTAGGTCTAAATTTAATCTTTATGCCATGAAATACACGTTGTTACACGCTCTTTTAAATATTCTTGAAAAAGCTAACACTGTTGATTCCAATTTAAACAGTATAGACAATAACCACGAGCTAAAGTGTTTAAAACAAAGAATATCCGGATATACAAAACTTCTCATACTGAGTCATTGTCTAAGCTGTATGTTACACAGTTTCCCGAAGACTTCTTATGAGGAAGGGTTGCATATTGCCGATTATCCTGCCACCGATACAAATAATCCTTGGCGTGGTGGTAGCGAAACTGGTGGGCTAATTGTAAAGTTTCTCGAGATTGTTCTGATTAGAATGACAGACCTTGAAAGTAATATCAGAGCTTTTCTTGAAAGTAATATCGGAGCTTTTAATAATTTAAGAGAGGATGCTTTTGAAAAGATTTTCAAACAAGTCATTGGAATATTACCTGACTTGCGTTTAACTTTTTCAGTAGATGCTTGTATAGGTGAATTGCTCTCACAAGATGTCGAAAATAAACCGATCAGTATCTCATCATGCCCTATCATTGAGTTCGAGCAGGATACAAGTAAGTCACATTTGACTATTTCCGGGCACTCCTCAGGAAGTGCTGTTCCTAGGGATTCTTACAACTATAAAGCATTCTCTTCAAAAATGACGATAACTCCACAAGGTATTATGGGGTTATTTGAACCAAAAAGTGCTAGGAACTCTGAATGCGAAATGCGATCATTTCCTAGTATAAATAAAAAATAGGATAAGTTTATAATCAATATCAAGTTGAGTATTCTTGAGATTAGTGTATCTTGCACTATATCCCTATTACTATTCCGTTGATAAAAACGGATATTTTCTGTTGTTATTTAGAGTTGGGTTGCTACATCAATGTGCTTTATATAATTTTTATTGATGAGTACCTGTCGATAAAGATTCTTTAGAGTTTCTATTATTTTTAAAGTTCGATAGATGTTTAATAGCTCAGTAAAAAGCTGGGAATAGCCTATCATTTTTTTAGATAGACTTTTTAGTGTCATTACAAAAAGTAATGACATTAGGAGGGATTGTTAATGTGGCTAATCGTCATTGCATCAATTTCTCTTAATGCGCCTTCATTCACTCTCTGGCAACGTTGATGAAACGATCTAGATGAATTTTTTATGTCTTCTTGATCGGGTAATTTGGGGTCTTCTTCAAAAAGCCAGTGTCGTATTCTTTGTTTGAAGGCGGTTTTGTCGATTGCGCTTCGTGATCTATCTTTAATATCTTTGTATACGAGCCCCATGTGTGATGCATAAATCGGATTATGACCAGCAGACAGGTAGGCTTGCTCGTAAAATTGTCTTTCTGAATGCTCTATAGTATTCGCCAGCGCTAGCAGCTGCGCACCAAAGTCTGTATTGGGGTGGTTTTGAATGATTTGTAATAAGCTCTTGAGTACAAACAGTTGAGATTGTAAGCGCTCATCACTGATTGGTGTTAGTCTCATGTATTCCGGACTGAATGACCGAATAAGGCGAGCAAGCTGTTGAGAGGGTGTTGGTATTAAGTTGTTTTCGATACTTCTAGAGTAAACTAACGCAAGCTGGTAAGAGTGTGATATAGCCATATAAGATTTCAACCGAATCACTTAAGGGGCACCATATTATTACTTAGAGGTTCGCGTGTCTAGTGTCTAAAACGCCTGTTATGCCTCAAAGTTATGGTTTCATGATAATTTGAAGCACCATGGTATTTTGCATTGCCTGATCCATGGCTTTTTCAACGGTTGTATCTTTGAATCCTCTTTTCTTGCTGATACGAAGTAGTTTTTTCTCAGATAACGTGCGTGAGCATGCTCGATAATCCTGACTATCACTGGAATACATGATCGTTCTTAAGTGCTTACGTTTGGGTATGGTATATCCGGATAGATTGTTCGCGTTGGTCTGGGCTAGGTTTAACACACTTTCTATGCCGCTAGTGGATAGACCTAGCTTACGAAGATGTCTTGAAAGCTTTTTGGCAGTGATACTCTTTGAGCATAAATAGTAGTCATAGCCATCTGAAATGATACGTAATTGATTATGGCTGTCATTTTTTGCAAACGTGAGTGGTGGTGTGAGAAATAGTGGTAGGATACAGTAAACAATAATACAGCTTTGAATAATGCGTTTCATGATTTTTTCTCAGTAGTTCATCCTATAACCTATTATAGTAGAATTTTTCCAAGTAAAAGATTGTCGGTAACAAGATGATAATATGATTATTTTTATATTTAATTGCTTATTTGGTTTTGTTGCGGTATTCGCAAAGGTCTTCAATGGGGCATGAGCTACACAGTGGTTTTCGTGCCGTACAAACATAGCGACCATGTAGGATCAACCAGTGGTGAGCATCATAAAGAAAAGCTTTAGGGATATTGCGCAGGAGTTTTTTCTCGACCTCTAGAACAGTCTTGCCGGGAGCTAACGGGATACGATTGGCGACTCTAAAAATATGAGTATCTACCGCCATAGTTGGTTGCCCAAAAGCGGTGTTTAAGACAACATTAGCTGTTTTTCGCCCAACACCGGGTAATGCTTCGAGAGCGGCTCGTGTGTCAGGTACGCGTGAATGATGTCTCTCAATGAGTTGTTGGCATGTCTTAATAACATTCTCTGCTTTGGTATTGTATAAGCCGATAGTTTTAATGGCCTGTTTTAACCGAGTTACACCGAGTTTGACGATAGCCTCTGGTGTATTGGCATATTGAAATAGGGGAGCAGTCGCTTTATTGACGCTGATGTCAGTGGCTTGTGCAGAAAGCATAACAGCAATCAGCAGCTCGAAATCCGAGTGATACACCAGTTCGGTGGTAGGCTTTGGGTTCAGTGCCTGCCAGCGTTCAAATATTTCGATGCGTTTCTCTTTATTCATAAGGAGCGTTTTTTTGCGCGCGCACGTTGCATAGCCTCAGCCATAGCACGCTTGCGAGCGTCTACCGTTTCTTGAGTGGATCCTTGTTGCAGTTTTGCTTGTTGGTGTTTTGTTTTGTCACGCTGTCTGTTGCGTTCACGACGTTCTAGCGATAGGTGATACCGTTCTCGTGATTGGTCTGCCATGGCAAAGACATCGCTACGAGTACGCTTTTCGGAGGGTAGCCAGTCAATGCAGTCCACAGGACAGGGTGGTAAGCATAGTCCGCAACCATTGCAAACATCAGTGATGATGGTGTGCATGTGTTTTGAAGTGCCAATGATGGCATCCACCGGGCATGCTTGAATACACTTAGTGCAGCCAATGCACTCTTCTTCTCTTATAGCGGCAAGCTTGATAGCTTTAGTATTAGCTTGAATGCTTGCACGATATGGTTCTGGATCGACTTGTATTAGGTCTACAATATTTTCAAAGGTGGTTTCTCCACCCGGTAAGCATTTATTGGGTGCTTCATGATCATTAGCAATGGCCGTCGCGTAAGAGCGGCAATCCTCATACTCGCAATCACGGCATTGTGTTTGAGGGAGTAAAGCGTCAATTTGATCAATTAACGAGCTCATTCATTGGGTCCCATCAGTTGTTCCATCGCTTCTGGAGTGATGCGTTGCAGTAGTGGCTTGAAGCGTTCGATGGTGTGATTCAGTAAAGGCATTTCTCTATTTTGCCAGTTAAGCGGTTCACAATTGAGGAACGTCTCAACTTGTTTGGCCATTTCAGGTAGCACTGGTTTTAGATAGGTTGTTAATACACGAAATAAGTTGAGTCCCTGTGTGCAAATTGCCTGGACTGTCTGGTGTTGTCCAGGATCTTTGGCTAACGTCCAGGGTTTGTATTGATCGATGTATTGATTGGCTTGATCGGCGAGCTGCATGATGTCACGCATGCAACGATTGAACTCGCGTTGTTCGTAATGTTGAGCAATAGTATCACCGGCATCTATGAAATGTTGATAAAGCGCAGGATCGTGAAGTGAATCTGCTAGCTGCCCGTTAAATAGCTTAGTAATGAAGCCAGCATTGCGGCTCGCCAGGTTGATATATTTACCTACCAAGTCAGAATTATTGCGATGTAGAAAATCCTCTCCGCTTAGGTCAATGTCTTCAACCTGCGAAGAAAGTTTCGCTGCAGTATAGTAACGTAAAAAGGCTGGATCTAATTGCTCAAGGTAGTGGTCACCGGTAATAAAGGTGCCACGAGATTTAGACATCTTTTGGCCATTAATAGTAAGGAATCCATGCGCAAACACTGCCGTCGGTAGGCGATAACCTGCGCCTTGTAGAATAGCTGGCCAAAACAGCGCGTGAAAATAGATAATGTCTTTACCAATAAAGTGGTAGACCTCAGCAGTGCTGTCAGGGTTCCAGAAAGTATCCAACGTTAAGTCATCATGCTGTTGGCAGTGATGCTCTAAGCTCGCTAAATACCCAATGGGTGCATCCATCCAAACATAAAAATATTTGCCTGGTGCATCTGGTATTTCAAAGCCAAAATACGGTGCGTCACGGGAGATGTCCCAGTCTCGTAGCGGTTCGTTGAACCATTCGCGTAGTTTTTTTGAAACAGGCGCTTGTAAATGTTCATCAGTCACCCAAGCCTCTAACGTGTCACGATGGTGCTCTAATTGAAAAAAAACATGTTCAGATTCTTTCATGATAGGTGTTGCGCCTGAGAGTGCTGATGTTGGATTAATCAGGTCGGAGGGGCTGTAAGTAGCACCGCAGACTTCACAGTTATCGCCAAATTGATCAGGTGCCTTGCAGCGTGGGCAGGTGCCTTTTATGAATCGATCAGCTAAAAATAGACCTTTTTCAGGATCGAAGGCTTGGCTGATTGAGCGAGTGGTTATATCGCCACGAGCTTTTAATGCGTTGTAAATAGTCGTACACAATGCTCGGTTTTCATCAGAGTGGGTTGTGTGGAATGCGTCAAAATGGATTTGAAATCCGCTGAAGGTGGTCATATGTTGTTGACGAATACGAGTGATCACTTCTTCGGGCGAGCAGTCCTGTTTTTCTGCTGACAGCATGATGGCCGTGCCATGTGCATCACTCCCAGATAGGTACAAGCACGTATTACCACGCAATTGTTGAAAACGTACCCAGATATCAGCTTGTATTGCTTCTACAAGGTGACCCAAATGAATGGGGCCATTGGCATAAGGGAGCGCAATGGTGGCGAGGATAGTGCGTGGAATGGATTGATCCATGGGCTGTCTCTTAGCAGTGTGATATTGGCAGCCACTATACAAGGTTCATGTCAGTATGTGTAGTACTTGGACAAGCTGAGATTCAGAGGATATTGGGCCTTGGGATCGGGCGTGTTATACTGCCTCGCATCGTTCTCAAGAGGGTCTCAAGTGACAATTACAGCAGCAGCTATTGAATCAATATTGGCCCATTATGTCATTCCTCATTCTGATATTTTATTGGTGGATGTGGCGCGTTTTGCTATGGTTGGCTCACCCTCAGATGGTGGTTGCTTGCGTATAACGTTACGTGTGGGAGTTTCCTCGCTTCAACGTTCTACGATGGAGGCTGAGATTCAAGAGAATTGTAGTTCAGTGATTCACGATGCTGCATTGTCCATAGAGTGGGCGTTGAGTATTCGTTCACATGGCCAGCCATCTGATAAAAAAGCGCTTGCGAATGTGCGTAATGTCATCGCAGTGGCGTCAGGAAAAGGTGGTGTTGGTAAGTCAACCACGTCTGTGAATGTAGCTTGTGCCTTAGCGCAACAAGGCTTCCGGGTAGGTATATTAGATGCAGATATCTATGGCCCTAATCAACCCACCATGCTGGGTGTATCAGGTATCACAGAATCCAAAGAAGCTCGTTTAGAACCTGTAGAAGCGCATGGGATCTATAGCATGTCGATGGGCTACCTTGTCGGCGTAGATCAGCCGATGGTATGGCGAGGCCCCATGGTGAGTAAAGTATTGACGCAACTTCTGCAGCAAACATCATGGCCAGAGTTGGATTTTTTGATCATTGATATGCCACCAGGTACTGGAGATGTTCAGCTAACTTTATCAAAAGTAGTTCGTTTAACCGGTGCGTTGATCGTTTCAACACCACAAGACGTTGCTTTATACGATGCTCGTAAAGCGATACAAATGTTTCACAAAGTCTCTATTCCCGTGATAGGTGTAATAGAAAACATGAGTACACATATTTGTTCAGCATGTGGGCATGAATCCGCATTATTTGGAACTGGCGGCGCCATCGCTATGGCCGATGCAGAGTCTATTCCCGTATTGGGTCAATTACCTCTATCATTGCCTGTTCGAGAGGCGGCTGATCAAGGTCATCCGATTGTCTGCAGAGATACTGATGGTGAGATAGCACAACGATACCATCATATTGCAACACAGTTATGTGCTGAAATCATTAAGCTGCCCGTGAATTATGACCATCATTTTAATGTATCGGTGGAGTCCGATACCTCAGCAACAGGAGAGTGAGTATGAGTATCAAATCTGATCGTTGGATTCAGCGTATGGCCAAAGAGCAAGGAATGATATCACCATTTGAGCCCCAGCAGGTGCGCAACGTAGATAACAACAAAGTGATCTCATATGGTACATCAAGCTATGGCTATGATGTGCGTTGTTCAAATGAATTTAAGGTTTTCACAAACATTAATTCGGCCATTGTTGACCCGAAAGCATTTGATGCCAATAGTTTTGTGGATCAAACGGCTGACGTCTGTATTATTCCACCTAATTCGTTTGCCTTAGCGCGCACTGTTGAATATTTTAAAATCCCTCGAAATGTATTGACGATTTGCTTGGGTAAATCAACCTATGCTCGATGTGGCATTATTGTGAATGTAACGCCGTTAGAGCCAGAGTGGGAAGGGCATGTTACGTTAGAGTTTTCAAACACCACCAATTTACCAGCAAAAATTTATGCCAACGAAGGCGTTGCTCAGGTGCTGTTTCTTGAGTCTGATGAAGTGTGCGAAACATCATACGCTGACCGTGCAGGTAAATATCAAGGTCAGCGTGGTGTGACACTACCCATAGCATAAATAATCTCAAGTAAGTACGGATTGTTGCATGAAAAAGCCAGGTTAATCTTGGCTTTTTTAATGGGTGTTTTTCTAAATTGATAAGTTGAATATCACAAGGAGTTATTTTTAATGCAATTTTAAGGGCAGTGTATGTGGGCCAGAGATTGAGTGCGTAACAAAAACTATTTTTACGAACGCATTTGCATGGGTGAGGTGACTGTAGCTTCTGTGACCTGCCTTTTAATCTCATGTGCTTTTGTGGTCATGCTATGTAGCTTCCAATCATCACCATCAACGTAATACATGAAGCGTGCAGTTTTTCCTTCAGAGTTTCGAGCGGTCAGATAATAATGGGAATCGCATGTTGTTATTTTGGTCGATTCAAATTTGATAAGGTCTTCTAATTGAAAAGTCCAGTACGATTGATGAGATATTTTACCATGAGGATTTATCCTAATAGCTTGAAGCATCACTTCATGCTTGTTGTGAGGTGTATTAGCTAAGGGAATAAAAGCTAATTGATCAGTATCCGAGGGGCTCGATGAAAAAAAATGCCATTTGGTTCGTTGGGTTTCATTAAGCAGAATTTTGGTGTTGCATAGGGTTTTCATCCACTCGCTTCGAAGGTTAAGTCTCTCATAACGCTGCCAACATAGTTCAGAGGATGCAATTGCCTTAGCCCATTGTTTCAGGTTTAAGTCATATTTGTTACGTAGACCTTGTGCCGCTTGGTATTGGTCAAATCGATGGATTTGCGTTTGTTCGTTGTGAAGGTGTGATGTCACTGTTGCATCATTGACGGAGGTGATCATTGATGACTGTCCTAGAAAAAACACATGATCAATTGTTCCATTATTGATGATTATCGGTAGCAGGAAACTTCGTTGATTGTCTTTGTAGTCTCGGTAAAGTTTCAGGTAGTCATTGTAGTTGATCATCGCACTGACTTGGAAAGGATAAAACCAGAATGGAGCTTGATGTATGATGCGCCTACAGTCGCTGAGTTTCACATCATGTTGAGGGATCTGAAGTTTCATGGATCTATCGTATTGATGTCCATGGTGATTTAACAATGCCTTGAAGCATTCTATGATATCGTTATCCACTTTAACGTCGGGAAGCCTGTCCTGAAGCCATGATGTGAGATCCTCGGCCCAGGCTGCTATCACAGCGTCTTTTTTATACGATATTAACAGTGAATTTGTTTTTTTAGGGTGTGGCATCGTTGTATCTCGTATTGATGTGTTGTTGTGTGAGAGGAGGCTCATGATCGATTGGGTTTTGTTTCTTTAATTAAAAATATGTGTTCTATACGGTGACTCGCAGGATGTCTCAAGGGTGAGGCGTACAACAGTGACACGTCGTCAATGGTTGGTGTTTTTGTGGGTTATTCTTAAGCGTTAGTGCTAAGATATAATACCAAGCCATTACGCTAACTTATCGTAAGGCACATCATTTTTCACATTAAGAGAATATTAATTATTCATCAGTCAAGCGTGTGCTTCTTGATGTTCAGTGTAGGTAAGTTCAAAAAAAAACATAAGTCGTGCTATAGTAATTCTAATTTCATACCATGTGTGAGTTGTTTATGTGCGATCGTATGTTATCAAGAGGTCTATTTCTCCTCATTATGCTCAGTTTGGTTGGTTGTAGTGGCTCTGATAAAGCAGGTCAAACAGCAAGTAAACGTGCTAAGGCGAAAGGCGCGACGATTAATGTAGCGTTGTCCCATATCTGTCCACAATCAGTGGATCTGAAAGTCTCATCGTCGGCACGACTGTATGCCTCTAAGCATACGACACTGACTTCAAAAGAGGCAGGCTACATCACTGAGATACCAGTGAAAGAAGGTAGTTTTGTGAAACAAGGTGAAACAGTGATTCAATTGGATAACAAAGACCAGGTGGCTGAGCTTGCGGCTGCAAAGATTTCTAAGGTCGTTGCTGGTAAACAGCTCAAGAGGGGGCGCTCGTTAGTTAAGAACGAAGGTATTTCAAAGCAAGATCTAGAGTCATTGCAACAAGCCTATGACCTTGCGATTAATGCCGTTGAGCAGAAGCAGATTGAGTTGGATAACATGTCTATCAATGCACCTTTCGATGGCTATGTTGGACAAATCACAGTGAGTGTTGGAGATTATGTAACAAATAATTCTGAGCTCACAACGCTTGTGAATTCAGATCAATTACGAGCAGTGTATTCATTACCAGGCTGGTACACAAAGTCATTAGCCATAAATCAATCGGTGTCTATTCAAAACTACAAAGGTTCAGTGAATGCCTCGGCAAAAGTCTCGTTTATCGGACGTGCAATCAATCCAGAGACGCAAACCATTGCACTGACAGCGACACTGGACAATCCGAAACATCATTTTTATCCAGGACAGGATGTGATGATTACACAGCATATTGGTCAAAAAAGTGCTGTCTTGTTGGTGCCGCGATTGAGTGTTCAAACCGATATTGGTAGTTATTCGGTGTATACTGTCGACAACGGTAAAGCTGCTCAGATCAATATCTCTATAGGTGACCAGTATGGTGATGATGTGGAAGTGCTTAAAGGGCTAACAGCAAATGATAGTATTGTTACCAGCGGGATGGATCAGCTACATCAGGGTTCTTCAGTGAAAGTCACATCAACAGCTGAGTGCGAAAAATGAACCTATCGGTTGTTTGCATTAAGCGCCCAGTCTTAGCCACGGTATTGAGTTTAGTGTTGATCATACTTGGATTGCTCGCATTTACCCGTTTAAGTGTAAATTATCTACCAGACTTCAGCACGAATAGCATTAATGTCAGTACAGCATGGGATGGTGCCAGTGCCTCTTACATGGAAGAGAACATTACAACGCCACTGGAAGATGTGATCAGTGCGGTTTCTGGAATTGATTACATCGAGTCTACGAGCATTAAGGGTGGGAGTTCAATTAGTTTAACTCTCAATGACCATGCAGACTATAACGAAGTGATGAATGATGTTAGGACGCGGGTTGATATGTCATTGAAGCGGCTCCCCGATAATCTACCCAGTTCACCAATTGTTAAAGAAGGGTATCGCTCAACGTCCTTGTTACGTATTGCTATTTCAGATCCAAATATGCCGTTACAAAATCTACAAGATTTTGTAACGAGGAATATTGAGGATCAGATTTCACAGATTGAAGGTGTTGGTGACGTGCGGTCACATGGTGCTGATCCCTATAGTATGGTCATTACTGTTGATCCTCAGAAATTAAAAACATTACATTTATCTGTCAGAGAGATAGCCGAGGTCATTGCTGACGCTAATACTCAAGAGGCTGCTGGTACAATAACCGGTAAAGTGATTGATTTCCCATTAAATTTGGACACCTCCCTTAAAACCATCCAAGATTTTAAAGATATTGTGGTGAAGAATGATAACGGCACTTTATTATCAGTCAAAGATATTGCTAGTGTTGAGCTCAAAGGTTTTGCGACGACTTCTGTAATTGCAAAGTATAACGGAGAACCAGCTATCATTCTTGAAGTCAACACAACGAATGATGCGAATGAGATTCAAACAGCAACAGCGGTTAAACAGTTTCTTGAGCAGTTAAAGCCTTCATTACCAGAAGGGTTAACTATGACACCCTTTAGCGATATGTCCATCTTCATGAATGCGAGTGTTGATGAAGTGTATACAGCGATCGCATTCGCGGTGTTATTTGTTATTTTTGTAATCTTAATTTTTCTGGGTAATTTGCGAAGTGTATTTATCCCAGTGATTACAATCCCGATATGTTTGATCTCAACGTTTGCACTCATGTATGTCCTGGGATTCAGTATTAACATGGTGACGTTAATTGCTATCGTGCTATCTGTTGGGCTGGTGGTTGATGATGCGATTGTCGTATTGGAAAATACATATCGACGAATTGAAGCAGGCGAGTCGCCTCAAGAGGCAGCTATCAATGGTAGTAAAGAGATTGTATTTGCAATTGTTGTGATGACTTTAACATTGGCTGCTGTGTATGCCCCCTTTGGTTTTATGACAGGCATGGCAGCAGCATTTTTAACACCGTTTGCGTTCACATTGGCTGGTGCTGTGATTATTTCTGGATTTGTTTCTCTAACGTTATCGCCCATGATGTGCTCAAAATTATTAGTATCACCTACGGCAGTCGATAATAACATCGGAAGATTTTCATTGGCTCGATGGCAACGGTGCGTCGAACAATTATTCGGCCGATTAATCATTAATTATCAAACTATCTTAGGCTGGGTGCTTCAACAAAAATACACCGTGTTACTCAGTATGATTATCATTGTTATCGTGGGTGGTTTTTTCGCGCGTTCTGTTCCTTTTAATGCTTTACCTGATGAGGATGTGGGTTTGGTGTTTGTGGTTTACCATGCGCCTGTTAATGAAGATGTTAAATCTGTTGAAACAAAACTAAACACCATTGTCTCACTGACTCATGGGATTGATGCTATCTCATCGACAGTATCCCTTGCGCAGGGTAATAATATTCACGGAGCTCCTAGTTTTGTTATCATGCAATTAAAGCCATGGTCAGAGAGAATGATGTCATCAGAAGATGTGCAAAACATCATGAATCAGCGTATTAAGCAGGCTACCGGTATCAATGCGATGGCTCATGCGATTGGTGGGAGTCACGCCGGTTATGATGGTGTGGAATTTTTGTTATATGGTGCATCAGATTATGATCAGCTCTATAAAAATGCATCCTCAATTATGTCAAAGCTACAATCAGATAATCCTCACTTTCAGGATATGCGTACAGACATTGCCTACGATATGCAGGAGTACGATATTGTGATTAATCGGATCATGGCAGCAAAGCTCAATGTTCCTATTCAAGAAATCACGGATACTGTAGCTACGCTACTGGGAACACAGAATGTGACCAGCTTTACGTTGAGTAGCTTTAGCTATTATACTTATCTTTTAGCAGATGCAAGTCTGCGCTCTGATTTGTACTCGTTACTGTCTTTTTATGTGAAAAGTTCAACTGGTGATATGATTCCTTTGTCAGAGCTTGTGTCACTTAAACCAGCTATCAGGCAATCTCAATTACCGCATTATAATCGACAGCAATCCACATCCATTACGGCGCAGTTTAGTAAGGATTATTCGATGGCGGAGGCTATACAATACCTAAATCAAGAGCTACCGAGCTTATTACCTAGCGGTGTTAGTTTTACGTTTTCAGGAGATGCCTTGGATGCTATCAATTCGAATAGCAGTACAGCTACCTTGTTTTTACTGGCAGTTGTTTTTATCTATTTAATATTAGCCGCGCAATTTGAAAGCTTCCTTGATCCATTGATTATTTTATTGTGCGTACCTTTATCGATTGTCTTTGCCTTACTTTGTCTTCGTTATGCTGGTGGTACCATTAACATGTATACGGTCATTGGATTGATTACCTTAATTGGACTCATTGCTAAGCACGGGATTTTAATTACTCAGTTTGCTAATACGAAATTAGATCAAGGTGAATCAATATTCGATGCTATCATGAGTGGTTCCTCAGTGCGTTTACGTCCTATTCTGATGACAACAGCAGCGATGGTGATGGGTGCCTTACCTTTGATGTTATCATCTGGAGCAGGTGCAAATAGTCGTCATCAAATTGGTTTGGTGATTGTATCGGGGATGCTTGGAGGCACACTGTTTTCGTTATTTATCGTTCCAGCAGCGTATATGGTATTTAAGCAATTAAAGTTACGCTTCAGAAAGTCGTAGTTATTAGTTATCTGTGAATTTTGTGTTGCTCAGGCATGCAATCAATTGGTTGGTATCATTAATGTGATCGATAAGGTATCGTTTTTTTTCTCGTGATAGTTGCTTGATTTGATATTCGATTTTCTGAGCATGGCCCCTGTCTGAGCCAATGCTCCAGTATTTAGCTAATGATACGGGCTTGAAGCTTCTAGTGTATTTTGCAGCGGTACCATCACAATGTTGCTGATAACGTTTTTCAAGATTCGTTGTAATGCCTGTATAGAGGCTTTGATTCTCGCACAACAATATATAGATCGTGTATGTTTGCATTAGTGAATATTCACTTCAGGGATGAGTTGAATACCAAAGCGCTGTTTAACACTATGGCTGACGCGTTCGGCGTGCTTTAAAAGATCCTGACCCGTAGCATTGCCATGATTGATTAATACTACGGCTTGTTGATGGTGCATACTGACATTGCCATGGCGTTTACCTTTCCATCCACATTGCTCGATGAGCCAGGCAGCTGGAATTTTATATTGCTGGTCGTCAATCAGGTATGAGGGCATTGTCGGATTATCAGTGATTAATTGTTGATAGCGTTCATGACTAATAATGGGATTTTTAAAAAAACTACCAGCATTCGCAGTGGTGGTTGGATCAGGTAATTTTGATTGTCGAATGGCAATGACAGCGCTTGCTACTGTGTTGGCTGTTATCGTCTGTCTTTGTTGTTTCACGTAATTGGCTAACACTGGGTAATCAAGTTGTGCTCTGAAAGTTTTTTTAAGACGCAACGTGACAGCTGTTATTAGCCAATGTTTATACTGTGTGGTTTTAAAAATACTATTGCGATAGGTAAATTGACAGTCGTTGTTGTCAAGCTCAAGAGTTTTTCCAGTGAGGGTATCAAATACACTTACTCTGAGTATGACATCTTTGATTTCAACCCCATAAGCACCAATGTTCTGCACGGGTGTTGCTCCTACAGTACCTGGAATGAGAGACAGATTTTCAAGTCCATAGTAACCGTTATTGATGCAATAGCAGACTAACTGATGCCAGTTCTCACCAGACGCAACGGTAATATCGACCGTGGTTGATGTTTCTTGCTCTATCCTCATACCCTGCAATTGGTTGTGTAAAATGAGTGCTCGTACAGGTCGAGTTATCAAAAGATTACTGCCTTGTCCTAGAAAAAACAGATCTGTTTGAAGTTCTCCTTGCTCGAAGAGAGGGTTAAGCTCTTGAGTACTCTTAAGTTGCACATACCGATTCGAAATCGTATCGACACCTAGCGTGTTGAATGATTTTAACGAAATATTGGATTGAATAATCGGTAGAGTCATTTTAACTTAACAAGCAACAGCTTCCTCTTGAGTGATAAAATGCGCTAGTAAATCTTTAAAGAAACTTAAAAATGTTTCGCTCATGATAGCAAAGTCAGCCGCATGTCGCTCCTCTGCAGTTTCACTGAAACCATCGCGAGCTAAATCTTGAACGCTATCTAAAAATTTGATGCTGGTGATTGAAAAATCATGCTTCAAATTAAAACGAATTTGATCTTTCCAGTTCAGTCCAAGTGAGATCACTTGACTCCCTTGTTCTAAACAGCCTTTGACTCCGTCGCCTAGTAGGTCAGACTGCTGGAATCGTGCTGTTCCTCCGTGGTCTTTGGGTTCTTCTAAGACACATTGTTCTGTAATGCTGAAACCTCCCGGATATCGTTGAGACTGTAACCAGTTGGTCATTACGCTACGAGGTGAGATAAAATCAAAACGTGTTAAGCCAATAGTGTTAGCACAATGTCGAAATACTTTTAGGAACTGTTCGGCACGTTTAGGACTACTAGTATCAATGATGAGTTGTTGTGAACGTGTATCAATGAAAGCATAGACGCGCTGTGACCGTGTGAAGGCCTTAGACAGTAGTGTGTGATAAAGTTCATCTTTAAGGCGTTGCTTTTCATCTTTGAAGAGCTTTCTTCCCTGTTGTGTTTCAATGGCCTTGACCTCAGCCTCATGCTGCTCTTTAAGAACTCCAGCGGGAAGTAATTTTTCCTCGATTTTTAAACAAAAGAGTAGCGAGCCGTTATTACCGTGAACCAGGGGCGCATCATCTTCGCCAATCGGGGGGATCCAACCTAAGCTATGAGGAGATACACTGCCGCATGGCTGAAACGTCTGATGGCTTAAGTACTCTTCTAGTTTTTCCGGCTGATATGGAAATGCATTTTGTAAGGGGTGGATTTGTGCGTTTTTAAACCACATAAGGGGCTCCTTGTCATCTAAGTGTGCCGGCGAGTATTGCTGAAAAAACCGTGAAAGACAACTGGTGTTAGTGGGCCTTATCCGATAAAATCGTCGAAAATTTAGTCGATATTGGAGATGGTTGTGAAAAGTCGCTTTATTCAAGCTTTACTGGGGCAATCCGTTGATCGAACACCCGTTTGGATGATGCGTCAAGCAGGACGATACTTGCCAGAGTACCGTGCATTGCGCCAACAAGTGCCTGACTTCATGACTTTTTGCCGTACTCCAGAATTAGCCGCTGAAGCAACGTTACAGCCTTTAGCACGTTTTCCTTTAGATGCAGCGATTATTTTCAGTGATATCTTAACTATTCCTGATGCTATGGGATTGCCTGTGCAGTTTGTCAAGCATGAGGGCCCTCAATTTGCTACGCCAATTCAAACCATGTCAGATGTTAATGCGTTGCAGTCGATCGACGTAGAAACTTCATTGGATTATGTGATGTCAGCTATTCGACAAACAAAATCACAGATGAAGGCATCGATACCGTTGATTGGATTTTCCGGGAGTCCTTGGACTCTTGCAGCTTACATGGTTGAAGGAAGCGGTAGTAAACAATGGTTGAAACCACGAACGATGGTGTATCAACAACCTCAGGTCATGTTGGCTTTATTGGATGCACTGACTCGAGTTGTGATTGATTATGTGAATGCGCAAATTTCCTCAGGTGCAGATGCAATCATGATTTTTGATAGTTGGGGAGGTTTATTGTCCTACTCTGCCTATCAAACATTTTCATTGGCTTACATGAAAGCGATTGCTGCAGGTGTGCAGCGTGAGCGTTATGGTCAGCCTATTCCGCTGATTTTTTATACCAAACAGGCTGCGCCATGGCTATCATTACTGGCGGATAGCGGTTGTGATGCTGTGGGTGTTGATTGGACAATTGATTTGGAACAAGCAAGACGTTTGGTGGGTCCAAACATTGCGCTGCAAGGTAATTTAGATCCCAGTGTGTTATTTGGTTCAGAGGAGATTATTACGCGTGAGGTTCATGACATACTTGAGACCATGCGGGGGCACCCGCATGTTTTCAATCTGGGGCATGGTATAGATCAGCACACACCAATATCGGGCGTAGATGCAATGATCAGGGCTTTACATCAATTTAACTAGTTGGGGAGAGTGTATTATGACAGCACCTTTAGTCATCATTGGAAGTGGTTTAGCGGCTTATTCTGTTGCAAGAGATTGGCGACGTTTAGACAGTGAAACGCCGTTAGTCATTATTACCGCAGAAGACGGTGATTTTTACTCGAAGCCTTTGCTATCAACATCGTTAGCAAAAGAAAAAACATTGGACGAGCTGGTTATCGCTTCTGGTGCTGAGCAGGGCGAAGCGTATAATGCCAAGTTATTACCTCATACTCGTGTGACACGGATCGATCCTGAAAGTAAAACGGTGTTTTTTGAAGGAGGCGAACAAGCTTATAGCCAATTGGTATTAGCACAGGGTGGACATACTGTTACGGCTCCGATAGAGGGAGATGCGGTTGATGCTGTTATCTCCATGAATAGTTTGATGGACTATCGATTACTACAGCCTCAGCTTAAAAAGTGTAAAAGTGTCGTAGTCTTAGGTGCAGGTTTAGTGGGTATGGAGCTGGCGAATGATATGCAAGCCATAGGTATCCAGGTAACAGTCATAGACCCTTGTGATCAACCACTAAAAGCTTTGCTCCCAAGACAATTAGGTAAAGTGGTCGAAGATGTGTTTAGGGATGCCGCCATTAATTTGCGCTTGGGTTGTACGGTAAAAACCATTGATCACTCTGGGGCCGGCTATCGTGTCATCTTATCCACAGATGAGCTTTTAGAAGTTGATTTGGTCATCTCTGCGATTGGGATTCGCCCAGATATAACACTGGCAAAAAATACAGGGCTAAAAATAGAGCATGGCATTGTTGTTGATGAATATTGTCAGACGTCAATTGAAGACATATATGCTCTGGGTGATTGTGCTGAGGTTATGGGGCAATGGCGCCCTCATATCATGCCGATTATGCAATGTTCGCGAATATTAGCGCAGTGTTTGTTCGGTAAAAAAGTTCCACTGCAATATCCGGTAATGCCTGTGGTTGTTAAAACACCGTTATGCCCAATTGCATCGGTAGTCCCTCCAAAAGACACCAAGGGAGATTGGCAAGTCGACGGGCAAGGAAAGCATCTTCGTGGTTTATTCTCCGATGAAACTGGCGCTATCTGTGGATTCATTCTAATGGGTGACCGTATAGAAGAACGTGCCGAATGTATTAAACTGTTAACCGCTTGAGGGTAGGTTATGACACTGTATACAGCCGCTGTGACTTTGATTTTGGTAATGGATCCATTGGGTAATGTGCCTGTTTTCTTGGCGGTGCTTCGTCGGTATGAGGCACGGATGCAAACAAAAATTATTATTCGTGAAACACTGATCGCTTTGTTGGTATTGTTAATATTTTTGTTTTTTGGTCAGTATATTATGCATGGTTTGCAGTTAACCGCCTCTGCTTTGAGTATTGCGGGCGGTGTGATTTTATTTCTCATTGCTATTCGAATGATTTTTCCTAACCAAACAATAGAAATACAAGATGATGATGAGCCTTTTATTGTTCCTTTAGCAATCCCTTTAACAGCAGGACCCTCTGCATTAGCAATGGTCTTACTCTTTGCAGCCAAACAGCCGGAGATGATTTGGACATGGGCGTTGTCAATTTTAATTGCCTCAATCGTATTTTTAGTCATTGTACTCTGTGGTAATTATTTGATGCGCTTATTGGGTAAGCGAGGCTTGATTGCGATTGAACGATTGATGGGTATGATTCTAACTACAGTTGCAGTGCAAATGTTTTTAACGGGTGTAGGTGAATATTTGCACGTTGGCTAATGTTGCCACTCGCATCAACGTATTTACCGATATTCATTGATGAGTGTGATGAACATAGCCATGATCACAGGCCCTAGGAATAGCCCAATGATTCCAAACATCTCTAATCCACCAAGTATACCCAAAAAAACAAAGATGAAAGGAAGTTCTGTTCCTGATCCAATCAGTTTAGGTTTAATAAAACGTTCAATGGCGGACTCCACAATTGATCCAAAGATAAAGAGAACAATAGCAGTGACTATGCTGGCCTTTGTCACTAAATATAGTGCCGTGATTGCAATCACAGTAAAGGCGCCAAATGGTATCATGCTGAGTAATCCTGTTATTAAACCCAGCAATGCAAAGAGAGAAATGCCAGCAACGGCATAAGCAATCCCCATAATGAAGCCAAACAATAGAGCGGAAAGAACCGTTCCATTCACTGTTCCTCTAATCGCTGAGAGAAGTTTTGGCCCATGAAGCTGCCATCGATTCTTCCACACGCGTTGTCCAAGATGTGAAAAAGTATGGCCGATTATATTACCGTCTTTCAACATAAAGAAAAAAACTAGCAAAGTGATAGTGGTGTTAAAAAGATGAGAGCTAGTGGCTTGGGTAATGGATCTGAGGTGTGGCACGATAGAACTTTGATGACTCATTATACCATCGAATACGTTTTTGAATTGACCAGGATGAGCGATTGTTTTATTCCAAGTCAGTGTTATTTTTTCACCAACTAGTGGAATATTAGTTATCCAGTGTGGGATATCCATACCAGATTCGTTAATAGATCTAAGTAGCACTACAAGCTCTTGGATTTCTTGTATGAGTAAGACAATAATCCATGTCAGTGGTACGGTGATTATAATGATCAGTAGTAATAACGCGGTCAATGACGCTAGCGTGTCATTAGACCAAAGCCATTTTCGCCAATGACAGTAGAGAGGCCAAAGTGCGATAGCAAAAATAGCTGCCCAAAGTATGGGGGTCACGAAGGTCCATAGGGTGTAAAACGAGGCACATAAAATAACGAGCGTTAGTGTAAAGTTCCAGAACTTTATCGGTTGCTCTTGTTCCATGAGTAATATTCCTTGTTTACTAGCAAAATGATATGTTAATGAGTTTGCGTGTAAGTGTCTAGTTTTTATACATAAATTATCCTTTGAGATACTCCAGCGTCTATATTTGATGGTAACTGCATTCTGGTGAGTCAGATCTGGCTGCTCAGGTCTACGGTGCCATGAATAATAATGAATTCATTACCTCTGATTGAATGCCCATTAAATATGAGTTATTTCTTGGCTGATAGGTGTTACGTTATTTCAGCGATTTGGTTTTAATTTGGTCATTCATGTGAAGGGGCTTCCTATTTATCAAAAGACCAGGTAGTTTACGAATTCTATTTTTTTAAGGAGCCACTATGAGACTATTTCAAGTGCTAGCAAGACGCGCTATTGCTGTCAGTATTGTATCTTTATTCACAGCATTTTCGACAGTATTTGCCGGGGGCTTTCAATTATTTGAAGAAGACCTTACAGGCTTTGGCGATGTGCATGCCGGTGACGCCGCCACATCAGAGAGTGCGGGTGCACAATTCTATAACCCTGCAGCCATGACCCACTTTGATGCATTGTCGATCTCAACCGGTGGTGTTGGTGTGTTGTTGAATACACAAGTTGATTCTGGTTCATCAATCACGAATGAATCCAATGGCTTTGTGTTACCTATTGATTCTCCAGTATCGGGAAATACGCAAAATATTGTTCCAAACTTCTCAATTGTGAAACCTCTGTCGGATAAATGGGCGGTTGGATTCTCTGAAAGCTCATCGTTTGGTTTGTCAACGAATTATTCTAATGGTACACCTTCATCCAGTAGGACGTATATGGAGAATTATGCCACTGAGACCACCATTGAGACGATTAACTTAAATCCAAATGTTGCCTATGCCTTGTCGCCACAGTGGTCGGCTGGTGTGGGTTTTGATGCACTCCATGCTTCCGCAGTTTATGATAATGCTTCACTCACCAATTCATTGGATGACTGGGGTTATGGTTTTAACCTTGGTGTTTATTATACGCCTTCTGATTCGTGGCATTTTGGTTTGGGTTACCGATCTAAAATTGATTTAACGTTATCAGGTGACAGTACGGCGTCAGGAGTAACAACACAGGCTAGCGCCGATTTGCCAATGCCTGCCACTACGTATTTTAGTGCCACTCAGAAAATGTCGTCCAAGTGGAACATGCTGTATAGTGTATTTTATACGCAATGGGATGTGATTGATAATTTAATTCTAGAAGATTCGGCAGCTGGAGATCTAGAAGTCCCGCAAGATTTTAGTAATGCCTGGTTTTTTTCGGTGGGTACAACCTATCATCTAAACGATCAGTGGTTATTACGTGGCGGCCTGGGTTATGATCAATCACCAACCAAAGATGGTGAGCGTGACGCGCGCATGCCTGATAGTGATCGTTTTATTCTGGGTGTTGGTGCAACATTGCGACCTAATCAGCGTATGGCTATTGATATCGGTTATCAGCATGTGTTTATGCAAGATGCAGATCTAGGCATGACTATTTACGATGATGGTGATGCGTATCTATCAATGACAGGGGTGTCTTCCAGTTCAGCTGACTTGATGGGGTTACAGGTTTCTTACCAATTTTCTTGATAGTAACTCGCTAATTTCAGACGCCTTTTTATCTAAATCAGGCGATAGTCGGTTTTAAAGATGTATGATTGGTAATGAGAGCTATAGAGTTGGCGCACTACCCAATGTTCGGAGGTGCGCCTTGAGTTTTTATTGTATTTCCATCACTGGTTTACTGTCATTGTTCCTTCACTGCCACTGCCTGTGTAGGTAATATCACCCGATATCTCTGACATAGTAATATTATTGTTATCAATATTTAGCCGAGCTGTACCAGCTTTATTGCCTGTGCAACCTGTACCTTCCCATACGGTGATAGGGCATGTGCTTCCACCACAGGCTGTTTTTAATCCTTCAATGTTTGTTGTGCATGTTGAAGTACCGTTCGCGGCAGTTTCGCCTGTTTCGGCATCTGGTGAGCTAGTACACGTTTCAAAGTGTACCATCGGTGATTTATCGCTACATCCACCAGTAAATGTATCAATGCTCAATGTGGAAATACTATTTTTGTTATTAATTGTTGTGAGTACGAAGTCTTGAGCCTGGCAGACGGTAGAGGCGCATGCCAAGCTAATGATGGTGCCTAGTGTTGCTATTTTAATTTTCATAATAAACTCCTTATTCAGTGAGGTTAAAACACAACCACTGGAGATTATATTTTCTACAGTGACGGTATTCGTGAGGCAATATAACATACCTGTCTTGTGATTGTTATATCTGTTTATGTTTTGATCGAATCAGGTCAATTTTATTGTAAAATTATGATTATATTCATAATTTTATAATTGACATATACATAAAGTGGGGCATTTTTCGTTTGTTCAGCGGGCTACAGAAAATTATCTAGCGAATTAGATTTATTAATGCCTATATTGTAATCAGATTTAATGACTAGCAGGTGTTAATTTGCTTTTTTGCCAGATAGTCAATTAGTTCTATTAAAAGGATGCGAAATAGTGTTTGATACAGAATATCATAGACGTTAAGACAGGGAGTTGCGTATGCGGAGGATTATACGATTTTTTTTGGGCGGTAACAGTGCGCTGTTGGCTATTACTTATACGATCGGGCATATTGCAATCGCTATGACCACAACGTATCTAATTACAGGTACAACGTTAGAATTAGCTGCCGCTAACGCCCTGGTTGAGCCCTGTATTAATGGTGTATGGTTTTACGTGTTGCATACGATTTGGCGTCGGTTGCGTAATGAACAAGGCGATGCGATTTATTAACCAGAGTCAATTACAGTTTTTTTTATTGATGGTTACCTTATCGTCTCATGAGTCTGGTAGGCAAGCCCACGGTTTTTCGATAAACTCCTGTCTCTATTAATGCATGCTTTCAATGCTTAAAGAGGTGATATGTGAAATCAGTAGAAATATTCACTGACGGTGCTTGTCAGGGTAATCCTGGGCCGGGTGGCTGGGGTGTTGTCTTACGATGTGGTGAACATGAAAAATACCTTTCTGGTGCAGAGTCATTAACAACAAACAACCGTATGGAGTTGCAAGCTGTGATCGAGGGTTTAAGGGCGCTAAAAGGCCAGTGCTCGGTCGATGTTACAACCGACTCGCAATACGTGCGGAACGGCATAACTCAGTGGATCACACAGTGGAAGCAACGACAATGGAAAACAGCTAGCAAAAAACCGGTTAAGAATGTAGATTTATGGCAAGCATTGGATGAAGCAGCAACTCAGCATGATGTTCGATGGCATTGGGTCAAAGGGCATAGTGGTCATCGAGAAAATGAACTAGCTGACCAACTAGCAACTCAAGCTATCGACCAAATGAGGCAGGGATAGAGTATGACAAGGCAAATTTTTTTAGATACAGAAACAACGGGTATCTCGCATCAGCAAGGTCATCGTATTATTGAGATAGGTTGTCTTGAAGCGATTGATCGAAAAATGACTCAAAATCATTTTCATTATTACATCAATCCAGATCGTGATATAGATGAAGGTGCTATGAGAGTTCATGGGATAACAACGGAATTTTTACAAGATAAATCTAAATTTGATGTTATCGGGCAAGCATTTCTTGACTACATTCAGGACGCTGAGATCATTATTCACAACGCTCCATTTGATGTAGGTTTCCTAGACGCCGAGTTACGACGGCTTTTCCCTAAGTATCCTGGTATGGCTGCGCAAGTAACCATAACGGATACTCTAGTAATGGCAAGAAAGAAACATCCTGGCCAAAAGAATAACTTAGATGCCTTATGTCGTCGTTACGCTATAGATAACGCACATCGTGAGTTGCATGGTGCACTGTTGGATGCGCAGTTATTAGCTCAGGTCTATTTTCGCATGACAGGAGGTCAAGCTGCCTTATTTTCTGAGTCGTCAGTGCAGAGCCATCAGAAGGCGTCGGTTGATGTTGCCTCATCGAGTCTTTCCGTTTCATCAGTATATCAACATCAGCTTTCGTCACCTGAAAAGCAGCAACACCAAGTATATTTGCAGTCACTGGAACAAGATCAAGGATGTCTGTGGACCAGTAATGATATTGCCCCTTGAGTTAATTATCATAGTTTGCTATTTTTTTCAGTGAGTTAGTATTACTTGACTACCTATAAAGGAATGTTTTTTCGCACAAAGGATGTATCTATGAAGACCTCAATCCGTTATTTTAGTGTTTCATGCTTTATTATGGCGTTCACTTTTTTACTCACTGCTTGTGCTGTAAAAAAAGATATAGCCTTAGACACCTCCGAGCCTGAGGCGGTTAAGCAACTTGCACTAAAAGGCATTGCTCTAATGGAAAAACAGCAGTACACCAGTGCTCGTAAAGTCTTCGCTGAGGGATTGCGCAATGATCCCACAAGCTGCTCGCTGAACACATTAAATGGCCTATCTTATCAGATGCAGGGCCGAGAGAATAACCTGGCTCTTCTAGGAAAAGCTGTAGTTGGCTACAATGTTGCTACAAAATACTGTCCAAATGATCCATGGCCTTATTACTACCGAGCTGTTGCATCACTACAAACGAAACATTATCTCGCTGCTGATAAGAACTTTAAACAAGCAGCGGAACTAATGAAAGACCTTAAAAATCCTCCGCCCCTGAGTGATTTGTATCGAGCATTTTTATACAGTGCTTATCGAAGTGGTCAGATTGCTGATGGGCAGATTGCATTGGCTGAGCTGCAAAAGCTCGAACCTAATAGTCCACTGATTAAGCCCTTAAAGAGTCTCTACGCGAGTTTGGATAAGAAAAAGGTAGCTGCAAAAGACAATAAAGCGCCTGATGATGAAAAAAAAGATACTAATCCTCACAATCAGTTGTATGTTGATGCTGTTCTGATACTTTCTAGAGAGATTTCTACTGAGAAACGAGGGATTAACATTCTGGATGGATTATCATTAACATCCACTGCTGGAGTTACTGGTTCCAAGGATCAGTTTCAGCCCTCAACAAATACGTGGAGCTGGACATCAACCGTTAATGATGTGACATATGATCTCGATATATTCAATAACATATCTGAGCAGGATCAGATTTTAGCGCGTCCAACCATCATGGCACAAGATGGCGAGGAGGCAAAATATTTTGTAGGTAATGATCTTTATCTGGGATTATCTGGGTCAGACTACTCCAGTTTTGAAGAGATTCCATTGGGTTTGACATTAAATGTTACACCAAAATTTAACGATGATGGTACCATTCAACTAACAGCAGACATTGAGCGCGAAATGTTAACGGCGACCGATGAGGAAGCAGCTGGTTTTGATTCTTCTACTGAGTCGGTAAAGCAAAGTAGTTCTTCAACGATCACGTTGGCTTATGACCAAACAGCGGTCTTTGGTACCTTGTCTGAGGCAACTGAAGGCGAGTCTAGAAATAAAACGCCGCTGTTAAGCGCTCTTCCTGCATTAGGTAATTTATTCAAACGAAAAGAACGCGAGCGTACAAGTACGCAACTCATCATTCTAATGACTCCCCGTCGTTATGTCTCATTTGATTCAGAACAAATTCGTCCAGGAACAAAGGCTCTAAGAAACTACTATTTGGGGCTTGTAAGCCCATCAACCAACTTAATTCAGGTGATAAAATGGTTGAGAATTTTAGATATTTACTACAGACCCGAGCGTTTAGCACCTTCGCTGTACTCCAAGCGTACTTTCGATAAGGCGTTGACAACAGAGTATACGATTGAAAATGGACAGCCAAGGGATTTGCAAAATATGCTTAAGTCAAGTGCCAGGTATGTCGACGATTACCATATACACTAATCGTATTTTATTAGTCTAATAAAGCAGGTCGTATTCTTGATTGGCTGATTAGGGTGTTCAATGTTTGTTGTATTAAAAGGCTTTTGGACATCTAAAGGTGGATAAGACACCTGGAAGGTATGGATTCTGTTTGTTTTTTGCAACAAGTCCAAATTCAATAGTGTAATGATCAGTCTTAAAAGATAGAAAAAATTGGTTAGCATCTGAGGTTGTTCTTAATTCACCTTTTTGGGTCATTCTTAGCCATGGCCAGTAGCCTGTGGTGTTTATAGAATCCCTTCCATCTGTACCGGTAATTTTTATTGAGGCTGCAGATTTGTCTTTGTTTGATGAGACTATAGTTTGAACGTCTTGACTGTCTGGTTGAAACTTCAATGTTTTGTCTCCGATAGCAAGTTTTACTGTCGATACTGACTCCGATTGTTTCTTGAGTGTGAGTGCGAACTCCTCAGATGGACTTTTGTGATTTTCAGTATAAAACATCTGTTGAATAATGGAGGCTCGGATTATCATATCCAGAGCATGTTGAGATTGACTTAGTGAGTGCCCATCTATGTTTTTCCATGTCCAGTAGTAACCACTCGCATTAACGAATGGAGATAGGTATTGGTTAAAAAATGTGTCAATCGTACCTCCAGGTCCAAAAAAGGCATTAAAATTTTCACTAGTGATGTCCGTATCAGAAGGGTAAAAGATTGGGAATTTTTTACGTATGGTCGATTCGTAGGGCTGTAGTACTTTGTTTTTCCATGCTAAGTTTACATGAGCTAAGCAGGCATTGAGTAATGTTCCCCAGTAATTTCTCAAGATAACTTGAAGTCCAGTTTGTAAAAGATCTGGTGTATCTTGTATTTGATCTTTTAAGCTCATTAAGCTTGGTTCCTGCTTCTTATCTTGAATACTTTTGGTGGTATATTTGAATGCAGAAAGATTAGGGTTCTTGGAAGATAAAATCTCTTGGATAACCTTACTCATCGATTCTAGTGAGACAATCCAAGAAGACTGTTCATTGTCACTTTCATCAAAGAGGTCGGTAATATCCATAATCGATTGGCCAGCATTATTTTGTATGGTCTCTAGTGAGCTATAAAAGTTTGATGAGGGATTTTTAAGCTGAGTAATCAGTTGTTGAAGTTGTTCTAGATTTTCTGGTTTTTTAAATGTTAATCTTTGCAGAATATCATTCCAGGCCGCTTTGAAGTTGATTTGGTAGTCATGTTTTATTGTGTTGAGTAGTGTCTGTTTTTCTTTAGCACTTAGTTTAATGACCTCGGTGTCTATGATGAGATTATGTTTGTTTAATGTTGTAACGAGGTCATCAACAGTCAGAGATTGTATGTGTTTCTTCTGTGTAACAGTATAAAAACTTGGGATTTTATTATCTTTAATACTTAAAATCGAAGGTTTCTTTAAAATTGAAATAGGATGAGATAAGGATAATGATTCTTGTTTAATCAGTGCGAGTTGACTTAGCGAGTATTGCGATAATTTTTTCTTTGCGTATTTGATGACTTCTGGATTATTAGGCCACTGTGCTGACTGTTGTCTGATAAGTGTAGATAGTTGTTTAGTAAGGATTGAAATTTGCTCTTCTGTAAGTTTGTTTTCTTTCCATTGGTATTGATACCAGGCGATGATGCGTTGTTGATTTAATGGTATGTCTCCAGTTAGCATCATAAAGGTTTCAAGGCCTTGATAGAGCTGCGTGGCGCTGGTTTTCTTGGGCTCACTCAATGCTTTTATCAATATTCCATAGTTGTAGGGTATGAAATCCGATTGTATTGATGTGTTATAGTGTTGCTTGATCTGTTGGTATAATACGTGTAGTGAGTCTATTCCTAACCATTGATATTTGATTGACCCGCTTTCTCTTATGATGTGAAGCATAAGTTGGTCTTTTTCTATTGATGAAAGCCATGTGAGATTGGATGTATTTTTTTTAGAATTATCCTGAATATCAATGTCACGTAGTGATTGATAGGTATTAGTGATGACGTTATATCCATGTGAAACTATCGAAAAATATGAGGCGGGTATAAAAAATAATAGCGCTAATGAGAAAGAAATCGGTAAGGGGTTGAGATGATTTTTTAAGGATAATCTTGGTTTTTCTTTTTGTATTGATTGAAGATTGAAGAAGTTTTTCGAATCTAGAAATAACGGGGAATATGATTCTTGAGAATGTGAATTATTATTGTGTAGCGGATGGATGATTGTTTTTAGATATGGTGTTGTTGTATTGATAGGATAATGTCTTTGTTCGGAAGAGCAAAACTGTATGGTATGAATGCTCTTTTTTGAGCTATCTGATAAAGGGTTGATAAAGTGTTTGACTCTCAATAGGAGACAGTCTAGTTGAAAGGGAAGTTGTATGATGTCTCTTCTTTTTATTGGAGTTATGGGTTTTTTGCAAAACTCGAAAATATCCGAATTAATTTTTTCAATTAACTGTTTTCTTTTAGAGTGAAATAAACTGTCAAAGTGTGTGAGTTTTTTTTGATTTTTTAGAGATATTCCAAAAGCTTTCTCTTTATTGATGAGTTGAGGTTCCTGTGCATAATCCCTCATTCCTATAATTCGATCACACTGATTAATTGAAATGTGGACCGATGCGTGACAACCACTCTTTTTTAATGCATTAAGTTGTTCATATATCTTCTGGTATAAATCATCGAGTCGTGATTCGTCGCTCAAGCATAATGTCGGTAGGTCGAGAATAATAATGATATCTTTTAAAGTACTAAAACCACTCGATGACTTGAGATGTGGAAGTATATTTTCCCAGATTTGATACTTTTGAAGCTGCTCATCTATAGCTTCTAAATCCGCGACTAAGAAAGAGTTGTTTGGATTGATCCAATAATTAAAAGGTGTTACTTCTTCGGACTCATCATTGATTACGATATGTTGGCAATGAAGTGCATTCAATAGTGATGACTTGCCACTGCGGTTTGGCCCAATCATTAATGTCCATGTTGATAATTTATCCCATACATTTTTTTGAAAGAGCTGTTTTTTTTGTTGTTTGCAAATGGCTAACTGTTGTTTGAATCGATTTAGCCATGGTGGGGGTAATTTTTGATTTGACGTTTTCGTATTCATGCTATTCCTGCAATCTTGACAGTTAATTATTGGGTGTAATCTCAGATAGTATTTGGTTAAAAGGCTTTAATTTTTTTTGAAAATGTTGATGAGTTACCATAATGAGTAATAAGGTTAGAATGGATAATCCGATAATGATGAACTGAGTTATTTTTTTTGTTGGACTTACCGTTCTTATCTTTATTTTTGTTCTAATGTTTAGTATTTGCTTTAGTAATTTTTCTTGTAACGCTTCAGGGGTATTCGCTCGATATGATTCGTTTTGATTTGAGGTGTTTAAACAGAGACACAGGTATGCAATTTCTAGGACATCAGCGGAGGGGCTCGGTGATAGGCGCTGCTGATCTAAGATGGAGTAGAAGTGATTATTTGATGAGTGGTTGAGCGACTTTAAGAGAGATGGGTAAAGCGTTTTATTTGGGTTCGGAAGCCCTAGAATCAACTCATCCAGCGTTGAGCATAACCAATACCGGGCTGATAGGATCTGCTGAGCATAATATCCTAAGTTATGTGCTTTTTTATAGAATAATTTAGCTTCTTCTAGAGCAACCTCGATCAGGGAGAATGTATCATCGAGTGGTTCAACTTGTTGGGTCAGTTGATAGGCAATCGTTAATAACGGGGCAGCACAGCCAGCTAGTTCATTGATAGCTTTTGTCTGGTGCAGATCTTTGGGTAGCCAGTCTGGTACTGGTGTCATAGGGCTTCATCCTCGTCTTATATATCAGCTAGTATTATCTAAAAGCCCTTGTATTATAGTCATTTTTTAGATAAATGTGCTAGTGCACGATGACCAATGTCTGTTCGATAAAAACAGCCTGACCAATGAATGCGCTCTGTGTTTAGATAAGCCTGTTGCTGTGCGAGTTCGAGGGTTTCACCAAGCGACGTAACACCAAGAACACGACCACCCCCAGTTGTGATAGTACTAGCCTTCTGGCTCGTTCCTGCGTGAAATATCTTTGTCGTTGGTGTATCAGAGGGTAGCGATATAATGATATCTCCTTTTCGTGGGGACTGTGGATAGCCCTCTGCGGCCATGACAACAGTCATAGCGGAGCGTGAATCCCATTGTAGAGGTTCTTCTAGCTTTCCGTTGATAACCTCTAGGCACAACTTCGGAAAATCTGATTGTAAGCGCATTAAAATCGATTGTGTTTCAGGATCACCCAGGCGACAGTTAAACTCTAATACTAACGGGTCCCCTGTTTTTGTTATCATCAGGCCAGCATAGAGAAAGCCAGTATATGCACAGCCTTGTTGTGCCATAGCCTTGAGTGTTGGATGGATAATTGTTTCCATAATGGTTGTTTCTAGCTCGGGAGTTAGCAACGGGGCAGGTGAGTAAGCGCCCATCCCACCTGTATTCGGACCTATGTCGCCATTATCGCGACGCTTATGGTCTTGTGAGCTAGCAAGTGGGACAACCTGTAGACCGTTTGCCATCACAATAAAGCTGAGTTCTTCTCCATCCAGAAATTCCTCAATGACAATACACGCTCCAGCTTGACCAAATTGGTGGTTAGTCAGCATATCGTGGATGGCTTGCTTTGCGATGTCGTAGGTCCCTGCAATGATTACTCCTTTGCCTGAGGCGAGGCCGTCAGCTTTGATAACAACAGGAAGTGGGTGAGATTCAAGGTAGGTGAGAGCAGGTTCAATTTCGGTGAAGCACGCATAACCAGCTGTTGGGATGTTATGTTGCTTGAGAAAATCCTTGCAAAACTGTTTGGAGCTTTCTAGCTGACAAGCAGCTTGTGTGGGTCCGAAGCAGCAGAGCCCAGCTTCAAGGAATGTGTCAACAATTCCACTTGCGAGTGGAGCTTCTGGACCAATGATGGTGAGATCAATAGCTTCCTTTTTGGCAAACTGGATGAGTTGAGGAATCTCGATAGGGTTAATTGGTAAGTTAGCAACCTTGTTTTCCTTTGCTGTGCCGGCATTTCCAGGTGCCACCCACACTGTATCAACATGAGGTGATTGTGCGCATTTCCAAGCAAGTGCATGTTCTCTTCCGCCTTGCCCGATTATTAGGATTTTCACAGTGTGTCCTTTCTCTTATATAGAAGAAAGCTAGTGTAATTATCTGGTTTGAATAGGGCAATATTTATTGTGAGCTCTACGAAACGACTCAGTGCAGGAAGTGTCTAAAGTGTGTGAAGGCCATTGTAATATTGAGTTGATTTGCACGCATTATAACTTCTTTGTCTCGTTTGGAGCCACCTGGTTGAATAATGCAGTCAATACCATATTCATGTGCAAGATCAATGCTGTCCGCAAAGGGGAAGAAAGCGTCAGATGCCATGACTGACCCAGTCAATGATAGATTGACTTGCTTCGCTCGCAAGGCGGCAATTTTAGCACTGAAAATACGGCTTGTTTGCCCACTTCCAATGCCAATGGTTTGCTGGTTTTTTGCAAAGACGATTGCATTGGACTTAACATGTTTGACAACGTCCCAAGCAAACAAAGCATCTTGTTGTTGTTCTTGCGAAGGTGAGGTTTCTGTCACCCAGTTGAGGTCATTGATTGTAAGAGGTTGCCAATCAGGTTGTTGAGCAATAATCCCACCTGAAATTGATCGTATGTGTGTTAATGTGGGTATGCTCTCAAAGCTATCACCAAATGATAGAACTCTAAGGTTGGCTTTGTTTTTGAGTATCTGATGGGCTTCATCTGTTACTGCAGGCGCTAGAATAACTTCAGTGAACTGTTGATCTGTAATGATCTGTGCCAGTTCTTTGGTCAGAATTCGATTAATACCAATAATGCCTCCAAATGCAGATTCAGGATCGCATTGATAAGCTTTCAAGTATGCATTACTGAGATTTTTATCTGAGGCTACGCCGCAAGGAGTTGCATGCTTTACAATCACACATGTAGGGGATGAGTTCGAGAGTGTTCTAATAATGTTAAACGTGGCATCACCGTCTATAAGGTTGTTATACGACAGTGGTTTTCCTTGGTGCAAATTGGCCTGTAAAATACCCCTTTCTGTGGATGTTGAAGAGGTAAAGCTTGCGGCTTGTTGATGTGGGTTTTCACCGTAACGAAGCGCTTGTTGGGTTTGAATATTGAGAGAGGGTAGCTGGATTGCTGATGATGTATTATTGGTTTGTGCTAAGAAATATTCTGAGATAGCCGTGTCGTAATCCGCGATCAATTTAAAGGCTTTACAGGCTAGGTGGTGTCGAGTTGTGAGTGATGTCTGGCCTTTTGTTTTGAGCTCTTTTATTAGTAGCGGGTAATCATTTGGATCTGTAACTACAGTAACATCCTGATAGTTTTTTGCGGCTGCTCGAACCATGGTTGGCCCACCGATATCAATCTGCTCTATGGCTTCATGGGGCTTGCAATCGTTTTGGTGAATGGTTTCTTGAAATGGGTAGAAGTTGCAGATGACAAAGTCAATGGTCTGTATGTGGTATTCTTTTAGTATTTGCTCATCTTGTTGCCGACGAGCAAGAATGCCGCCATAAATTTTAGGGTGAAGTGACTTTACTCGACCGTCCATGATTTCAGGAAAGTTGGTATAGTCGCTAAGCTCACTTACAGCAACCCCAAGAGTATTCAGTTGCTTGTATGTGTTACCCGTCGCGATGATAGCAACGCCTAATGATGACAATGCCGAAGCCAATTCACTCAATGCTTGCTTATCATAGACACTGATGAGTGCACATGGAGTATTTAGCTGTGTTGTCATTAAGTTGCCACATCACCCTGATGAAAAAAATCGTCCTGAAAGTTTACTTGTGGTTTAAAGCGTATGCTGCCATTTTTTTACGTAACGTACCGCGGCTAAGACCAAGAATAATGGCTGCTTTGCTCTGGTTGTTATTAGTAAGCTTTAATACTAATTCAAGTAGAGGTTTTTCAACTTCTGCTAACACTAGGTTGTATAGGTTTGCTGGTGTTTGGCCTTCTAATTGTGAAAAGTATTTTTTTAATGATGTTCTGACACTTTCAGCTAAAGTTTTTTCTTCGACATCAGCTTCAGTTGTCATTGTTAATACCTGTTCGGCGAGTTGTGCTACTCCTTTCAAGTGCTTGCTCCTTTGGTTGATTGGCATTGTGAATTGCAATTATTTGCAATTCCCCATAGCGACAAAAAGGGAATATGTTACCTTATTTGTCTATTTTAAGTGCAACATTATAGCATTGGAATTAGCATGCACAAGGGATAATTGGGATAAAATTGCTCAAAAGCTTAAATAATTTTAATTTTTAATAAAAAATTAGGAAAGATTTTAAAAAGAATCGTTTTTTCTAATTAATTACCATATTAATCATGGGGTTATATTTTTTGAGAGTGAGTTGCTTAGGTCTGTAGCTGCTTGTAATAGCGGATAATACCAATAAAAAAATGTTTTAAATCATGACTTTACATTAATAGTTATGCTGGTGAGGCATCCACAGTTCAAGCATTTTTTAGTATTATTGCCAATTTTCACGTAAGGATACGCTTCGATTGAAAACTAATTGCGTTGACGTGTGTTTGTATCGATCAGCACAGAAGTACCCCACTCGATTAAATTGAAAGGTGTTTTCTGGTTCTGCTTTTTGTAAAGAGGGTTCTAATTTCGCTGTATGAATGACTTCTAGTGACTCGGGGTTAATAGAATCGGTAAGATTTTTTTCAGCTCCTGGGTTTTCGCAAGAAAACAAGCGATCATACAGCCGAACCTCAGCGTCTATTGCATGATCTGCCGAAACCCAATGAATGATACCTTTTACCTTTTTTCCGTGATGAGGTTTTTTCCCTCCCAGTGTCTCTGACGCATAACGACATTTTAGTTCTATGATGTGACCCGAATCGTCTTTGATGACCTCATCACACTGAATAACATAGGCATTCATCAAGCGGACTTCTTTTCCAGGTGATAGTCTATGATACTTTGGAGGAGGGACTTCCATAAAGTCATCACGATCTATGTACAGCGTTTTTGTGAATATAACATCACGAGTACCGTAATCAGGGCGTTGCGGATGATTGGAAATTGATAGGATTTCTTGAGCTTTATCGTAGTTAGTTAGGGTAACTTTGAGCGGCCTTAGTACAGCCATTCGTCGAGCTGCGGATTGGTTAAGATCTTCACGAAGGGTCTGCTCCAGTTGCGATACGTCAATGATAGAGTCTTGTTTAGAAATTCCAATCCGTTCACAAAATTGACGAATCGCTTGCGGTGTGTACCCTCGACGACGAAGACCAGTTAGTGTAGGTAGTCTTGGATCATCCCAGCCATCAACGTGATTTTCGTCAATCAGCTCTTTGAGTTTGCGTTTGCTGGTCACAGTGAAATTTAGGTTTAATCTTGAGAATTCGATTTGTTGAGGATGCTGTGGCATGTTGCAATGCTTAATGAACCAGTCATAGAGAGGGCGGTGATCCTGAAACTCCAATGTACATAAAGAGTGCGTAATCCCTTCAGTAGCATCTGACAAGGCATGGGCAAAGTCATACATGGGGTAGATACACCATTCTTCCTGAGTTTGATGGTGGTGTGTGTGCATGATTCTATAGATGACTGGATCACGTAAATTGATATTGCCAGCTTCCATATCTATTTTTGCACGTAATGTGTACTGACCCTCCTTAAATTCTCCGGCCTTCATTCGCTGAAATAAATCTAAACTGTCATCGATCGGACGACTGCGTGAGGGGCTAACTTTTCCTACCTCTGTCAGTGTTCCGCGCATTTGTCGCATGGCTTCGGGAGTAAGATCATCTACGTACGCATGGCCTGCTTGAATTAATTTTACCGCTTGCTCGTAGAATATGTCGAAGTAATGTGACGCATGATATTGATGATGCTGCCAATCAAAGCCCAACCAACGCACATCATCCATAATGGCTGTAATATAACTATCGCACTCTTTGTTTGGATTGGTGTCGTCAAAGCGCAAATGACAGATGCCATTAAACTCTTTTGCAAGAGAAAAGTTCAAACAGATAGATTTCGCATGCCCGATATGTAGATAGCCGTTTGGCTCTGGTGGAAATCGAGTAACAATCGTTGTGTGTTTTCCTGATTCTAAATCTTGCGTAATGATTTTTTTAATAAAGTTAGTTTTTTCTGTAGGACTATTTTCTGTCATGGGGTGCTCATTAACCGTTAGTCTAGGTTGCGGATTCTTAGGATACCATCGATAGCTTGAAGGGCATTCAGTTGTTGTTGTTGAATTGGCTGATCAATGTCAATCAAGTTATATGCAATATCGTTGCGAGACTGATTGATCATTTCAAGAATATTTAAGCCATTTTCAGATAAGACGCTTGAAACTTGGGCAACCATATTGGGGATGTTTCTATTGGTGATAGAAATTCTATAGCCAGTATTTCGCTTCATTTGAATAGTAGGGAAGTTAACAGAATGAGTAATTGTTCCATTGATCAGGTAATCATGGACTTGAGAAGCAATCATTCTGGCACAATTATCTTGAGCTTCCTGTGTGGAAGCACCTAAATGGGGAAGTGTGATAGTGTTTGGATGGTTGTGAAGGACAGTGTTGGGAAAGTCTGAAACATAACATTGAAGCGTGTTGTTATCTAGCGCAGATTTTATTGCAGTGTGATCGACAATATTAGCTCGCGAGAAGTTTAAGATAACGGCTGATTTTTTCATAGAGTTGATGCGCTCTTGATTGATAAAATGCGTGGTTTCTTTGGTGAGCGGTATGTGTAAAGTCAAAAAATCAACTTGCTGAAGTAGCTCAGTTAAGGAATTAATTTGTTCAACCTGACTATTGAGTTGCCATGCATTTTGTACCGAAATAGCCGGATCGAATCCTAATACACGCATGCCAAGATGGTTAGCAGCATTGGCAACGTTGACGCCAATTTTACCGAGACCTATGACACCAAGGGTCTTTCCAGGAAGTTCAGTGCCTGTAAATTGTTTTTTGTTAGCTTCAATGGTTGTAGAGAGCTGGTCGTTGTTGGGTAATGATTGAACATATTCCCAGGCAGAGCAAATTTTTCGACTTGAGAGAAGTAGGCCTGCTAATGCTAATTCTTTTACTGCATTTGCATTGGCTCCGGGTGTGTTTAACACTGGGATACCACGGCTGGTTAATGTATCAACGGGTATGTTGTTAGTGCCAGCACCAGCACGCCCTAAAATTTCAACGGAATCAGGAAACATGTAGTCGTGTAAGTTAGTTGAGCGAAGAATAATTGCATGAGGTTGCTCTGTATTCTTAGCTAAGTTAAACGGACCTTGGTTATTGAAATATTCGAGACCATGCGGAGAGAGGCTATCTATGATTTGAATAGAAAAAGGTTGTCTAGTATCGATGGATGATGCGGTCATTGTAGGGCCCTTTGTTAAGTGTTTAATTAATTCCGAATAAAATCATACCAATTACTAGAGGTGCGATATAACGTAATACCAGGCGCCAGAGCCTATACCAGAAACTATGGATATTCCAACCTAGCTGCTCTAACTGGGTGTTGGATAAGACCCAGCCAGCGAATAGTGCGATTAAAATCCCCAATGCAGGAATTAAAATTGCGGCCGTGAATGTATCGATTAAGTCAAACCAAGTTTTACCAAACGCTGAAAAGATACTGGGATGACTGAAGGAACCAATCGTGAGTAAACTTAAGCCCCACCATATTAAGACAGTATAGATGAGTGTAGTTTTACGATGGCAACGGAAAAGATCAGTGAGTGTGGTGATGGTTACTTCAAACAAGGCAACGACTGAGGAAAAAGCTGCAAAAAATAGTAAGATAAAAAAGAAAACAGCAAAGACCAACCCGAATGGCATATGACTAAACGCAATCGGTAAAGATTGAAATATGAGACTTGGACCAGCTGTTACCGAGAGATGGTGTGTAAAGACAATAGGAAAAATAATTAGCCCAGCTAGTAGTGCAAAAGCAGTATCGGCTATGGCCACCCAAATGGTTGCAGTAATAAGATTGGTTGATTCGGGTAAGTAAGATCCCATCATGATATTGATACCCATCGCAATACTTAAACTGAAAAAAGCTTGGCCAAGTGCCATCAATAATATTCTAAATGTGAAGTCTTCGGGATGAAAGTCGAAGAGGTAGTGCAGTGTGTGCAAACAGTCGCCAGTTGCGCAAGAGTATATTGCAAGAATAATCAGTAAGAGGAACATGGCTGGGAATAGCCACAATACCAAGCGTTCTAGACCCTTTTTTATTCCAAGAGAAACCACAATGGCGGCTAACACAATAACAACGGTGTCGCTCAAAATCATAGACCCTGAGTGCTGTTTGAGTTGAGTAAACATCGCAATACTACTTGTTTCAGTTAACGACTGAAATTGATTGAAGCATGCTTTCAGGAAGTAATTAATCACCCATCCAGTGATAACGCTGTAGTAGGTAGTGATGAGGAATGTACATAGAATAGCTAGCATTCCTAGCCATGACCAGCGTTTTGAATGGCCAGAGGATTGTGCAATCTGGCTGAGTGCTTCAGGGGGTGTTTTACGACCTAGGCGACCAATAGCAACTTCAGCCAATAATAACGGAATTCCTAATGTGAAAACGCAAATTAAGTACAGCAGAACAAAAGTACCACCACCATGGTGACCGACAACAAAGGGAAATCGCCAGATATTACCAAGGCCAATAGCCGCGGCCGCTGTAGCAAATATAAACGACAGAGATGAGTTCCAACGAACCGGTGGATTATTCATGGTGTTTCCTTGTGCAGTCACTGGGGGACTTCAGTGATTTTGAAAATTATGTTAGTTTTCGTCGAGATAATCATTTTCCAGGTTTTTTTTGGATTTACAACAAGAAGATAAACAATTGAATAAAATCTTATCAACATTGTGTTCGCCTGCTGAGGCTGTGTTTTTTGATTGTGATGGCACGCTGAGTCAAATTGAAGGTATCAATTATTTGGCCGAGCTGCGAGGTGTCGCTGATGAGGTGTCAGCATTGACTGACCAGGCGATGAGCCAAACAGGCTTGTCGGTTGATTTATATCAGCAGCGGTTGAGTTATGTACAGCCGCATCAGCAAGATCTTTTCCAATTAGCCAAGGCTTACTATGAATACGCCTCTGAAGATGTTGAATCAGTGATTGCTATTCTTCAATCTCTGGATATTGCTGTTTATGTCATTTCTGCTGGAAATAATCCGGCTGTTTCTAAATTTTCTTTACAATTAAATATTCCTGAAAGTCATGTCTTGTGTGTTGATTTAGAATTTGATGTCCTCGGGAACTATCAGTCTTTTGACAATACATCACCACTTGTAGGCGAGCATGGAAAAGCTTCCCTTATCGAACAACTTCGTAAAGAGCATGGTTGGTCAGAGGTTGTACTAGTGGGTGATGGCATGAATGATTGTCAAGCTAGACATGTTGTGGAAAGTTTTATTGGTTATGGTGGAAATTTTTACCGCAACAGTGTCAAAGATTTATCAACATTCTATTCGCCACACTCATCGATGTCGGCATTATTACCCTTGATTTTGTCTGAGGAAAAAGTGAAATTACTATCAGACCAAGGTGCTGAACTGTATGCAAAAGGTGCGCGTCTTTTAGACAGCTAAGTGATTGTTTATTGTCTAAATCAGTTTTGTATGGAATCAGAGTTGTTCGTGCGCATGAATACCTTTAGTATGTGGCGTCTTATGGAAGTCACAGACAAGGTGTTATTCAATGTTGATCGTTACATTATCTGATATTCGTGAGTTAACTAAAATAATAGGAATAGAAACCTGGTTCCGTTCTCTGATAGCGGAGTTACAGCAAGATTTCGCAGAGTGGCATCGTTTTCAAAAAAAACCTCGTCATGTGACGCATTATGATCACGGTGTTATGGAATTGATGCCTGCGTCCACTGATGAAATGTATGTTTACAAATTTGTGAATGGGCACCCTAATAACCCCTCGCAAGATCGTTTTACGGTGGTTGGTCTTGGAATGCTTGCTGAGGTGAGTACGGGTTACCCTCTCATGATTAGTGAGATGACGGTATTAACCGCGTTGCGTACAGCTGCGACTTCTGCATTAGCAAGTATTTACCTAGCACGACCTAATTCAAAAGTATTTGCAATGATTGGTTGTGGAGCTCAAAGCGAATTTCAAGTACTAGCCCATCACTACGCTGTTGGAATCGATACGGTACGCTACTACGACATAGATTCTGAGGCGATGGATAAGTTCGAAGACAGTTTGAAAGTATATGATCTGACATTACAGCGCTGTTCGAGTATCGATGAAGCAGTTCAGGGCGCTGATATCATAACGACAGCAACAGCAGCTAAACAGCGCGCTATACTTCTAGAGCCGCATCATTTTGTTCCCGGTATACATGTCAATGCAATTGGTGGAGATTGTCAAAATAAGACTGAACTTGATCCCAATGTGCTAGCGAACAGTAAAATTGTTGTGGAGTTCAAGCCTCAGACAAAAATTGAGGGAGAAATACAGCATTTTGAGGGGGAGGTCTATGCAGAGTTGTGGGAATTAGTTAATGAGAGTAAGTCTGGGCGTGAACATCAAGACGAAGTTACTTTGTTTGATTCTGTTGGATTTGCCTTGGAAGATTATTCAGTGTTGCGTCTCTTATATAGATTGTCTAAAGAGCATCAGTTGGGCCATTCGTTAGATTTATTACCACCGATAGGACATGATCCCAAACAACTATTTTCATTGATGTTTTCATAGTTATTTTCTATTTTTAAGGAGCTATCATGTCTCATTCCAGTTTAGATCGATCTATTTCATCCTACTTAATGAGTACTTTTTGCAGTGTCTTTGTATTATTTGGCCATTTGTTTTTATTAACCGAAGTGATAAGCCGGCTGGTTGGTTTTTCAAGTGGTTTATGGTTATTGTTAGGCAGTGTTACCATGCTTGCTCTACCTTTCATTATCTTATATTCCTTGGCGGGTACGCTGGCAGATTACTATGATAAGTCATGGGTCCAGCGCATGGGAGCTGCCTTGACAGTGGGTGTTTCCATTTGGGTGCTGGTCTGCCACTGGATGGGTTGGCTGTGGTTGAGTTATCTATCGATTATTTTATTTTCCATCGTTCGAGCACTGACGGCTCCTGCTCGATTTGCTTTTGTTAAGCAGTGTTACGGAAAAAGCTTTATTGCCAGGGGAAATGCTTGGGTTGTGTTTGTGAGTGCATCCGCAGTGTTATTTGCGATTGTTATATTTTCTTTGCTGACGAATATGACAGCTTATTGGCAGCAAGTAAAAGTACTTCATCATCCAGGTGCTGCTTTGATTCAACTAACATCTCCAGCAACTACTCTTTTAGTGATTGTAGCATTCATACAGTGGTTTTTTGCTTGCCGTCTTCCAGCAGTTGATAGCTTAGGCCCGTTACGGTTTTCACAGTTTCACGAAAAACTATCAGAACAATCATTACGATCTGGTTTCAATTCCATGTTTAAACAACCCGTCGTTTTGGCTTGTTTGACAGGAGCCGCCAGTTTTTGGTCAACCAGTGCGGTGCTCTTCCTTTCTTTTCCAGCATTCATTCACAGTCAAGCTGTAATGGCATCACCTTTTGGATCCTATGAGCTCCTTGCTGATGCCATGTTGGGGGTGGTTGTTGGAGCGTTGTACGCAGGAAAACTATCAAAACTATTCATCGAGTCAGGTTATGTAATGCTTGCAGCACTTGGTTTAACGTTCAGTTTGCTTTTATTCCCTACGTTGGAGTCTGCTTGGGTCATACATCTGTCATTTTTCATTTATGGTTTTTTTGGCGGCATGCTATTGGTACCGGTAAATGCACTAGTACAGTTTAGTGCCCATACTAAACAACTAGGTCGTGTAATAGGCGCGATTGGTGGTATTCAATATTTAGCCATTCTAGTAGCAGTCAGTTTGGTGGTACTAGCCATGGAAGGTGGCGTGAGTCCAGTGTACTTGTTGCACTTTATTTTCGTGATCGCTCTAACGGTTGCTATATTAGCCTTGTACTGGGTGCCTCAGGGGTTAGTGCGCTTTGTCATGTACTTTGTTGCATCTCGATTCTTTTCAATTGATGTTTATGGGTTGGAAAACATCCCATCAAGCGGCCCAGTTTTATTGCTAGGTAATCACACCAGTTTTCTTGATTGGGCTATCATTCAAATTGCAAGCCCACGACCTGTACGTTTTGCCATGAGTCATGACGTTTATGAAAAATGGTATGTTCGCATGATGTTGCAAGCATTTAAAATTATTGTTGTTGGTAAGGATATCGATAGAGATTCGATAAATCGTATCAACCTTGCGTTGGATGAAGGTGAAGTGGTGGCTATCTTTCCAGAAGGATACCTGAGTCCTAATGGTCAGATAGGTACCTTTCATTCAGACTTTGAGGCAGTGTTGGCTGAGCGCAAAGAGTCTGTGACCATATTACCATTTTATTTACGCGGGTTATGGGGGACCGCTGCATCCCGAGCAACGCAACGCTACAGGACGATTAATAAAATCAAAACGCGCCGGGTGAGTGTGCGTTTTGGTGATCCTGAAGCCATGACCGTAACTGCACCTGAAATTAAAAAGCGGGTGTTTGAGTTGTCAATTTTATCATGGAAAGCTTTTGGCCACTCGCTGGGTTGTATTCCTAAGAATTGGATCCGAACGGCTAAAAAAATGGCGAATGAGCTATCAGTCGCCGATTCTACTGGGATTCAGTTATCCCATCATAAATTCATTGTGGCTGTTTTGTTGGTGATGAAGCGATTACGCTCTCCTTTAAAGAGTCAGCAAAATATCGGCTTGATATTACCAACCAGTGCTGGAGGTGCTATTGCGAATATGGCGGTCTTGGGCTTAGGGAAAACGGTCGTTAATTTGAACTATACAGCAGGCATCAAGGCTATGCGTAGTGCGGTTGAATCAGCTGGTATAAAGAGTGTTGTTACTTCACGTTTATTTCTTAAAAAACTGACCTCGCGCGGTATTGATTTAGCAGAATTATTCTCTGGAATTGAGGTACTATATCTCGAAAATATCAAACAAGAAAACTCAAAGGCATTAGCGTTAAGATACTTAATCATGGTGAAGTTATTACCCGCGAGTATTTTATCTCTTTGTTTTATCCGATCAGTCCCAAGTCACACCACCGCTGCGATCATGTTTAGTAGTGGTAGTGAGGGTAAGCCCAAAGGTGTTGAGTTATCCCATTACAATTTATTAGGGAATATTAAGCAGGTAGCGAGTATCTTTAATATCGAAGAAACCGATACCTTTATGTGCATTCTACCTTTGTTTCATTGTTTTGGATTGACTGTTACAGCATTCTTACCATTGATTGAAGGTGCTACGTTCGTTTGTCATCCAGATCCAACGGATAGTGTTGTGGTTGGGCATATGGTGCATCGTTACAAAGCCACGATATTATTTGGTAGCTCGACTTTCTTTGGTTTATATATTCGTGCTAAGAAGTTGCATAGTTTGATGTTTAAAAGTTTACGTATGGCAATCGCAGGTGCAGAAAAACTCTCTCCGCAAGTACGCCAGGCTTTTAAAGATAAGTTTTTCCTGGATATTATGGAAGGTTATGGTACGACTGAGGTTGCTCCTGTTGCTAGTTGTAATCTTCCGGATACCATTAATCAAGCAGATTGGCATGTGCACGTCTCAAATAAAGTCGGGTCAGTTGGCTTGCCATTACCTGGATCTGCTTTTCGTATTGTCGATCCAGATTCGCTAGATGAGTTGCCATTAGGGCAGTCGGGAATGATTGCGATTGGTGGGCCTCAAGTGATGAAGGGCTATTTGAACGATCCTGAAAAAACTCATCAAGTCTTAATGACCGATGAGCTGACCACTTGGTATTTGACAGGTGATAAAGGTTATTTAGACGACGAGGGGTATTTGTACATTGTTGATCGTTATTCGCGCTTTGCCAAAATAGGTGGCGAGATGGTCAGTCTGTCAGTGGTCGAGCAAGAGATCATTAAGCTGATCAATGAAACAGACAGCGATGCTATGGCGATTGCCATTCGTGACAGTAAAAAAGGTGAGCGGATTGCATTGTTGTATTCAGCAGGTATTAATGAAGATGATTTACGACGGTCAGTGAATGCTTCAGCGATCGAAAAATTGATGATACCTTCCTTTTATCAATGTATGGACGAGTTACCTAAACTAGCCAGTGGTAAGAAAGACTATGTGTCAGCAAAAAGTGAAGCCCTGGAATTATTCGGTGGTGAGTAGTCTGGCGGGTTAATAGCCCCCCGAACAAACACATTGTGAGTCAGTCTCAGAGCTGCTAGGACTGGCGCAGTCGGCTTGATCGTCTTTGTCCTTGTCATTGCCGCAAGCCATACGACATTGCTCTACTGCCTCAATGCAGATGGTATTAATTGCTTTATCATCGGCTTTCTCACCGTTTGGACACAGGCATCCTGTGGTTGCGGTGGATGCGCTAGTCAGCGATGTTCCACAGTAGCCCTTTTTGTCAGAATTTTTCGGGTCAGTGTTATTTTCAGAAATACATGCAGAATTACATTGGTTACCAGGTTCGCCACAGGGATTCGGCTCACTTTGGCTGATCGCTATGCTAATAGTAAATATTAAAACCGTTGCTACAAATATTTTCATCATGAGTAATTCACCATTTTCTTCTGAAATTATAGTTGAATTTTTTTTGAAAAACCTAGGATGTCCCTTTGTGTATTTATGAAAACGAAAGTTATAGCTACACCTTGTCACTTCAAATCCATTAAATACGAAGAAGTGGATACTAATAGGTGTGAGATGGCACATATTTTTAGTTTGTATATGTCCATATATGGCCATGTTCAGAGCATCTAGCATTACTTGTGAGGTATGGAGTGACTTTTTGTACATCACCAACAATTGCCTCAATGTTCTCAATATTCATAAAAATATCCTATTTTTTTCCATATCATTTATAGACCAAAAACAGGTATGGGTGATTGATAGGAAAGACTGCACTGAGATAGTAATACCTAAAATAATTACTGATGTGTTTTATTTTTCTAATTATTTTAAAGAAAGCTAAGAATTTTGTTTTTTAAAGTGCATGCAAACCCATTCGGCTTGTTGATTGATATTGATTAGTTTGAAGTGCGGTTGATAGGCTTGTGTGATTTTCTCTACTTCGCTGTCTAAGATGCCTGAGAGTAATAATTGGCCGTCTTTGGCAACCAGTGAAGTGAGTCGAGGTTGTAAGCTGACGAGTGGGTTAGCGAGAATGTTAGCTATAACGAGTGGTGCTGTCGTACTAGCTAGATCTTCTGGTGCACAGACGTGAACTTGTTCTGATTCTAAATCCGGGTTGAGTAGCAAGTTGTTACGAGTCGATTGCAGGGCTTGTTGATCGTGATCGGTTGCCCAGACGTTGGTGGCACCGAGTGCTAAAGCTGCTAAGGCAAGAATGCCAGAGCCACAACCGTAGTCAATCACTGACTGATGTTGTGGGGGATGGTCAGCAAGCCAGGTCAAGCACAATTGCGTGGTGGGGTGTGTGCCAGTACCAAAGGCTAGCCCGGGTTCAAGCATTACCACGGCGCCATGCTCGGGACATTGTTGCCAAGTTGGGCAGATGTGCAGTGCATTACGATAGGTTTGAAGAGGAAAATGTTTTTGTGACTCACTCACCCAGTCTTTATCAATCAGCGTTTGTGTGTCGTGTTTGAGTGCGTAGGGCAGTTGCAGACTCTGTTCGATGATGGTGATAACGTCGGTATTAAACTTTCCTGGCTGGTACAGTGCGGTCATTCTGACCTGCTGCCACAGCGGTTGTTGCTCTGGTGAGAGCTGAAAAATCTCTTCTTGGCTGTCTGTATCTATCGTCACGGATAAGGCGCCTGCAGCCATAAGCATTTCCTCAGCTGCATTGACGTGCTGTTGCTGAATAATGAGTTGCAGTTGACGCAGTGGCGTAGTTGGTTCGCTCATTAATCCATGAGCCCTAATTTTTTTTCTAAATAATGGATGTTTTGACCACCTGACTGGAAAGCTGGATCGTTAATGATATCGTCTTGCAGTGCAGCATTGGTTTTGATGCCTTCAATGACTAGCTCTTGCAGTGCATTATTCATGCGCTTAATGGCAGTCTCGCGATCTTCACCGTAAGTGATCAGCTTGGCTATCATCGAATCGTAATAAGGTGGAACGCTGTAGCCTGAGTAAAGGTGTGAATCAATACGCACACCTAAACCACCGGGTGGGTGATAGAGATCAATTTTACCGGGACATGGCATAAAAGTTTTTGCATCTTCAGCATTAATGCGACACTCAATCGCGTGACCTTTGAATGTAATATCTGATTGTTTGATTGATAGGGGGTTACCCGCTGCAATGCTAATTTGTTCCTTAATGATGTCGATACCGGTGACCATTTCTGTGACAGGGTGTTCGACCTGGATGCGTGTGTTCATCTCGATGAAATAAAACCCACCATTTTCGTATAAAAATTCGAATGTCCCCGCCCCTTTGTATTGCATGGCTATACAGGCGTTCACACAAGTCTCACCAATAGCGGCGCGCTCTTCAGCTGTAATGCCCGGTGCTGGCGACTCTTCAAGAACCTTTTGATGACGGCGTTGCATAGAACAGTCGCGCTCACCGAGGTGAATGGCATGTTTGCCGTCGGCCAGTACTTGAATTTCAATGTGGCGAGGTGTTTGAAGAAACTTCTCCATATACACTTCGTTATTATTGAAAGCCGCTTGCGCTTCGGTTTTTGTCATCGCAATGGAGTTGAGAAGCTCAGATTGCTCATGGACAACACGCATGCCGCGACCACCACCACCACCCGAAGCTTTAATAATCACCGGGAGACCAATTTTATCTGCGAGTTTCAGGTTGGTTGCCTCGTCGTTGCCCAATGCGCCATCAGATCCTGGTATGCAGGGCACGCCGGCTTTTTTCATGGCTGTGATGGCAGAAACTTTATTACCCATATTGCGAATAGTGTCGGCACTTGGGCCAATAAAAGTAAAACCGCTTTCTTCAACTTGTTCGGCAAAATCAGCATTCTCAGCTAAAAAACCGTATCCTGGGTGGATGCCGTCAGCGTCAGTGATTTCAGCTGCGCTGATCACTGATGGAATATCGAGATAACTGAGACTAGCACTGGCAGGGCCAATGCAGACGGCTTCGTCAGCTAAGCGCACATGCATCAATTCTTCATCAGGCTTGGAATAGATGGCAACCGTTTTGATGCCTAGTTCCTTACAGGCTCGAAGAACTCTTAGTGCAATTTCACCGCGGTTTGCAATTAAGACTTTTTTAAACATACGTGTTACTCGTTGGTGTCAATGATGAAAAGAGGTTGGTCAAACTCAACGGGGCTCTCGTTCTCTATGAGGCGCGCACTAACAACACCAGCTTTATCAGCTTCGATTTTGTTAAACATTTTCATAGCCTCAATGATGCACAGTGTATCGCCTGCTTCCACGTGCTGACCAAGGGTAATGAAAGGTGCGGATCCAGGAGTGGCTGATAGATATGCAGTGCCTACCATGGGTGATTTTTGTGTATAGCCGTCCATTGCTTCGGGTGGTGTTACTGTGGCTGCTGTGGTTTTGATTTCAGGAGCTGGCGCGCTAGGTGTTGCCATGATTGGTGCTGTGACTGGTGATGTCGAGATCGGTGATATCGGGGCGCTACTTTGGCAGCTGATTCGTACGGAATCATCCCCTGATTTGACTTCTAGTTCGCCAATGCCGGTTTCTTTGACAAGTTCGATGAGTTTTTTAATGCGTCGTGTGTCCATGGTTTCCCTGTTTAAATCAGTATGTTGGTGTTTGGGGGGGATGTTATTAGCTGGATATGTAGAGGTAAGACTGTTACGATGACTAGCTCTTCATGGCTGCTATGCTATCTCCCTTGTTGCATGGCTAATATCATGCCTTTCTTAAGAAGAAAAAAGTTTGCCTGATTTTGTTTGGTATGTCTAGCCAATTTTTTGGATTTATTGTTATTTGGCGTTTTTTAGGAGCAATTGGGCGCATTTAGCATGAATTTATGACTTTTTGCGATGATTGTATCAGTGCGTTACATTGATCCTAAGAATGGTTTTGTTTTACTATGATCGCTAGATCATCGAGATGATATTCGCAAGAAACTGTCAAAAATGGAGTTTAGAAAATGGATATTACAGTAGGTAAGTTATTAGAAAAGAAGGGTACCCGAGTATTTTCGGTCGAGAAATCCGTGCCGATCCATGACTGTGCACTAATGCTTCAGCAGGCCGGTGTTGGATCGCTGTTAATCTTGGATGATGAGCATCATCTAGTCGGTATTTTATACGAGAGAGACATTGCACGAATTGCAGTTGTTCGAAATATGGACTTAGTTTCGACGCCTGTGTCTGAGATCATGAGTAAAAAATTTCCGACAGTTCGCCGCGACACAATGGTGAGTTGTGCCATGAAAATTATCAACGATGAGCGAGTTCGTCATCTGCCAGTGATTGAGGACAGTGTCGTTTATGGTCTTGTATCAATAGGCGATCTTAATAACCATATTCTAGAGGCTCAGCAAGACGATATTGACCATCTTGTTGATTACATCAGTGGTGGAAGACCTATTTCATTTGCAACGCCGAATCACTAGTGTTTTTGTCAAGGTGGCTATGATTGTTTATTGGCTAAAAAGAATCCTATACCTTTGCTTGATTGCTCTGTGCCTCTCAGCTACTGCTTACCCATCCTCATTGCCTTTAGTTGCTCGTAATGTTGATTTAGAGCGATATATGGGAACTTGGTATGAAATTGCAGCTTTTCCGAATTTTTTTCAGCGAGGTTGTCACTGCTCTCAAGCTCATTATCTGCTCGACGGACAAACTGTGCGTATATTGAATCAATGTTACAAGGGTAAGCAGCGTCAATTAAAGGACGCGCGAGCAAAAGCGTGGCGGGCAAAAGGTGGTCGCTCGAGTCAGTTAAAAGTGCAATTTTTTTGGCCTTTTCGAGCGGACTATTGGATTTTATATGTGTCATCGAATTATCAAGAGGCTATTGTTGGCTCACCTAATCGTCGTTATCTATGGTTTTTATCGCGTAATAAACAGATTTCCCAAAAACGTTACCAATACCTTCTTTCGGTCGCGAAAAAACGAGGTTATGACATTGGCCAGTTACATCTTACAGACCAGCAATGTGCTAATTGATCAGTGTTCACCGCAGTAACTCTCAGTACTGCGGTGATACAGGATACCAATTAAGAGCTCGAACTTTTCAGCATTTTTCGTAATACGTATTGCAAGATGCCACCGTGACGATAGTAGTCAGCTTCTTTCTCTGTATCAATACGAGACAACACGGAAACAGTCTGTGTGCCGTTCTTGGGATGCACGATGGTTACGTTAAGCTCTATTTTAGGACCAAATGATTCACTGTCGATGCCGTCAATTGATATCGTTTCGCTACCGTCGAGTTTCAGCGATAAACGTGAATCACTACCGGTGAATTGAAGTGGCAGTACGCCCATGCCAATTAAATTGGAGCGATGAATGCGTTCAAAACTTTCCGCGATAACCGCTTTAACGCCCAAGAGTAATGTGCCTTTAGCTGCCCAATCACGAGAGGATCCTGTGCCATACTCTTTTCCTGCAATAACAACCAGGGGAGTGTTTTCCTTTTGATAAAGCATTGCTGCATCGTAGATAGGCAAGGGCTCTTTTGAGGAGGCATGTTTTGTAAAGCCACCCTCTATACCCGGCACCATCTCGTTGCGAATTCGAATATTAGCAAACGTACCACGCATCATCACTTCATGGTTACCACGACGAGAGCCATAAGAGTTAAAGTCTTTGGCTTGTATGCCGTTAGATTGTAAGTACTGCCCTGCTGGACTGTCTGATTTAATAGCACCGGCTGGTGAAATATGATCAGTGGTTACACTATCACCGAGTAATGCAAGAATTTTTGCATCTTCAACGTTGGAGCATGAGGGTGGTGTTGCTGTCATACCCTCAAAGAAAGGTGCGTGACGTATATAGGTGGAATCTTCTTGCCACTGATAGGTTGGTGTTTCAGTAACCGCTAATGATTGCCACTGAGGCTCTCCATCAAAGACATTGGCGTATTGCGAGGCAAACATCGCCTGATTGACTTGAGCAACGGCATCGCTTACTTCTTCAGGCGATGGCCAAATATCTTTAAGAAAGATAGGTTCGCCTGTAGTTGTTTTTCCTAAAGGTTCTTTTGTGAGATCGATATTGATATTACCAGCAATCGCGAACGCAACAACCAGAGGAGGTGATGCTAGCCAGTTTGCTTGTACCAGTGGGTGGATGCGGCCCTCGAAATTTCTATTACCTGATAACACAGAACAAGCGATAATATCGTTTTCTTTAATGGTATTGGAAACCACGTCTGGTAATGGTCCAGAATTACCGATGCACGTCGTGCATCCATAGCCGACCAAATCAAACCCCATTTCTTGAAGAGGCACTAAAAGATTCGTTGTCTCTAGGTAGCTGGTAACCACTTTAGATCCTGGGGCCAGTGAGGTTTTTACCCAGGGTTTTACGGTAAGGCCTTTCTCTATCGCTTTTTGAGCCAAAAGACCTGCTGCCAGCATTACGCTGGGATTAGATGTGTTGGTGCAACTCGTGATTGCAGCAATCACAATATCACCATGATGCATGGAGAAGTCATCTTCAGATGGAAATGTTTTTTGAGCCTCTGTTAGTTTATCGTGGTTGTTGAGTACTGCTTTTGCTGCCTCCGGCATATGTTGAAGAGAAACTCGGTCTTGAGGACGTTTAGGCCCTGCTAAGCTTGGCTCTACATCAGCCATATCAAGTTCAATGGTGTCTGTAAAGACGGGATCAGGTGTGTCTTGGTCATACCACATGCCTTGAGCTTTTGCATAGGCTTCAACTATGGCTATCTGTTCTGCGTCGCGATTGGACAGTTTCAGGTATTTAATAGTTTCTTCGTCAATGGGAAAGAAACCACAGGTTGCTCCATATTCTGGGGCCATATTGGCGAGGGTGGCACGGTCTGCAAGGGGGAGTTTGATCAGTCCAGGTCCAAAAAACTCAACAAATTTTCCAACAACGCCTTTTAGTCGTAGTTCCTCAACGACTCTTAGTACCAAATCAGTCGCAGTGACGCCTGGTTTGAGTTCACCCGTTAAGCGAAAGCCAATGACCTCCGGAATGAGCATGGAAATAGGTTGTCCTAACATAGCAGCTTCTGCTTCGATGCCTCCAACTCCCCAGCCCAGAACACCCAGTCCGTTGATCATGGTGGTGTGACTGTCAGTACCTACCAATGTGTCCGGGTAGGCCATGAGTTCACCAGCATGTGTTTGTGTCCATATTGTCTTAGCGAGGTATTCAAGATTGACCTGATGGCAAATGCCAGTACCGGGAGGTACAATATTAGAATTTTCAAAGGCTTGTTGGCCCCACTTAAGGAATTCATAGCGCTCTTTATTACGTTGCATTTCTACATCCACATTGTCACTAAATGCGGTGGTGGTTCCGAAGTAATCAACTTGCACAGAGTGATCTATTACGAGATCAACTCGGCATAGCGGGTTGATTAGGTTGGCATCACCATCAAGAGCCTTAACAGCGTTTCGCATAGCAGCGAGGTCAACAACCGCTGGAACGCCAGTAAAATCTTGCATAAGAACGCGTGCTGGGTAGTAGGCAATTTCATGATCAGAGCGTTTGTTATCAACCCAGTCTTCAAAAGCGTGGATCTCAGCAGAGGTTACAGATCCTCCGTCCTCATGACGAAGTTGATTTTCGAGTAATACCTTAAGAGAGAAGGGGAGTTGATCGATATTTTTAAAGCCATGTTCTTTTAAGGTGGGAAGACTGAAGTAATGGATGGTCTTTTCATGCACAGAAAGACTTTTTTTAGTTTGAAATGAATTGCTCATACGGCTCTCGTTAGGATTATGAAAATTATCGCTATTGTAAACAGATCGCATGATTAAATGAAGCGTTTAATGAAGCAGCAAAGCGACGCTGACCCTATTTTATGATCTTTTATTAACCTAATGATTCGGGGGAGAAAATTATTTTAATCAAAAGACTTGAAATTAAGAGTAGTAACCCAATATACAACATATCGACCGACTTATTAGGGGTTGAACTGCACTGATCAATAAGGTCAGTATTGTAAATAATGATTTTGAACCGGAGTGATAACATTATGAAAATCAAACCATTACACGATAGAGTCGTGATTCAAAGACTAGATCAAGAAGACGTTTCAGCGGGTGGTATCGTGCTACCAGACTCAGCTCAAGAAAAACCCATGCGTGGTAAAGTCGTTGCTCTAGGGCCAGGAAAAATATTGGACGACGGAAAAGTGATTCCAATGTCTTTAAAACAAGGCGAAGAAGTCTTATTCGGTAAGTACTCTGGCACTGAGATCACAATGGATGGAACGGAATACATGGTGATGCGTGAAGACGACATCATGGGAATTATTGAATAAATATACATTGACCATTAACGAGGAAAAATACATGTCAAAAGATTTTCGATTAGGTGATGAAGCCCTTCAGTCTTTGTTAACAGGTGTTGACAAATTAGCAGGTGCTGTGAAAGTAACTTTAGGTCCCAAAGGCCGTAACGTGGTTATCGACAAAAGCTTCGGTGCTCCAACGATCACTAAAGATGGTGTGACAGTTGCTAAAGAAGTTGAGTTAACTGACAAGTTTGAAAACATGGGTGCGCAAATGGTTAAGGAAGTTGCTTCTCACACTGCTGATAATGCAGGTGACGGAACAACGACTGCGACTGTATTGACTCAAGAAGCGTTAAGAGAAGGTATCCGTGCTGTTGCGGCGGGTATGAACCCTATGGATCTCAAGCGTGGTATCGATAAAGCCACTACAGCGATTGTTGCTCGCTTACAAGAAATTGCTAAGCCATGCACTGATAGCAAAGCCATTGCTCAAGTAGGTACAATTTCCGCTAACTCTGACGAGCAGGTTGGTAACCTAATTGCAGAAGCTATGGAAAAAGTTGGTAAAGAAGGTGTTATTACCGTTGAAGAAGGTAATTCATTTGAAAACGAACTTTCAGTAGTTGAAGGTATGCAGTTTGATCGTGGTTACTTGTCACCTTACTTTGTGAATAACCAGCAAAACATGAGTGCAGAGCTAGAGTCTCCTTTCATTCTACTTGTCGATAAAAAAGTCTCTAACATTCGCGATATGCTACCGATCCTAGAAGCAGTTGCTAAAGCTAGCCGTCCTCTACTGATCATCGCTGAAGATATCGAAGGTGAAGCACTAGCTACGCTAGTCGTGAACAATATTCGCGGTATCGTTAAAGTCGCTGCTGTTAAAGCTCCTGGTTTTGGTGATCGTCGTAAAGCGATGATGGAAGACATTGCCACATTGACAGGTGCTAAAGTGATTGCTGAGGAAGTTGGTTTGACCTTAGAAGGTGCTAGCATTGATGATTTAGGTACTGCAAAACGTGTTGTGATCACTAAAGAAGATTCAACGATTATTGATGGTGCAGGTAATGCAACTGATATCAAAACGCGTATTGACCAAATTCGTAACGAAATCGATGCAAGTAGCTCAGACTACGACCGTGAAAAGCTACAAGAGCGCTTAGCTAAACTAGCTGGTGGTGTTGCAGTGATTAAAGTCGGTGCTGCAACTGAAATTGAAATGAAAGAGAAAAAAGCTCGTGTAGAAGATGCGTTGCATGCAACTCGTGCTGCTGTTGAAGAAGGTGTTGTCCCTGGTGGGGGTGTTGCCTTAATTCGTGCACTGCGTGCTATTGACACACTAGAAGTGACGAATGAAGACCAACGTGTAGGTGTTGATATCATGCGTCGTGCGTTAACTGCGCCTCTACGTCAAATTGTATCTAATGCCGGTGAAGAAGCAGCTGTTATTTTGGCTAAAGTACAAGAAAATACTGAAGATAGTTTTGGATACAATGCAGCCACTGGTGAATTTGGTGACATGATTGCTATGGGTATTTTGGATCCAGCTAAAGTGACTCGTACAGCATTGCAAAACGCTGCCTCAGTTGCTGGTTTGATGTTAACGACTGAGTGCATGATCACTGACCTACCTAAGCAAGAAGACTCTGCTGGTGACGCTGCTGCCATGGGCGGCATGGGCGGCATGGGCGGCATGGGCGGCATGGGCGGCATGGGTGGTATGATGTAATCATCCAAACCCATCTTCTCATGACGACTATCGTCTTGCTAAGATTAACCCCGCTCTTTTGGCGGGGTTTTTTTTTACAAAAAAACCTATTTTAGATTATTTGTTGTAACAGTTACTTGTCACCTTAAAAAAAAATGAATATTTTTTAGATTAAGTATCATGCGATTAGATGATGAAGGGATATGATTTTTTCTCCTTCCTCTTCATGCTCGATTGACAAAGATTCTTGCACACAGGTAGGATGTAAGTGTTCATCAACCGACATTGATAGACAACTGAAGACCCCTGAATATGCTGAGTAATCCCTTGCTCAGCATCCCTGAAAACCCTGCCTTGGCAGGGTTTTTTTATTGATGAGTTGATTGGATGGTTTATTATTTTATCTTTAATAGGCTTCTAGTATTTCTATGTTCATTAGACATTAGAAAGTCAATCCACTACCATGATCGCAATTAAAACCACGAGACTATCTGTATGAAATTAAGTCAATTTTTGTTGCCTACATTAAAGGAGACACCGGCAGATGCCGAGCTGACTAGTCACCGATTAATGTTGCGTGCTGGTATGATTCGACAGTTGTCCAGTGGATTGTACACTTGGCTACCTTTGGGGCTTAGGGTCTTGCAAAAAGTGAGTGAGGTAGTGCGAGATGAGATGGAAAAAGCGGGCGCATTAGAGGTGCTCATGCCAATGGTTCAACCTGCAGACTTATGGCAGCAAAGTGGCCGTTGGGATCAATATGGTGCAGAGTTATGTCGACTTGAGGATCGCCATAATAATACTTACTGCTTGGGTCCAACCCACGAAGAGGTGATTACTGCTATTTTTAAGAATAATGTAAGTAGTTACAAGCAGTTACCAATGAATCTTTTTCAGATCCAGACTAAGTTTCGCGACGAAATTAGACCACGCTTTGGTGTGATGAGATCTCGAGAATTTTTAATGAAGGATGCTTACTCTTTTCATTTAGATCAGACCTCACTACAAGATGGTTACCTTCGTATGGAAGCTGCCTATCATGCTATTTTTAGACGTTTAGGTCTTAATTATCGTGCCGTTGAGGCGGATAGTGGTGCGATAGGTGGTGCTGTTTCTCAGGAGTTTCAGGTTCTAGCTGATAGTGGTGAGGACAAGATCGCATGCAGTGATCTTAGTGACTATGCAGCAAACATTGAGCGTGCAACGGCATTGGCACCTGAACCTTTAGATGATACTGAGTCTATCATGATGGAGCGCTTTGAGACGCCGAATGTTTCAACAATGACAGAATTATCAGAATTAACAGGTCAATTGACTACTGCAATGGTAAAAACATTATTTGTTCGTAGTGCCTCAGATGGCTTAGTTGCCATTGTATTACGGGGTGATCACGAGCTCAATGAGGTGAAAGCTGGCAAAATTGAGGGAGTAGCCAATCCGTTAGTTCTTGCTGATCAGGAAACTGTTCAGTCAGAAATAGGTGTGTCAGTAGGTTCGTTAGGTCCGGTTGGTTTGAATGTTCCGACCATTGTTGATCGTGATGCAGCTGTGCTAAAGAACTTTATCTGCGGTGCAAATGAGGAAGGATATCATCTGAAAAATGTTAATTGGGAGCGAGATGTTGCCTTGGGCGATGTGATGGATTTACGTCAAGTTGTGGAAGGAGATCTCAGCCCGGATGGACAAGGGCACTTAAAGTTGGTTCGGGGCGTCGAGGTAGGACATATTTTTCAACTGGGGGATAAATACTCTCAATTGATGGGTGCTACTGTTTTGGATGATACAGGAAAGGCGCGACATGTAAGTATGGGATGTTACGGCATCGGTATTTCACGTATTGTTGCGGCTGCTATTGAACAGCACCATGACGACAAAGGAATTATTTGGCCTGCATCAATGGCGCCTTTTCAAGTTGCTATTGTTCCAGTTCAAATGCATAAGTCGTATCGAGTAAGGGCATTAGTTGATTCAATTTACTCAGAATTAATAAACATGGGTGTGGAGGTGCTATTGGATGATCGTCGTGAGCGTCCAGGTGTCATGTTCTCAACGGCTGATTTGATTGGTATACCGCATAGAATTGTGATTTCTGAGCGTGGAATTGATCAAGGTGTGATTGAATACAAGGCACGTAATCAAGTGGATGCAGAACAATGGATACTTGATACGGCGATGGATAAGTTGCGAAGCGTTTTACTGTTATCAGAATGAAGGTTCACAGTTCCTCGATAAAGAGATTAGTTTTTGCTGGCTGGTTAGGTACGTTATTAGAATGGTATGATTTTGCTATCTATGGTTTTTTAGCCCCGGTCTTTGCAGGAAGTTTTTTTCCGTCGAATCGTGAATGGCTACGATTATTATTAGTATACTCCGTCTTTTCTGTGGGATATTTGATTCGTCCGCTAGGTGGATGGTTATTTGGCTCATTAGGAGATCGCAAAGGACGTAAGTCGATTTTTATTTACACGATCCTTTGCATGTCATTACCTACGACGATGATAGGCATATTGCCGACTTATGCTGTTATTGGTTGGTTGGCCCCTGTACTCTTGATTGGCTTGCGTTTAATGCAAGGTCTTGCTGCGGGCGGAGAGATGATTGGTTCAGTGGTTTTTATTTACGAATCAGTACCAGAGCGTCGTCAAGCTTTTTATACGACCTTGTTGTTTGTTGGCTCAGGCTTCGGCATATTGCTGGGGTCAACTATCTTAAGCTTTTTTCATTATTATTATTCAGCACAGGCAATGCAAGAATTCGTGTGGCGTATTCCATTTTTACTTGCAATAATTGGCCTTTTAATAAGTTTATGGTTGCGTCATGGAACTGTGGAGTCACGTGAGTTTTTAGTCATTAAGCAACAAGGTGCAACTTTGGCACAGCCATGTAAAAAAATATGGCAATCACATAAAGTGCTCTTGTTAAGAGTTGCTTGTTTATTTTCACCGGGGGCTTTGTTGTTTTATTTGAATTTTGTGTTTTTGCCAGTCTCAGTGTCTGAGTTTCTAGGAGCTAGTCAGTCGAATATCATGTTACTAAACACGATTGCTACAATTGTCTTACTGGTCGCTTCTGTGGGATTTGCTATGTTAGCGGATTATTATTCTAAAAGACGTTTCGTGATAGTTGCATTAGTGATGCTGTTATGTGTTGTCATTCCTATATATTCATGGATGTTTGCAGTGTCTGTTGCTGTGTGGTTTGTATGTCAATTACTATTAGCAATCATTATTGCGTGTTTAACTGGGCCACTGATGGCTTATATTTTACAACTAGTTCCCGTAGAAGCTCGTTATAGTTCTGTTGCAATTACATATAATTTAGCATACTCACTGATTGGGGGGACGGCCCCATTAGTTGCCATTAGTTTATTGCATGCACATTTTTATCCACTCTGGCTCGGATTATATGCGATGGTAGTGGTTTGTTTGGCTTTAATTGCAGCACTGAATCCTTTTCATTTCTCTAACATAAGATCATGAACTTTTGAAAACTCTGTTAGCACTTCAGGGCAGGGCTTTTTGCTGAGTAAGCTAGCAACAATGACAGCAAGGCTTGAGGCAGTAAATCCGGGAATAACTTCATTAAGTCCCCAAAAACCACCCAGAGGTGACAGGAAAGTCTTCCAAAGAATGACTGTTATTGCACCCATCGTAATACCTGCTATAGCGCCTTGACTAGTTGTTCTTCTCCAAAATAATGAGGTAATGATGATTGGGCCAAAGGACGCACCGATTCCACTCCAGGCATATTTCACTAGTAAAAATAATGTGTTCTTTTCATTGAATGCTAGGTGTAGTGCCGCCGCTGAGCTAATAATCACACAGAGTCTTGCAACGATAACGAGCTCTTTTTGAGAGGCAGTTTTTCTGAGAAAGACCACGTAAAAGTCAGCAATCAGTGCACTGGATGAGGTGAGTAGTTGAGCTGCGACTGTACTCATCATTGCAGAGAGTACGGCTGAGAACAATATTCCAGAAATAATTGGAGTGAATAAAGATTCAGTGAGATGAAGGAAGGTTTCTTCAGGATTTGCTAGTCCTGAATCAAAAAAAATTCTCCCTACAATGCCTGTTGCAGTTGCACCAAGCAAGGAGACAAACATCCAGCTAATACAGATTCGACGAGCTTGTGGTAAACGTTTAGGTGTTTGAATTGCCATGAAACGTGTAAGAATATGCGGTTGACCAAAGTATCCTAAGCCCCATGCTAGTAAAGATATCATGCTAACAATTGTGATATTTTTTATTGGATTAAAATAATCTAATGGTAGGTGGCTAAGTTCGTTATATAAAATGTGTTGGTTATGTACATGTATGATTGCTGTGAGTGGAACAATGATTAGTGCCAGAAGCATCAGGGTACCTTGAAAAAAATCAATCCAGTTGATGGCTAGAAAGCCGCCAACCATGGTGTAAATTAAGATGATAACACTACTTATTAACAGCGATTGTTGAAAGCTTAAGCCAAATGCTACTTGAAATAATAGTCCTCCACTGACAAAGCTGGCGGCACAGTATAGTGTAAAGAAAATTAGAATAATAATAGCGCTGCATGCACGGATGTAATGGCTGTGTTGTTTAAAACGATGATCTAAATATGAGGGTATAGTAAGGGAGTCATTGGCAATTTCGGTATAAATACGCAGAGGCTTTGATACGAAGCGCCAATTACAATAGGCGCCTATAAGTAAGCCTATTGGCATCCAGATATGATTCATGCCACTGACAAAAATTGCTCCAGGAAAGGCCAGCAATAACCAGCTGCTCATGTCAGAAGCGCCAGCTCCCAATGCCGTGACAGGGGCGCTTAAGCCTCGACCACCCAGTACATAATCAGAGAGTCGTTGATTTCTGCGATTGGCGATTAGGCACATTATGATTATCAACATAAGGTAAACGCCAAACGCTACTAAATAGCTCGATGTATGGTGCATGATAAATGTCTATGTAGATCTATGATTAATCTACAGCTCCATGATGTTGCCTAGGTAATGCCGTGCAACTGGTTTAAGGATCAATATGATGAAGACACCAGCTAATGCAATTAGGGCGTATGACAGAAAAGCGTGTTGATAGATAAGGCGTTCTGTTGTTAATGAGGTGAGTTGTTCCTGGCTGACTTTTGCTAGACTACCAAATATGCCTCCAAGGCTGCCACCTAATCCTAGTGTAAAAAACCATGTGCCCATCATGAAGCCTTGCATATTTTTAGGGGAAAGTTTTAATACGGCTGCCATACCAATAGGGTAGAGGAAAAGTTGGCCAAGTGTAATAAACAGATAATAAAGTACGATATTATAGGAGTGAACTTGGCCTGAGCTCATAGGGAAGTGGGTGCTGACAGTCAGAACACCGTAAGCAATGCCCATGCAGACAAGAGCCAGTATGAACTTATTAAGCATAGGAATATTTAGACGGGGTGATGTTCTGAGGAGGCGTGCAAAGTAAGCACCGACAGTTACCACAAAGAAGGGTTCTAGTGATAGGAAAAAAGTGGCCGGTAGGTGAATATTAAATAAGGTGCGATGAACGACACGGTCAACAAAGAGATTTACAGCTAAGTACTCTTCAAAGTAAAGTCCCCAGAAAAGCACTGAGATCATCATTAAGAATAATAATAGACTTAGTTTTTGTGCTTGCTCTTTTGGATATTTTGTAATTAAGTGTAGAAAATAGCCTGCAATACTGATGCCAAATAAGATGAAAGCGATATTTGAAAGCCGACTGTAAAATAAAAGACCCGTTGTAATTGCTATGAAAATCAAGAAGGCGACTATCAAAGGTAGCCAAGGGATCGGGTTGGGCGGAGTGCCTTTCGAGATTTGTAAAATATCGAAGGAGTCGATGACATATCGACGACCGTAGAGAAAGATCAATAGACCAATCGCAATACCAATAGCAGCTAGTAGGAAGCTGGTTTCCCACCCAAAAGCATTTTTAATAAATCCAATGGAGATGTTGGCGAGGAAGCCACCAATATTGAAACCAACAAAGAAGAGCGTATAGCCCCCTTCGCGCTTGTTGTCTTCTTTCGTATAGAGGTTGCCGACAAGTGTTGAAACATTAGGTTTATAGAAGCCATTGCCTAGCACAACAGAGCTCAGACCTATGAGCAATGACGTTTGGGAGCCTATAGCAATTAATCCATATCCTATTATGAGAATAACTCCGCCGATAATAAGTGCTCTGGATTGACCGATGATATGGTCAGCTAGGTAACCACCTAGGAGAGGGGACATGTAAACAAGGGCAGTATAAGCGCCAGCAAGTGCGTAGCTGCGGCTGTCTGTCCATTGAAATTGATGAACAACGTACAAAACCAGTAAGCCTTGAACAATATAAAAAGCAAAGCGTTCCCACAGTTCAGTTGCTATTAGATAAGAGAGACCTTTTGGGTGATGTGCCAAAAAGGTGTGTGTCGCGTGTGGGTATTTCATGCCCTGAATAAATCCATCATCGATTGAGTGTCAAAATACTACCAAAAAACGTCAGCGGATCCTATAGTGTTCTTTTTTCATTAACAGGAATGCAACACATCTTGTTGAGATCCAATGAAACTTTATGTCACACTGTGTGCAATTCAATAGGATGTGATTAATGGGGGATAAAGTGGGGCTAGAGCGAACAGATCGCCGTTTTTTGGGATACTCTCTCATGTTGCATTTTGTCTTGTTGGTGGTTCTTTTATTCCCCGTAAAACAGCAGCTCTCCCTAATGCCTGGCGTGACAGCATCTGCTCCTGTTATCAAGGCTGCAGCAGTTAGTACAGCAACAGTTCAGCAACAAGTGCATGCTGTTCAGGTGAGGGAGCAAGCAATTCGCGAAGCCAAGCAGCGTAGGATTGCAGCAGCAAGCGCAGCTGAAAAACGGCGTCTTGAGCAAGTGCATTTACGAAAGCAGCGCGAACTGGCACAGCAAAAAGCCGCTAAAGAAAAGGCTTTGGCGTTGGCCCGAGAGAAAGCTGTGGCATTGGCAAAAGAGAAGGCATTGGCTGAAAAAAAAGCGAAGCAGCTTGCAGAGTTAAACGCATTGGCAAAACAAGCTGCTGATCTTCAACGTCAACAACAGTTGCAGCAATTACAGCAAGAGCAAAAACAGCTGAAACAGGTGACTTATAATCAGGGGATTATTAACCAGTATCAACAACGAATAGCAAAGTCGATCGGAAGTTATTGGTTGATCTCACGAGATGTCAATAAATCGCTCAGCTGCCAATTTTTGATACAATTAGCGCCAGGTGGTGTTGTTTTAGATGTGAGGTTATCAAAAAGTAGTGGCAATGCTGCATTTGATCGCTCAGCAGAAGTGGCGGTTTATAAAGCCTCGCCTTTGCCTGTACCAACTGATGTCGCTTTATTCGGTCCTTTTCGTAAGTTTAGTCTGATTGTTTCGCCAAAGACAGTCATGATAAGATCTCCTTCGACGTAGTAAGAGGGATAATAATGATTAGAAGATCGATGATGTGCATGATGTTTCTAGTGGCGTCCATAATCTCAAGCCCGACATTTTCACAGCTAAAAATTCAATTAACGCAGGGCGTCGATGCTGCAATGCCCATCGTTGTCTTACCTTTTGTCTCTGAAACTTCTGATGTGCCCGGGCAAACCACATTATCTGAGATAATTCGATCTGACTTAAAAAACAGTGGCCAGTTTCGTTTGATTGCTCCAACTGTACAAAAACTGATGGTATCCCCATCGCAATCAGATTTGTCCACATTAAAAAAACGAGGCGCTAACTTTGTTTTATCGGGCTCAGTGCGTCCTTTGTCATCAGGCAAGTTTGAAGTATCGGTGCAACTTATCAATTTGTATCGTGAATCACGTTCAGAAAATAGTCAGTCTAGTTTTGCAGTTATTCTGCAGCAACAATACACGGTAAATCAACAAGACTTGCGTGTATTAGCACATCACATGAGTGATGCCATTTATCACAACTTAACAGGTGTTAAGGGGATTTTTTCAACCAAAATAGCTTATGTATTAGTGTCTCGTCCTCATCAAAAACCAACCACCTATCAGCTGATGATTGCTGACGCCGATGGATATAATCCGCGACCATTACTGACCTCCTATATGCCCATTATGTCACCAACCTGGGTGAAAGATGGTCGTCACATCGTGTATGTTTCCTTTGAGGGGCATAAAGCTGCGGTTTATTGGCAAGACATTGCAAGTGGAAAGCGCCGTTTAATCAGTCGCTCTCCAGGGATTAATGGTGCGCCTTCGGTCTCTCCTGATGGAAAACGTTTGGCGCTAGTATTAACAAAAACCGGTAACCCGAAAATATATGTAATGGATATTGCTAGTCGATCGATTCAACAGTTGACCAATGGTTCTTCCATTGACACTGAACCGTCTTGGTCCCCTGATGGGAATACCTTACTATTCACCTCAAATCGTGGTGGATCTCCTCAAATTTATCAATATGACTTATCCAGTACACGGATCAAGCGAATAACATTTGATGGTAATTACAACGCAAAGGCCTCTTTTATGCCAAATCAAAGTACTATCGTGATGATGCATCGTGATCGATCGTCTTTTGGTATCGCGCGTCAAGACCTAGTTTCAGGGCGTGTCGAGATTTTGACACAATCCGGTTCAGATGAATCCCCGAGTTTAGCGCCCAACGGAAAAATGGTAATTTACGCAATGCATAGTGGCCAGCGTGGTGTGCTAGCGCTAGTGTCTACCGATGGTGCTGTGAAATTGCGCTTGCCTGCACAAGCTGGTAGTGTTCAAGAGCCTGCATGGTCGCCTTTTTTAAGTTAATGCATCGGAGGAAAAATGTTTAATAACAAGTTGTGTTTTACGTTAGCTGCTTCAGTTTTAGTATTATTAGCCGGATGTGGCTCATCACATAAACAAGGTACTTATTCGTCATCTATGCCGAGTGGGGGTATCGATGCAACTCGTTCAGCTCAAACCTTCGGGCTTGCTGATACGTCGTCAATTCAAACTGATGCAATGGGTAGGGTGATCAACCCATTAACTGCTCCAGCCAATCAAACGTATTACTTCTCATTTGATAACAGTAAGATGTTGGCGGAAGACATGAAGGCTCTATTGATTCAAACAGACTACTTAGTTGGACATCCTAATGTAAAGGTCCGTTTAGAGGGAAATGCAGATGCTCGCGGTAGTCGAGAATATAATATCGGTTTGGGTTGGCGTAGAGATCAGACTGTTGCTCGTATTATGGAGCAACAGGGTGTGAATCCCAATCAAATAGACATGGTGAGCTTCGGTAAAGAAAAACCAGCTGCCATGGGAAATAACGAGCAAGCTTGGTCGTTGAATCGTCGCGTCGAATTAGTCTATGAGAATTTATCATGATAACCAAATGCTTGCGGAGTTCATTACTTGCATTGTCGCTATCCTTGTTGAGCATGGCATTGGCTGATGCACCGGCTATCGATGCAACGAGTATTGAGCAAAATAGTGCGTCACAGTCTGTCGAGCATCATTGGTACGATGGTCCTATCACATCCCGAGGCCAAGCATCATCTAAGGCCAGCGTTCCATCAACACACGCCATTAAGGCAGAGGCTGCTTTGGAGTTACCCTCAGTTTCAGATGAACAATCCACTTTAGATGCATCTCCAAGGTTAGCAGCAACAGATGCGGTTATATTGCCGCAGCCACCGGTTCAGGTGAAGGCACTACCGCCCGTTGAAAGTTTGACCGACACTCATGTTTCTGAAGTAACACCACCTCCCCCATCAACTGTTCAGCAAACTAATCACGAGGCGTATGCTATACATTCATCAGGTTGGCCTGCCAAACAAGCCTCTTTTCATCAGCCAACATCAACTACGTCGAGTTCTCTTAATCAGCAGGTTCGTCGTTTAAATCAACAACTACAGAATTTGATTGGTATGAACTTACCACAGCAAGTGGCTGATATGCAGGATCAAATCCAGCAACTAAGTGGTTTACTAGAAGAGGAACAGCACGAATTAGCTGAATTAAAAGAGCAACAGAAAGTTTTTTATAAAGATTTAGATGCTCGAATTTCTCATGCGAGTCGTCAGCACGATGATAGCGCATCTTCAAAGGTAGCGGATACCAGTGATTCTGGTGTTCAGACGCTAACGGATATTGCTGAATATCAGCGTGCATCAGAATTTTTATCCGATAAACATTACGATCAGGCACGCGTTGCTTATCAGCAGTATCTAACTGATTATCCTAAGGGACAATTTGTTGCGAATGCACATTATTGGTTGGGTGAATTGAATTTACTGAAGAAGAATAACTCAGCTGCGTTAAAGGAGTTTTCTACCGTAATAAAACAATACCCATCTTCAGCCAAGCGTCCTGATGCTGAATATAAAATCGCGTCGATTCAGATGGATATGGGTCATGTTGATGATGCTAAGCAGGGCTTTCAAACTATTCAAAAGCACTACCCGAAAAGTACAGCAGCCCAGCTTGCTGCGATTCAACTGAAAAAAATTGCTGTTACACAAAGTGGTTAATCCGTCTGATCTTCGCATTACGGAAATCTTTTATTCATTACAAGGAGAGTCTAGCACCGTTGGGTATCCAACGGTGTTCGTTCGTTTGACGGGTTGCCCATTGCGCTGTGTGTATTGTGACAGTGCTTATGCATTTAAAGGTGGTAAGCGCTTTACGATAACGGAGGTGTTAAGCGAGGTTGCTGCGTATCAACCTAAGTATGTCACGGTCACTGGAGGTGAGCCATTAGCGCAACCTGCTTGTATCGAACTATTAAAACAATTGTGTGATGCCGGTTATTTTGTCTCTATCGAAACCAGTGGAGCTTTGGACATTGCGCCTATCGACCAACGTGTGATGACGGTAATGGATTGGAAGACTCCAGAGTCAGGAGAAATGCATCGCAATCGAATTGCTAACGTCGACTATTTAAAACCCAGTGATCAAGTGAAGTATGTGATTAGTTCACGAGAGGATTATGAATGGTCCAAGTCATCAATCATTGAGCATGGTTTTATAGATCGCTGTGAGGTGTTGTTTTCACCCGTCTATGAAAAATTACAGCCGCAGTGTTTGGCTGATTGGATTGTAGCAGATAGAATTCCTGTTCGTTTTCAATTTCAATTACACAAGTTGCTTTGGAACGACGAGCCAGGGCGTTAACTGCAGGAAAACCAATGAGTAGTCTTTCAAAATCTGGAAAAAAAATAGCGCACTATATTAGCAAAGCAGTTGCTGATTACCGATTAATTGAAAAAGGTGATCGGGTTATGGTGTGTTTATCTGGGGGAAAAGACTCTTTTACTTTACTCAAAATACTCAATCATTTGCGGATCGAAAGCCATAATAAGTTTGAATTGTTCTCGTATACACTCGATCAATCACAGCCTGGTTGGAATGATCAAGCTTTACGTGAATGGCTGGAAAATAATCGTATTCCCTATGAGATTGAGACACGTAATACCTATCAAGTGGTCAAAGAAAAAATTGCCGAAGGCAAAACCTATTGTTCGTTGTGCTCACGACTACGACGAGGCAATATCTACCGTTATGCGGAAGAGCATGGGTTCACTAAAATTGCATTAGGTCATCATCGCGATGATCTGATTGAAACATTAATGATGTCAATTTTATACAGCGGTCAAGTTCGTTCGATGCCGCCAAAACTACTCACCGATAACAAAAAGAATGTTGTGATTCGCCCCATGGTTTATGTGCAAGAGGTGGATATTAAAAGCTTTGCTGATGAACAGCAATTTCCGATAATTCCATGCAATTTGTGTGGCTCCCAAGATAATTTAGCGCGAGTGCGTGTCAAGCGCTGGATTCAACAAATGGCAGAACAAAATCCTAAAATTCCGAGTAATATGTTGCATGCTTTACAAAGTATTCAGCCATCACAGCTGATGGATAAATCATTATGGGACTTTCAGTCTTTGGGAGAAGACACGGTTCTCGATCATTCTTCTTAAATTAACGCTAAATTATCGAATATAAATTGCCAATTAATTTGAAACATGATGTTTCGTCAATCAGGTATCAATCGTAACCGTCACGCCAACGATCTCCTTGTATTTTATAGACCATCAAACGATTCAATCCAATGTCATCGGACTGTGATAAATTGTCCAAATCATGATAGTTCGAATGAGAAGTTCTTACCAAAATAAGCTTATCTTAGAATTAATGGGATTGTTGAAATGCCTAACAAAAATAAAGTAGCACCTGAAATGGATAATGGGATTATTGAGATGGCTAACAAAAATCAAGTAGCACCTGAAATAGATAAAGAGGCTGCTCAACGCCTTAATGACCTAAAGGATAATTTAATAATAAAAGACGGCCAATTGATTTTGAAAGATGAGTTTTATATATTCTCGAAAGGTGTTTCGTATAATGGAGAGTCTGCTTTGTGGTATCTGCTGTGTTATTCAGATATAAATCACTTTAGAAAGCTGATTAATACGGTCATTGAAACAGTCAATACTCTTGAGGCGCATGAACCTCTCGAAAAAGAAAAGGCTGTTGAGATTCCCGAAATAGAAAAGGGTGTTGGGCTTACCGAAATAAATAAAGAATCACGGATAAAATCAGACCAAATTAATCTAACATCGTGGTTTATCAACTTAATGGGGCTTTCGCCTTGTGGGACGAGTGTCAAAATTAAAGATCTATTGCCTATTTTTCGATTTTTCCCGGGAGAGTGTTTTGAAAGCCATGACTCTAGTCCGGTACCTATACCTAGTTTGATAGAGGTCGTCTTGTCAAAAAAAAGTGACATTAATTGTCGTAAATTTATTTTATTGATGCAGTTAATAATCGGTTATCGTAAAGATGACGAAAGTGCGTCTGCACGAAATGAGTTTTTAGAATATTTCTACGATCATCGTACTCAAAAAAGTAAAATAATGAATCGTCTACTTGATCGTAACCATGCGGAAATCTTCTATGAGGCTTTTAATGAAGCGAATGAATCACCAGCGGCTGCATTACGAATACTCAACGTCATAGATTTCATCAAAAAGTGTATCCCTAGTAGTTCAGTAAAGGAAAAGCGTGATGATCTATTTCGTAAGATGATCATTATCATGGATTTTGTATTATTAAAAAAACATGATGACCTAATTAATTTTAATAAACAGGGGTTGAGTGATGAAGAATCAAAAAATTCATCTCTTCTCATTGAGAATACTCTTCGGCTTTTAACTGAAAGTATTAGTGCTGATAGTGTTCTTAAAATGAGTTAAAATTTTACCAAGGCATGACAGCGTATTCTAATCTTTGTAATTTAAAATTTTAATATTTTTTACGGATGATATTGCTAAGTATTGGTATCAAAACTGCCTGATAATACCTAGAGAAATCTTATTGGTTTTTGCATATCCTGAACGATCATACTGTCCTTGATCACCACTGATATTATCTTTTTCATTGTATTGTGAAAATTTATAATCAACATGAACTTTGTAGTTACCTTTTATTGGATAATCGCTACCAATTCCTAGTGTAAACCCAGGCTCGCTGTAACTGTTCGAGTAAGCTTGTTGACCCGTGCTCGCATTATAGCGCTTATATTCAAAGTTACCCAGATTTGCGCCAAGAATTAAAAAACTGTAATCATTTTTAAGTAATGATTTACCAACATGAAGCTCTATACCAAGATCATCATTAAGTATATTTTCACAATTAGAATTCTGTCCTTCATAAATATGGCTAATATTATCGTAATTATAATTAAGCTCTATATCATAGGTTAAATGAGTCATTTGCCATTCGTAGCCGGTAAAAAATCCGCCGGTAAGACCAGATTCATTGTCAGTTATATTTTCTGATGCATTATCATTGGTTAAAGTAGCCTTGAAATCGATCCAAATATAATTTGAGTCGGCGCCGATATAGAAGTGGTTATTTTTTTCGACAGATTGATTGGCGTAGCACGCATGAATACACGCCATATCAAAAACAATAAAGGCAATTTTCAGTTTCATGGTAATGTATTCTAGTTAAAAATAGCTACTGCAAGATACAAGCTATAACGAATGTTACAAGAAGAATATTTTCTGAAGAATTTTGTCTTTTTGGACTATAGTTCAACAGTATAATTTTTTATGATTAAATAACTACTCATCTTTTAAGTAAATCAATGGATAATATTTTAACTTACATCTATACGGAGTTGTGATAGTAAGCGTACTTAATTTATGTAGAAGAAAGCCTCTATAAATGAATCAAAGTTTATGGCTAATTTAATCTCTTATTGTCGCTAGTATATTGTCCTTGCCGAGGACGTGTCAGGTAAAAAATTTCTAAGCTATAATCAGTACTATTTTTTATTGACATTAGACCGTTATCCCTAAAGAATGAAAGATAAAGTGCTTATCATTAGTGACTGTTTTTATTGAAAAAAAAACCTATCAGTATAGTGATGGAAGATTAGTAAATGATAGATGAAATCGTTATAATAGTATCATGCCTTGTGCTTATTCTGCTTTTAGTGCTTTGTCTCATAAAAATGAGGTTTATCTGTGCTTTTACAGTTGGTTTTATTCTAATTATTTTATTACAAAGCGGGTTTTTTATGATCACTGAGGGAAGCGCAGTGGTTATTACACAATTTGGTCAAATCATTGGTGATCCATACACCAAGGCGGGTTTGTACCTTAAGGTTCCATACATCTGGAAAGCAAATTATCTCGATAGCCGGATTCATTCTGATGAAGAAACTCAGCCAGGAATAGCAACAAAAGATGGGTATTTCATTGCTATGGACACTTTTTTCTTTTGGAGGATAGATGATTTTGATAAATATATCAGTACGGTGGATGATATCAAGCAGGCTCGTATTCTACTACGAAATATTGTTTCTGGATCAGTGAGGCAACATGTTTCCAAGCGTAATATTCTTGATACCATTCAAACCGAGCATCCGGTTGTTGACAGTAAATCTGTTAGTATCGATGAATATCAACAGTTTACTGACGAGGATGCTTTGGTTGCGTCATCGGATTTAATTTTCAAGAAAAATAAGGACGGTAAGTACACGGGTAGAAATCAATTAACAAAAACAATATTAAAGGATGTAAACAAGCAGGCTAAATCCATCGGTGTAGTTATCGAAACGTTTATGATTAGTAACGTAGAGTACACTAAAAATGTACAGCAGCTCATGTATGACAGAATGATTGCTGAGCGACTGAGGGAAGCTGCAAAGATTCACGCCACGGGAGTAGCAGAAGTCAGTAGGATAAAGGGGCTTGAATCAAAGACTTTAGATGGAATCCTTGCTCCGGCTAGAAAGCAAGCACTTCTTATATTGGGTCAGGCAGAAGCACATGCTGCTAAGATTAGCTCGAAGGCATTTAATAAAAACAGAGTATTTTATAATTATTGGAAATCGTTAACCAACTATAGCAAGCTATTTAGTAACAAGAATTCGACTATGCTACTCTCCACGGATACTCCTTATCTTGACTTTATTGGGAATTCAAAAAAGACAATATCTAGATCAAATTCCAATCAGTCTGTAAAAATAACCAAAGATGCAAGGTAGGATAATGACATATTTATATTTATTCTACGGGTTATTTGCTGGGTATATGGCTGGTTTTCTAGGAATAGGTTGTGGTGTCTTCTTAATGCCTTTTTTTCTAATGTTAGATATTCCCTACAAGGAAGCAGTTAATGCGAGTTTGCTTTCATTATTTTTTTCTTCTCTTGTTAGTTCTACGCAACACACCAAAGTGCTCATGACTCTTAGAGAGCCTATTCTTGTTATTGGCATAACTGTTGCTATTGTTGCAGTCATCAGTAGTTCTTTGCTCATCCACATTACCTCACCTGTCATTCTTACGATTGCCTTCGCAGCTCTAATGTTCCTCAATGCAGATTTTTCGGTACATACCTTGAGGCTTAAGCAAATTGAGAAAAAATTAGAGGATATAAATCATCTAGATTATTTTTCTTTGTACGTGATTATTGGAATATTAGTAGGATTAGGTGCAGGTTTGCTGGGTATCGGTGGTGGTATTATTATAATACCACTGCTCACATACATAGCACATTTTCCAGTCAAGGACACTGTCAAGTTAGCAATTATTATCATGGTTTTGTCATCATTCTTCGGTCTTGTTGGAGGTATTGTCTACGACAATGTACCCTGGTCAATTGGATTGATAACAAGTGTGGGTACCGTAGTAGGGGGATTTTTTGGATCGATTTCCCTTAACTTCATAAGGAAGTCATTGATAGTGAAGTTTAATACAGTTATATCGATTATAGTTGGTGTAATTATGATCTTACGAGCGATAACCTATTAGAGAAAATAGTATGAAAATAAAAAATTCTCTTTTAAAAGTGAAAAAAATATTATCTTATCCCTGGTATTGTTTGAAAAAAATCTTCACTGTGTTGACGTTAATCTATCATTATATTTTTCGTGGTAGCACAGTCTTTATCGGAAAAATTTTCAGTAGAAAGAAAAATGATACACGATCACAGAAAATCAAGCGTATTCTATACATCATCTTTATTATTATTCCTTTAGTGGTTTTATCCATATGGGTGTTGGTAAGACAAAATGCTTTTTTTGTCCCTGTTGGTGGGGGTGCTGTTGTCACGCGATTTGGCGCATATGATCGGTCAGTTTCAACTGGGATTCATCTAAAAATTCCCGTGGTTGAGAGGTACTATATTGTATACAAGGGGTTTATTAAGCAACAGACTTTTGGTTTTATTCAGGTTAAGCCAACCTCCACAAATAGTCATCTCACAGATGCAGAGATAAGAGCTGATCATGTAAAGGAGTCTGAGATCAGTAGTGCTGAGCAGGATGATGAGATTTTTCCGAAAAAAGGTGGTTTATTAGCTAGTCTTGCTCAAAAGCAACGGGTGACTAGTGAATATAACAGAGAGATGATGGGACTTGAGCGCCCATTAACTCTTGAACAAGCTCTTGCAATAAGAAATCGAAATAGCCGGATTAACCAGGAATCTGAGATGCAAGGATTATCAGAAAATGGAAGATTAGATGATCCTAACGAAGGGCTGATCATTACTCATGATTTGAATATCATCAACATGCGCTGGGCTATTCAATACAATATTCATAACATGAAAGATTATCTTTTTAATGCCGTTGATGCAGATAAGAATCTTCATGATCTTTCATTGGCAATAATGAATCAGCTAGTTGCTAAATATGATTTCTTTGAAATATTGACCTCTGAGCGATCCGAGCTCGAGAAACAAGCAAGTAATCAATTGCAGGCTGAATTAGATAAGCTAAAGTTAGGTCTTAGAGTCACCAATTTTATTATTGTTGATGCGTTACCACCACAGCAGGTGCAATTCGCTTTTGATGAGGTTAATAGAGCTACACAGAGAGTTCAGACATTAATATATAATGCTCAGAGAGACTTTAATAAATCAGTCTATGCTTCAAAAGGACGAGCTCAACAGATAGTACAAGAAGCTTATGGTCAAAGTATTATGATCAAACAGCTAGCAATGGGTGATATTGGACAATTTAATCAGATATTATCAGTCTATCAATCATGGCCTGATCTTGTTAAAGATAGACTGTACATCGATACTATGAATACTTTATTTAAAGACCAGAATATTACATTAATTGACTCGCAAATTGATGGAGTAATGCCAATTTTTCCATTGAATAATTTGATGAATAGTAACTCCCCACATGATGCTACTCAGAAATTAGTTCAAGATGCTCTTTCATCTCAAGCAAATATAAATACAAATACACAGTCCTCAGCAAGTAGTACGAGTTCTACCCAAAGTAGTACGAGTTCTACCCAAAGTAACATATAGATTTATAACATGGAGTGTTAATGATTAATGGATAAAAATAATTTACCAAGAATAGTGAGTCTGACATCAATAATGATTCAGTTTCTCATCGTTTATATTTTTTTAAGTAATCTTGTACTTGTGCTCTCTGGCCATATTCCGATGGTTGCGGAGTATGCATCAGTGGGTTCAGGTCCTTATATGGTTTTCCTATTATGCTGGTGCTTTTTTTTGTTGCTTCTGGTTGAGCTTTTTAACCGCCGCATGAAAAGCATAAGGAATCTATTTGTATCTCTTGCAATATTTCATGTATATATCTATATATCGTCTTTTTTTCATACTGAGATTGATATTAAATCATTGAGTTTCGCTTTTTCATCGCTTCAGGTCTTGATTGAATCAGTTTTACTGGTAATGATTTATAGTCCAGAGAGTAGATGTTGGTTTAATAAAAAATCTTAGATGATCTTGGGTTTCTATTATTTTTTTGATGTCTATTTACTCAAAGTCTACAGAAGACCATGCTTTATGATAGAGCTTTATTATCAAAAAATTGCGTTAAAAGTTTCATGTCAATTTCTCTTTTACTTGGTGATGTTTGACTTATTATCGATCAATATAATTTTATGGAACTTTTAATTTACAAGTTTATGCCTGTCTTTAAATATTTCTTATATATTTTTTCATTAAATTTCGACTTGGCTACTATGTTCACTTCTCGTATGAGTTTTAAAAATTTTAGAAGTCACTTTTGATAGGGGTAACATTACCATCGGTGATATGCTGGGTGATCAGGCTTTATGATTACAAAAGTTCCTATGCATTCGTCACATAGTTTATTGTTAGCTATGAGTTGCCCTTTTATAGTCGCTGTGTTGTCGGTTATGGCTTGACAGGATGCTTTCATATGTAAAAGCCTATCTACAGGCGTCGGTCTTTTAAGTTTTATGGTATATTCGCTAGTAACGGTACAGGGTGGCGTATCGAGTCGTTGATGTTGCATTAAATACCAGCAGGCTGCCCAATTGCAATGGCAATCAAGTAATGTGCCGATAATTCCTCCGTTAAGAACACCTGGAAATGCTTGATGATGAGATTGTGGCTGGAAGGTCGCTATTACCTTGTCACCATCAACAAAGCTCTTAAGCTGGAGACCTTTATCGTTGGCAGGTCCGCATCCATAACAGATACTTTGTTTTGCAAATTGATGTTGTAAGCTATCTTGACTCTGCATACTCATCACTATACGGATTTATTATTTGAAATCCATTGTTTATGCTATGTTTGTTTAGGTCTTGAAAATTCAAGTACTCATCCTCATTTAATAAATATATGAGTTGCACAGTTATATAGGTGTCATTATGAGAATGGATAAATTAACCACATCGTTTCAAGTAGCTTTAGGTGATGCTCAGTCTGCAGCTATTGGTAAGGAGCATCAGTTCATTGAACCTGTTCATGTCATGCAGGCTTTATTACAGCAAACACACAGCTCTGTCTCTTCCTTATTAATGCAGTCAGGTGCTTCGATACCTGAATTGATCAATGCGCTCGATAAAGCTATTGATCGCTTACCTCAGGTCCAGGGTGCAGATGGTGAAGTCCATCTTTCGCGTGATTGCGGTCGACTAGTCAATATTGCAGATAAACTTGCTCAGCAGTCTAACGATCAATATATTTCAGTTGAATGGTTTATTTTGGCTGCGGCAGAGGATAAAACGTCTATTGGTACTATTCTGCGTGATGTAGGTGTCGATGTAGATCTCCTACGAACTGCAATTAATACTCTACGACAGGGTGAGTCAATTTCTGATCCTTCAGCAGACTCATCACGAGAAGCACTTAAGAAATACACCATTGACATGACAGAGCAGGCTGAATTAGGAAAACTTGACCCTGTAATCGGCAGGGATGATGAAATACGTCGTACTATTCAAGTTCTACAGCGTCGTACAAAAAATAATCCAGTGCTTATTGGTGCACCAGGCGTCGGTAAGACTGCGATTATTGAAGGTTTGGCGCAGCGTATTATCAATGGCGAAGTACCAGAAGGCATGCGAACTAAGCGTCTGTTGTCATTAGACATGTCAGCGTTAATAGCAGGCGCAAAATTTCGCGGTGAATTTGAAGAGCGTCTCAAAGCAGTTTTAAAAGATATTTCTAAACAAGCTGGCCAAGTGATCCTATTTATCGATGAGTTGCATACTATGGTGGGTGCTGGAAAAGGTGAAGGAGCAATGGATGCAGGTAATATGCTCAAACCCACGCTTGCGAGAGGAGAGTTACACTGCGTTGGTGCGACAACTTTAGACGAGTATCGGCAATATATTGAAAAAGATGCAGCCTTGGAGCGTCGATTTCAAAAGGTGTTGGTTGATGAGCCGACGGTTGAAGATAC
>MDTC01069902.1_pt1 | contig 101396 bp, 89 predicted proteins | sample 811181 | NCBI WGS metagenome assembly MDTC01 (sample SAMN05326644, study PRJNA326480) | marine metagenome | isolation source: seawater | place: Pacific Ocean: North | collected 2011
ACGAGCCGTAACGAAGTTCAAGGCGTTCGCAGTCGTCGGAAACACCGTCTTACTCTGCGAACAATCGATCGACGCCTGCACCACTCTGGCCGACGTTCTCGGTAGTTAGTTACTCTCGCATTAAATCTATTTCGGGTAGTGCTTCCTAGCCGCTACCATCCGCCTAGAATTCCAGCAACGATTCCGATGGCGGCTGTACTAACCTGCCGAACGAATACCGATAATTACTAATCGGTCCGAAGTGCAGAGCCACTAGGACCATGATTGCCAGTGCCGCGTTCAAAATTACAGCTTTCACCGTCCTGGTAGCAGACCTGAGTCCGCCGGCAAAACGCACGCCGATCAGGGCAAACACGACCAGAACAGCCTCGGCCCACCTAGCACACTCCATCCCGGTTATCACATGTGACACGGTGATATCTCGACCAGATTACAGTTGAAAAAAGTACCTCGCTATGAAGGATTTTGGTGTCGGTTATCGGCAAGCCGATCTGATCGAGCACGAACACGTCCAGGAGAATAAGAAAACTTTAAAGAACGGTAAACAGAGCTGCGTATCCAACACCGATCAACACATACATCGACGCAATGGACTTACGCCGGTAGTACGTTCCTGCCCAAACAGCACTCCACGTCGCCAAGGCTCCAGCAACAATCACCGCAGAAGCCAAACGAGCGAATTCCGTAATATCAAGCCGAAACACATCGTAATCAGCACGTTTCCCGGGCTCGATTACTTGATCCCTAAACTCGATCAACAGAGGTATGGCGCTGGGGTCGAAATATCAAGATAAAGTGTCGAATCGACAGAACGAAAATAACTCAGCCAGTTTTCGTTATGCGGAACGAATTAAACAGCACCTCGAATATACCGAGCGGGCCGAACGTAACCACCACCACCACGGCAGCACCGATAGCGGTTGTAGCCAGAGTCATTCGGCTCAAGCTGAACTGCGGGCTGTTGGGTCCCATGAACCGGAACACACCGATCGCCATTAACATCGATCCAATGCCAGCCCAGAACGCCTGCTTCATGCCCGTCATGGTGTAAGTCAGCACGAAGAACGGTGTACTCCAGATCCATGACGAAAACGCCTCACCAGCCGTTCGCTCTGAGAACGTCAATCCTAAAATTTCGAGAACGAACAGGTTTGCAGGCAGCAGCAAGCTTACAAGCAACGGCATGAAAATTGCGTAGAAGATCGCCGTCATAAAGTACGGCAGGAAACGCCCTTCCCTACCAGCAACCGAAGTGGCGATCAACCCAGCGAACAGCATTGCCAGACCACCGCCAATAAACGGTGCCGGTGAAAGTTTTAAGATGTGCGAGAAGTTGGGTCGATGCAGCACATACTGCCAGTCGGCATCATCGATCGCTACCACGATATTGATGTACTGGACGATAAACGCCATTGCGATCCCGAACGGCACCAGCGCAATTGCCATGCCAATCCGACGTTGACGGTCGTCTTCAAAACGATCGTTTTCGACGCGGTCTCGGTCGACGTAACTCTGCCGAAACGATGTAGGGCTTGGGGGGGTGCTTTCCATCCAATCAACGTTAGCACTTACCTCGTCGATGTTGTAACGATAATTCGTAATCGAACAGAGTGAATAGACCTGTGTGCAACACATATGTTCATCTGATCGCGGTCGCTAGCTGATGTGCGCACGGCAACCCATTGCTACACTCCGCCTACTCGACGCTTCGAGTGCACGACCAACTCAAAAGGTAACTTTTCGATGAAGATCACAGATGTACGACTGGAAATGTTTAAGTGGGCGCGAACAATCCCGATCACAAACGGTCTGTACACCTACACGCACAACCTACTCAACATCGTGGTTATTGACACTGACGATCCCGACATCCAGGGCATCGGACTCGCTGGTGGAATTGAGACCACCCCGGAAGTAGGGCTTGCTTTCGTAGAGCACTTCAAGAAGGGTCTTATCGGGCAAGATCCGCTTAACAACGAGGCTCTCTGGCACGCGATGTGGCGACCCAAGTTGGTCGGTCGACGCGGCATATCCACCCGCATCATCGCCGGTATCGACATCGCCCTCTGGGACATCAAGGGCAAGGTCGCCGATATGCCGGTCTACAAGATGCTCGGCGGCTTCACCAACAAGGTCGACACCTACATCGCTGGTGGCTACTACGAGGAAGGCAAGGGCCTCAAAGAGCTCGCTCAAGAGATGGAAGACAACGTCAAACTCGGCGCACGGGCGGTGAAGATCAAGGTCGGCGCAGTTTCGATCAACGAAGACATCGAACGCGTGCGTGTGTGCCGAGATGCAATCGGTCCCGACGTACGCCTGATGGTCGACGCGAACAATGCCTACCGTCACTACCAGGCGATCGAATTCGCCCGAAAAGCCGAACAATACGACCTTTTCTGGTTCGAAGAACCCGTCGAACCCGACGACTATATCGGCCAGGCAGAAATCACCCGGGCAACCTCGGTTCCCGTCGCTGCTGGCGAGAACGAATACACCCGCTACGGCTTCCGCGACATGATCAACGCCCGTGCAGTCGACATTTTGCAGCCTGACGCTCTGATTCTCGGTGGAATCACCGAGTTTATGAAGGTTGCCGCGCTCGCACAGGCAAACGACCTCGATGTCGCCCCGCACGGCGCACAGGAAGTTCATATCCACCTTGTTGCGGCAGTTCCGAACGGTCTCATTCTGGAGTACTACCGGGATTCGGTGAACCCGATGCACGGCAAAGTCTGGGAACATGAGTTGACAATCAAGGACGGTTACGTCTACGCCCCCGACCTGCCCGGTCTCGGACTCACCCCAAAATGGGATACCCTCGCCGAATACCGGGTGGGATAGAGGCGTACAATCTCGCCCGACCTAGCGTTTATCGCTCGCCAAAATACTGGAGAAGCACGAACGAATGCCGAACTTTGATTACGAAGCGCCCACCTCACTGGCGAGCGCACTCGAATTGCTCGCCCGGCCCGGTGAAATTAGCCCCATGGCCGGAGGCACGGACGTCATCGACCAGCTCAAGAACAACCGGCGAAACGCCGATCTTGTGGTCGACCTGAAGCGAATACCAGATCTTCTCGTTCTCGAATCGAACGGATCTGGCCTGCGAATCGGATCGGCGGTCTCCTGCACCGAAGTTCACAACTTCACTGCCGAAAACGGTAACTACTCCGCACTGGCTGAATCATCCGAGCTTGTCGGGTCCGTGCATATTCAAAACCGCGCCAGTATCGGCGGAAACGTCTGCAACGCAGCACCATCGGCCGACACCATCCCGTCGCTACTGATCCACGAAGCAGTCGCCCACACCGCAAGCGCTTCAGGTGAACGCGAAATTCCGCTCATCGATTTCTTTGCGGGTCCCGGTCAAACAGTCCTTCAAAAGGGTGAAATTCTCAAAGAACTGGGCGTTCCCACACCGTCAGCAAACACTACCTCGGCTTACCTGCGTTTTATCCCTCGAAACGAAATGGATATCGCGGTTGCCGGAGTCGGATCACTAATCGAAGTCGATCCTTCGTCAGACGTCGTAACCAAAGCCCGAATAGCACTCGCATCGGTCGCTCCAACTCCGGTTCGAGCCTACGCAGCCGAAGAGTTTCTTGAAGGCAAGAATATTGATGTCGAAGTAATAGCCAAAACCGCCGACCTTGCCGTAGAAGCTACCGTTCCGATCACCGACGTACGTGGATCAGCCGAATACCGAAAAGAACTGATCAAGGTTCTGACAAAACGAACCCTGAATATCTGCCTGAAGCGACTCGCTTAAATGAGCAAGAAACAGATCAAAACCACCGTAAACGGAGTTGAGCACGAGATTCTTGTCGACTCAACATGGACACTGCTCGAAACACTTCGGGTTCACCTGAATCTGACCGGCACTAAAGAAGGCTGTTCAAACGGTAACTGCGGAGCCTGCACCGTCATGGTCGACGGTAAATCGTCGTGTTCCTGCCTCGTTCTCGCACCGGAAGCCGATGGTCGAGAGATCACCACGGTCGAAGGTCTTGCTGATCACGGCCACCTGACGCCGGTTCAGGATGCATTCGTCGACAACTCTGGTCTTCAGTGTGGTTTCTGCACACCCGGCTTCATGATCGCAACGACCGCTCTTCTCGACCAGAATCCCCACCCGACCGAGAACGAGATTCGTCTAAAGCTCGCCGGCAATCTGTGTCGCTGCACCGGCTACGACAAAATCGTCCGATCAGTCCAAGACGCCGCCGATCGTCTGAGCAAGGCATAGTTCGCACCGTTCGCCCGGTCCGATTCAGCAGAGCGCCACCCTCAACTCCCCCTTAAGTTGACCGACCCCCAATAAATAGACCAGAGTAAATGTTAGACACTCTGGTTTCTGCAGGGGGTAAAAATGCCAAGAAAGAGCCATAGTTCGGAGCAGATCTTACGGAAACTCCGAGAAGTTGAAGAGGCCCTTGCAAAGGCCGAGATGTCACTCCTCAATAACTAAGTACGTTCGCTCAAAAGAATTTGGTGGCGAAATTTCAGCCCGAGTATGCTGCGGCCATTCGGAGTGTTCAAGTCGGGGGTTTACAGTGCTTGTCAACATTGCTTGAGTGGACATGGGGTACGACTGCGGTGCCACGTTCGCAGATGCGAACAACGAGGTTTCAATCTGACTTCCCACCTCCGTGTGCTAATCTGAACTCAGGTCGGAACAGACTGAAGCGAGTTCAAATATTCGCATCCATCGGTGTCCCGGCTGCATCCAACCAGACAACAAACCCAAGAGTCCTCGGACAACGATTCATTCATGGAACAGGTTTTTAGGGCCGCATCCAACGAAACAACAGCGGGCAACGACATGGTCGTGGCTACGGTCGTCAGAACTTCAGGCTCAACACCCCAGAAACCCGGAGCAAAACTGCTCGTACGCGCCGATGGTTCAGGCGTTGGCACACTCGGTGGTGGGTGCGTAGAAGGTGATATCTGGTTCGCTGCTTCGCAACTGCTTAAGAGCGGTGGCGCTGCTGAGATGCGCGAATACGAGCTAAACGAAGATCTCGCAGCACAGGACGGACTCGTCTGCGGCGGGACGATGTACTTCCTGCTCGATCCGGTGCGCACATCAGAGCCTGCTCAGGATTTCAATGACGAAGTCATCGCAGCCTACGAAGGTGTTGCCTCAGTTGCGGTCGCTTACCTGATGAAGGTTCCGGAGAGTTCTGAGCTAACGGTGGGATCGAAGTTGCTAATACGTGAGAACGGCTCAACTTCAGGTTCGCTCGGTGATGAAAAACTCGACCATGGTGCGATGAACGACGCACGCCGACTCATGGCAATGGGTAAAAACGACTACATCACGGCTGAATCGGGAGCCGAATACTTCATCGAGGCATACACGACACCACCAACGCTGGTTCTCGCCGGTGGTGGTCATGTATCGAAAGCGATTTCGAATATCGCAGCAACCCTTGGTTTTCGTATCTTCGTCATCGACGATCGGGAAGAATTCGCCAACCCTAAACGCTTCCCCGAAGCCGAGCAAACCGTGGTTTCCGACTATGGATTAGCGTTCGAACAGTTGCCTATCGGCACCAACTCGTTCGTGGTAATCGCAACACGTGGCCACCGCTACGACGCATCGGCAACCGCATCGGCTATGCGCACGCCTGCCAGCTACGTCGGGTTACTGGGATCCAAGCGAAAAACGATTCTCATCTTCGAAGAACTGTTCGCCGAAGGCTTCACGATGGAAGAAGTCCAGAGCGTCCACTCCCCTATCGGTCTCAGCATTTCGGCTCGAACACCCGAAGAAATCGCACTTTCTATCATGGCAGAAATCGTTGCATTCCGGCTCGGAGGTGATGGCGGAACGCTCAAACTCGACCAGAGCCTTATCGACAAAGCGGCTGAAAAGGCCGCACGACGTTCAGAAGCTACCGAGTCGTTCGAACCAGTAGGCGCCGACTAACGTGCCGAACTACAACGCGGTCGGCATCCTGCTCGCTGCCGGAGAGTCGAGTCGGATGGGTCGCCCAAAGGCATTGCTGCCATGGCGCGGTACAACCCTCATCGAATATCAGATGAACTCACTGCTTCAGGGCGGCTGCGACACGGTGATCGTGGTAACCGGCAAGTACGACATTGAGATGGCTCTCCTGCTGAAGGACCGACCGAGGATCATCAGGGTGTACAACCCAAAATTTCTCGAAGGAAAAACCACCTCGATCAAAGCCGGCGTGTCGGAACTCCCTGACAGTACCCACACGATCGTGTTTCTCGCAGTCGACCAGCCACGACCTGCGTGGGTGATCGAAAAGATGCTCAGAAAGCACTCTGACTTTGGAGCCGATATCACTTCACCGGGTTTCGACGGTCATGGCGGTCATCCGTTGATTTTCGACGCCAAACTACAGACTGAACTTGCCGCCATCACCGAAAAAGGTGAAGGTGTGCGGGCGATTTTCAAAATACCCGACATCGACCACCACAGGATTGAGTTCGATTCAGCAATCGTCCGTCTCGACATTAACACGCCTGAAGCCTACGAAAAAGCGTTGGTTTCGTATACCGAATTGGCTAAATCAAAACTGTAGTATTTGGTGGCCATGTCATCACCTCTGCGTGTCCCGATCCGATTGCACGATAAGACCGCCGTCTACATAGCGATTGTTGTGGTCGGTATTCCGGTGCTCGGATTCTGGATCTTCGTGCATCTCGGTTCAGTCAACCTGATATGCATTTGCGTTCCGTTCAACATGTTTCCGAAGTGGGCACCCGAATCGAGTGCGATTGGCGGGATCTTAACTCTTATTCCCATGCTTTTCGCCGACTGGTTCGCCTGGACTCGATGGCATTCCTCCCGACAACAGAAGAAATGGTCTGCTAGATACGCGGAAGAAAACAAACCGTGGTACGCCGAAACTGGTGAGAATCGACCAAAAAGTCTTATCAACGACAAGCACTATGAGCCATAACGATCTCGCCCCTTCCGGCAACTCTCTTGATGACGCTCGCCACTTCCTGCAATCCACAGGTATCGATGGCTGGCTAACCCGGGATTATCGATACACCAACCCCGTCTTCGAAGCCGCCCTGGGACGACACATCGAACACGTCACACGCCCCGTGTGGCTCTGGATACCGGCAGATGGCGAACCGCAGCTTCTGGTGCACGAAGTCGATACCGGACGATTCCCTGCTGGATCACCAGACATCACTGCATACGGAAATCGCCAGCAGATGGTTGACGGGCTGAAAATTTTCATCGCCAACGCCAGCCGTGTGGCAATGGAATACTCGCCGTTGTACGAACTCCCACGAGTGGCACGAGTCGACGCCGGAACGGTCGAACTCGTGCGATCGCTCGGTCCTGAAGTAGTTCCATCAGGAGATGTGATTCAGTATTCGACCGAACGCTGGACTTCCGATCAACTCCAATCACATTTCTTCGCCGTGGAAGCCCTTGACCGCATCGTGAAACAGACCTTCCAATACGTCGGCGAGAACATTCGGTGGGCACTGACCGAGCACGATATCGCCGAGCACATTCGAGGCAGGTTCGAGCGCGCTGGTCTCGAGTTCGACGATGGGCCGGTAGTCGCCTTCAACGAGCATTCGTCCGATCCTCACTACGATCCTCAGCCGTCTGACTCATCCGTCATCCGACGAGAGGGTTGGCTACTGATCGATCTGTGGGCACGTAAGAAGCCAGAGCATTCCAACGAACGCAATATTTCAGCCGACATCACATGGACAGCAAAACTTGGTGAACCGCCAAGCTCGAAGCATCAAGAAGTGTTCGACGCTGTCGCAGGCGCACGTGATGCCGCCTTCAATCTCCTCGAAACCCGTGTGCTGGAAGGCGACAACCCGCAGGGGTGGGAGCTTGATAGAGTAGCCCGCGAAGTAATCGACAGTGCTGGCTATGGAAAATACTTCGTCCACCGACTCGGCCACTCGCTCGGCTACGAAGTCCACTCGGATGGCGTGAATCTTGATGACTGGGAGACCCACGACACCCGTACCGTCATCAACGGAGTCGGCGTAACAATCGAACCGGGCATTTATCTGCCCAAATTTGGGGTTCGCTCCGAAATGGATATTTTTCTAGGAGAAGACGGACCTGAAATCACCGGCAATCGTCAAACCGAAATCATCCAAATCGAAACTAATTAGTTGGCACCCTCTTATTTCTGCCTTTGCCCGAATCCGATTTCCCGACCGCAGCGAAGCGTAGTGGTGGGATCTTCGGTGGATGGGTAGCAGGGTGACGCCCACGTACCATGAGGTCACAAGCACGTCCCTACACCAGATCCCTCGGCTCCACTCGGGAAATCATCTGGTGGCATTCGAAACCATAGGATCGACGAGTTCAGGCCAAACTACGGTCGGCAACTTGTTGCCTAAACCATCGATCGATTAGATGGAGAAAACCACTAGATAACCACCTCAACACCCAACTCAACTGCCTGCTCCCGAATTGCCGCGTATTGACCGTTTTCGACCGGTACCCCGTTTGCGAGGCGGTCGTCAGTCGCGTCGGCCTCAGGATCGCCCGCAACCATAACGCGATCTTCGCCCGGCAAGGTCGGTGTCGCGTGCAACTCACGAATCATGTCGTCCATCATCGACTTGAATTCGTCGATATCCCGGAAACGTCCAATATCGATCGCCATCACCCAGCTCATATTCTCACCCCGGGCCAACTGCGAACTGAAACCACCGCCCGAAAGAACACCGCACAAAATATCCACCATCACACTTAGACCATAACCTTTGTGCGATCCCTGCTCACGGTTGTTACCAAGCGGATTTAATGCCCACGTTTCGTTCTCGCCCGCTGGCGGCTCTGTAATCGCCTCGCCCTCTGAAGTCACAGCCCATCCTTCCGGAATTGGCACGCCGATTCGACGGGCCAGTGCCACTTTGCCGCTCGCAACGGTCGAAGTCGCCATATCAAGCACAAAATCTCGCTCTTCACCAGCAGGTGCGGCAAATCCGATCGGATTCGTCCCCATCATTTTCTTCGCCCCGAGCGCGGGCCGTACCGCCGGCGCCGCAGTGGTCATCGACATACCGATCATGTCGTGCTCGAGCGCCATCATGGCGTAGTAAGCAACCATTCCAACGTGGTGCCCGTCCTTGATGCTCACCATGCCCAGACCCTGCTTCTTCGCCTTCTCGATCGCCATTTCCATAGCCCGATAGGCAGAAACAAGCCCTATGCCGTTACCGCCACTCACCAGGGCCGTTGTTTCAGATTCGCTGAGCACTTCGGTCTTCTGCGGCACGGTGTAGACGCCGCCCTCGACGTTCTTCGAATATCCAACCACGTTCGCTACACCATGGGTATCCACTCCACGAACACTGGCCGATACAAGAACTTTTGCGGCCACTTTAGCATCGTCTTCCGGCGTACCTACCCCCCGAAATATCGACGAAAGCTGCTGCTGCAGAGCGCCAGCAGGAACTCGAGTCGAATTCGAATCGTTGAGTTTTACTTTGCTAACCATATGGAGGGATTGTCACCTTGGGACTTGTCGCAATGAACCCTCACTCGGAAGAGGAGTTCGATCACCGCTCATCTAGATGAACACCTCGACATCCAACTCAATCGCTCTCGCCCGCATCTCGTCGTACTGACCGTTCTCGACTGGAACACCATTTACCAAGCGATCGTCCTCGCAATCGGCTTCCGGATCACCGGCGACAAGCACTCGATCTTCGCCCGGAAGCGTGGGCGTGGCGTGGAGTTCGCGAATCATGTCGTCCATCATCGCCTTGAAATCGTCGACGTCGCGGAATTTTGCGATATCGATCGCCATTGTCCAGGTCATATTCTGACCAGGTGAAAGCTGCGCTCCGAAACCGCCTCCAGAGAGAACTCCGCACAGAATTTCGACCACCAGACCGAGACCGTAACCCTTATGCGAGCCCTGTTCACGTGTGCCACCGAGCGGATTTATTGCCCAGTCTTCTCCCCTTTCGCCTCGAGGTTCGGTGATGGGTTCGCCTTCAGCCGAGACAGTCCAGCCAACGGGCATCTGTACACCGAGTCGCTTTGCCAGAGCGATCTTTCCACTTGCGACCGTGCTTGTTGCCATATCTAAGTTGAAGTCTCGCTCTTCGCCTGCGGGGGCGCCGAATGCAATCGGGTTGGTCCCGAGCCGAGGACGAGCACCAAGCGCAGGGCGGACGGATTTGTTGCCGTTGGTCATCGCCATTCCGATCATGTCCTGTTCAACCGCCATCATCGGGTAGTAGCCAACCATACCGATGTGGTGGCCATCCCTGATCGTGGTCATACCGAGACCTAACTCTTTCGCCTTGGCGATCGACATTTCCATGCCTTGATGCGCAGCGACGAACCCGAGACCGTTGCCACAGCTCAGTAACGCCGATGTGCCTGTCTCTGAAATAGTCTCGACTGTCTGAGGAACCGTGTACTCCCCTCCCTCAATGGACTGTGAATATCGAACGACGTTGGCTACACCGTGCGTTTCGACACCCCGGAGGCTCGAAGAAACGAGGATCTTGGCGGTGATTTCGGCGTGCTCTTCAGGGGTGCCAACTCCCTGCAATATCGCCGAAACCTGTTTATGTAGATCTTCAGCTGGAACTCGTATGGAGTTGGAATCGTTGAATTTCAGGTAATCGAGTGCCACAGGAGTGTCTTTCATGCTGGTGTTCGCTCATCGCCAATCGAAAAGCAGTTTGGCGGGAGTGTACGCCTGTAGGCGATTAGACGCTGGGGCATCTTCGTCATCCTGAACTCGATTCAGGATATCGAACAGCCAATACCTGAAAAGACCAGAGCATCCCCACTCCGGTTTTTTGCGTCCTGAGCGGAGTCCCCGGAGTCGGGATATCGGAAGCCCTAGCTCATCTTCTCCCTCACAGGAGAAGGGGTCAAACCTATCCCAACCCCATCCCAATGCCACGTTCGATCGCCATTTCGTATAGCCGACCGCAAACCGCGAGATCCTCGAACGCGACGCCCTGCGATTCGAACAACGTTACGTCTTCGTCTGAGTAGCGAGCTGTTCTTAGCCCGGCAACGATTCGATCAAGCCTCACCACCGACTCCCACGAAAACTGCCCAACCTCAACGGCACGCATTAGCTCACCGCACTCGATTCGCGTCTGATCGATATCATCGCAAGCCACTAGGTCAGCTTTCACAATCGCAGCTGTATCCAGCTCCCGCTTCATCCACGAGTTATTACCGGCAGCATTGATGTGCATCCCCGGCTCGATCATGTCGCCCGTGATCACCGGCTCGACTGAACTCGTCACCGCCACCAGCACATCCATTCCTTCAGCCGCTGCCTCTTTCGAATCCACCGCTTCAACGTTGACACCGAGTCGCTCACTCATCACCGAAGCAAAATTCTCTCGTTTTTCAGCAGTTCGAGAAAATACCTTCACAGCTTTGATATCCCGCACGGCACACACCGCTTCTAGCTGCGTCTCAGCCTGATAGCCCGATCCGATAATCCCGACTGAAGACGAATTCTCCCGTGCCATGTACTTCGTTGCGATCCCCGAGGCAGCACCGGTGCGTACCTGGCCCATCCGACCTGCACCAATTACAGCCAATAATCCTTCGCCATGTGTGCCGTACAGCATCACTCGAAAGTCACCGCTCACATACGACTTGTGCCCTGCCCACCCACGTTCGGGCCACGTGGCAGCCATAAAGTTCATCGAGCCGTTACCGGTCGCGAGTCGATGGCGTGGCTCATTGCGAACCTCACCCCCTGAGCGTGCACGAAAAGCCTCGTCAAGCGCCTCAAGCGCCAGCTTCATGTCGAGCATCTCGGTAACATCGGCTTCGGTCAGGTAGAGACGTTTTGGATCAGCCATCGGTCGGTTATTCCTCGTTAGTCGCACTGAATACGGTCAAAATCAATCGTCAACACAAAGGCACTACATGGGGTTGAGCGGACCGTACGCCTGCCCGACCGGATACGCCTCGTTCATTACTTCCCACACGAACTGTTTCGCACTACGAAACGCCGCTTCAATATCGCTGCCTTGTGCCGGACGCGCTCTAGCCAGAGAAGCGAACGTGCAACCGATTCCGTGATTGCTTGTCGAGTCGATCCACGGTAGACCCAGTTCGATAAACCTCCACCGTCGAACAGCAGATCCAGACTCTCGCCATCGCTGCCCAGCGATTCCATGTGCCCACCCTTCACGATGCCGTAGTTCACACCAAGAATGAATTTGTGATCGATCGCGCTACTCCAGAGCGGCGAGTACTTCTTTTTGGGTTGTGCAGTGACGCCTAACAACGAATCCATACCGGTAAAAACACCGATCCAACCGCATTTCAGATTTGGACAGACCGATGCGGGCAACTAGAATACCGCCCGACGAGAAAGTAGTGCCGTCATGCGGCTTCGAATAACGACTGAATTTACGACCGGTCGAGTAAGATCCAGCCAACGGGAGAAATTTATTGAGCAACGCCAAAAAAGACATCCGAGCACTCGTATTCGATGTGTTTGGCACGGTCGTCGATTGGCGCACGTCGATATCTCGCCAAGTGGCGGAATTTGGTGCAAACCACGGCGTGGATGCCGACTGGAACCAGTTCGCCGACGACTGGCGCGCCGGGTATCACGCTGGCATGGCAAAGGTGAATGCAGGCGAAGACGAGTGGAAGATCGTTGACCAGATTCACCGTGAACGACTCGATGTACTGCTGGAACAGTACGGATTTCCGGAGATCGATGAAAACGAGCTAGTCCACTTCAACAAAGCCTGGCATCGACTCGACGGCTGGCCCGATTCAACGGTAGGCCTGACCCGATTGAAGTCGAAATTCGTTGTCTGCTCTCTCTCGAACGGAAACGTAGCCCTGCTTACGAACATGGCAAAGTACGCCAACCTGCCTTGGGACGCCGTACTCTCGGCGGAGTTGGCAGGAAAGTACAAACCTCATCCCCTTGCCTACCAACGCACCGCCGAGCTTCTTGGCTTTCAGCGAGATCAGGTTATGCTGGTCGCCGCCCATAACAGTGATCTGCGGGGTGCTGTCAGCGCCGGGCTGAAAGCGGCACTCGTTACTCGACCCGAGGAATTCGGCGACGCAAAACAACCCGATCTTGAGCCCGAACCCGATTTCGCCTACTTCGCAAAAGATTTTCACGACCTAGCCGATCAACTAGGCTGCGCTTGAGAGCATACAAAATCAAAACAGATCAACCAACCAGTTCAGGCAACACCTTCCCACGGTGAAAGGAAAACACATGAGTTGGAAATTTGAGCACGCGGCGCCGGTAATCGGCTCGATCACTGAAGGCAACGCCTGGAACGGTGAGCGGCTGTTGTACTCCAATATCGCCATGAACCGAATCATGTCCTACGATCCTGCCACGAACCTCGTCGAGGTATGGAGAGAAGAGACCGAGGGCACGAACGGTCTGAATTTCGACAGCGAAGGTCGACTATTTGGGTGCTCCGGTGGCGGACGCAAGATCGTCAGGTTCGATTCCAACGGTGACACCGTGACCATCGCCGATCGACTCGGCGGCCGACGAATCAACTCTCCGAACGATCTGGCAATCACGCCCTCAGGTTCGATCTACTTTTCAGACCGCGTTGGTGACGTGAATCCAGACATCGGCATTGGCTTCTCAGCGATCATCTCTGCTGAGCCGCAAGAAGACGGTTCGTATAAGACCGTTCGACGCACCTTCGACACCAGCATGCCGAACGGTCTGCTGTTTTCGTCTGATTACAAGATTCTCTACGTGGCACAGAGTGACTACCGGGCAAGCGAAGCCCGTGAACTTCGGGCATATCCTGTCAATGACGATGGATCGCTCGGTGAATTCGAGGCGCTCAACGACTTTGGGCCGCACCGAGGCATCGACGGCATGACGCTATCGAGTGAAGGCAATATAGTCGCCTGCACAGGCTGGGAGATATCTGGTCCCGGCGGAAACGTGACTGTGTTCGATCCCAAGGGTCGAATCATCGAGACTCACCCAACACCTGCGCAACGGCCCACCAACTGCACGTTCGCCGGCGAAGACCTCTACGTGTCGTCGATCGAAGGCCACTGCCTGGTAGCCCGCAACACTGGCATGACCGGACACCTGCTCTGGCCGAGCAGTTAAGGACTACGACTGAATAGTTTCGACCAATACAGCCAACTCCCCTCCAATCTCAAAACATAAAACTGGAAGTAGCAACATAATGTCCGAATGGAAATGGACCCTGATCGCAAATCACGACACGCTGACCGAAGGTCCGGTGTGGGACGGATCGGGTCTGCTCTACAACGAGTGTGCCGCCCACACGACATTTCGGTGGGATCCCAAGACCAACGAGAACACCGTATGGCGAGAGAACACTGGTGCAGCGAACGGTCAGACGTTTGATCGCCAAGGACAGCTATTCGTTTGCGAAAGCGATGCTCATAGAGTGACCAAGGTTGATCCCAAAAACCCGAACGCCGATCCGACGATAATCAGCGATGCGTTTGGCGGCGAAACTCTGAACTGGCCCAACGATATTGCGGTCGACCAACAGGGGCGGGTCTATTTCACCGATCCGAATTACTCGCAAAATCCCAACAATCTCGAACACGAATCGGTCTACATGGCAGAGCACACCTTTGGGGGGAATTGGAACACCACTAGGGTGACATTTGATACCCACAAACCCAACGGTGTTTTACTGTCGATCGATCAAAAAACTCTTTTCGTAGCCGACACGCCGAACGGCCCAAACAAACCAAAACGACTACTGGCCTACCCGGTCAATGACGACGGAACGCTTGGCGATCATCAGGTGCTCCACGATTTCGGACGAGGTCGCAGTATCGACGGCATGACTCTGACTTCGTCTGGAGCGATTCTGGCATCAGCGGGGTCAGCGTCGCTGGGCCCCGGTCCGATGATTTACGAGTTCGAACCGTCAGGTCGAGTCGTTCGCACACACCCGGCTCCCGCCGACAACCCGACCAACTGCACATATGGTGGCCCATCGCTCGGAACGTTATTCGTAACGTTCGCCGGCGGCGAGGTATATCAGGTAGATGGCACCAATCACACCGGCCAACTCGCCTACCCTCAACGCAGGTTCTAGGCTAATCAGTACCCTCTCCCCCTGTCAGGGAGAGGGTTAGGGTGTGGGGGAACCCAACGAACAACCTGCTACGCCGTCACTACAGCGCACCTCCTAACCAACTCAGCCAATGCCCACCCCTTGGAAAATCTCACTACACGGCGGTCACAGCGGAGACTTCTGTGAGCACGGGCACGACACCCTCCGAGTCATGCTCGATGCGGCGGTTGAGTATGGCTACTCAACTTTTGGTGTCACTGCCCACGCTCCCGCCAACGGCAAAAAGTTTCTCTACGAAGAAGAAAAAACAGCTGGACTAACCTACGTCGAATTGGAACGAACGTTTTCTTCATACGTCCAGACCGTCAACGAGCTGGCCACAGAATTTGCAGGTCGATTAGAAGTCCTGCGTGGAGCCGAAGTCGAAGTCGTCCCAGAAGCCTCGTTTGCTGCCAACGCCATCAAACTCAAAAAAACATATTCACTCGACTACCTCGTAGGCTCTGTCCACTGGGTTGACGAAATGCCGTTCGACACCAGCCAGGAAGATTTCGACAAAGCGGTTGCCAACAGGGGCGGACTGGAACCGTTCCTCTTGAGGTACTACGAGCTGCTCGGAGAAATGATCGAACAGGTCAAACCCGAAATCGTTGGACACTTCGACCTGCCCCGACTTTACAGCGATGGTGCCAGCGAGCACGAGACCGCGGGAGTCAATCGTGCGATCAACGACGCACTGCAAAAAGCGAAAACCGCAGGATGCATTCTCGACTTGAACGTCAGTGCGCTGCCGAAGGGACTCAGCTCACCCTACCCGGCTCCGTGGATAGTAAAACAAGCGATGGAACTAGGCGTTCCGTTCTCCTTCGGTGACGACAGTCATTCAAGCGCTCAAGTCGGTGCGAACATCAAAGGAGGCAGGCACTATTTGATCGATCAGGGTGTCGAGACCATCACCACGTTGACCCACGAAAACAGTCGGCTAGTGAAGAAGCAAATTCCATTGCACTGACCTATGTAACGCTCCCCTCTCCCTAGTAGTGAGAGGGTTGGGGTGTGGGTGAAATCGTCAGCTTGTCACATCGATAACGCCGAACACCCCGATCAAACTCCCTCCCGATCAGGGCGTGGTGGAACCTCACCCACCGGCTTGATATTGGCGATTAAGCCAACTCGCATCCTGCCGGAGACTAGGTGGCAACGCCACCTAGTCTCCAAAGCTCGAATCAAACGCATCACTGGGAACGACCGAAGTGTCGATCAGTGATTGTGCTTTCATCCAGTCGCCAAGCGAGTCCCAGCGTTCGCCAACGAGCGAACCAACCGGTTGACCGTTCGACTCCCACAGCGGTACCAATAGATCAACACCTGCACGATCAACTGCCTCATCGATCTCGGCATCCGGATTCAACCGAATCAGCGTATCGATCGATCCCTGTGGATCATCCAAAGCCTGCCCGTAACCCTTGTTGAACGCCTTCACAAATTTCTCGACCATCTCGGGTCGGTCTTTCACGGTCTTCTCTGAAGTTACGAGAATCAATTCGTAGTAACTCGGAACGCCCCAGTCGTCGGGCAACAAAACGTTTGTCTCGTATCCCTCGTTCTCGAGAACAATCAGCTCGTGCGTCCAGTACACACCGATCACGGCATCGACCGTGCCAGCCATTAGCGATTGGTTTAGCGTCCACCCGATATCGACCAACTCGACGTCGTCACGTGAAAGGCCATCCGCCTCCAGCATGGTAGTGAGCATCGCCTCATTCCACGGTAGTCCGGGAGTTCCGACCTTCTTGCCGGCAAGATCAGCAGGACGCGTGATACCCGACGATTTCAGAGCCATCATGGAATTCAGAGGGCGCTGTACCACTCCGGCAACTGCAACAACCGGAATGCCTTCGTTCCTCGCCTGAAGCAGGTCGGGTTGGTAGTACATGGCGAAATCGCTCTCACCACTTGCGATAAGACTTAGAATCGCCGAGGGATCGGCCGGTGGAACAACCGAAACGTTTAGTCCTTCGTCCTCGAAGTAACCCTTATCAACCGCTTCGTAAATTCCTGCATGGTTGGCGTTCTGGAACCAGTCCAGAGTGACCACAATATCTTCGGGATCACCGCTACCGCACGCAGCAATAAACATCGATGCGATTACTGCTACAAGCAACACTAGTTTTTTCATGATTCTCCTAACCGAACTACCTGATTCGCAGTTGGCGGATACTTTCTAAGCACCCATTTTTCGATGGCGACGACTGCAGCAAACAGCCCTATCGCCAGTATCGAGAGCACAACAATTGCGGCGAAGACTCTCGCCGTTTGAAATTGGGGGCCCGCAATCTTCATCAAGAAGCCGAGCCCTGAACTGGCACCAAACCACTCACCGATTACCGCACCGATCACTGAAACCACCGCTGCGACTTTCAGGCCGGCGAAGAAGCTTGGCAACGCTGACGGAATCATCAGCTTGATGAACGTCTGCCACGACGACGCTCCGAGCGTTCGGAGCATATCGACCATCTCATGATCGACATACCGTAATCCAGAAACGAGACTGATCGTTATCGGGAAGAACGTGAACAGCACGATCACGATCACTTTCGACATGATGTCGGTGCCGACCCAGATGATCAAAAGTGGTGCCAACGTGATAACCGGTATCGTCTGGGAAGCGATGATGATCGGGTAAATTGATCGTTCAACAGTGCGCGACCAAACAATCCCCGACGCTATCGTTACACCGAGACTCACCGAAACAGCGAATCCGATAACTATTTCGATCAGCGTTATACCCGCATGACGCGTCAGCAGACCGAACGAATCAGACAACTCGGTCAAAATAACGCTCGGTGCAGGAAGCAGCCATCGCTGTACATCCAACACCTCAACCAACACCTCCCACAACACGACCAGCGCTATGGTGGTTGCGATCGCAGGTAGCCAGCCGACAACACTTGATCGCCAGTTTCCAAACCATGTGTTCAAGAGGTTCATTGGATATTCTCCTGATCGCTAAGTAGGTTAAGAATGTGTTTCTTCAGTTCGATGAACTCTGGCGATATGGAGAGGTCGGATTCGCTAATCGAATCGCCGAATTTTGCCTCCACTTCAGCAACGATCCGACCCGGATTTGGAGCCATCATAAGTACACGATCTGCCAGAAGAATCGCCTCTTCAACATCGTGTGTTACCAGCAGCACAACCTTGTTCGACGTGTCGAGCACGTTGAGTAACCACTGTTGCAATGACCGCCGTGTAATGGCGTCGAGAGCACCGAACGGTTCATCGAGCAGCAACACCGGGTTGTCGGGCAAAACCGCACGCAACAAAGCGACCCTCTGACGCATCCCACCGGAAAGCTGCCATGGCATCGAATCAATAACATCAGTCAGTCCAAACAACCCAGCGAGTCTCTCGACTTCGATATCCGATTCAGCGCGGCCGATCCCACGAAGCTCAAGCCCCATTCGACTATTACCAGCAACCGACCGCCAAGGCAGCAGCAAATCTTTCTGTTGCATATAAGAAATGTTGCCCAGACGTTCGGTTCGCGTAACCAACCCGCTGGAGACGATCGTACCCTCACGCGCTGTCAGCACTCCAGAAATCAAATTGAGCAACGTGCTCTTCCCGCAGCCCGAAGGGCCAACAAGAGCAACGAACTCACCGCGTTCGGCCGACAAACTTACATCTTCGAGAATTGCCGCATTGTCATAGTCGAATCCCACACCCGAGACGGAGAGGAGCGCGCATTCAGAATCGACTGATTCGTTGTTTTCCGTTCGAGATGCTTGAGGGGTCGAGGTCATCTCAATCACGCAATCCCAGCTAGCTACTCCGGGTAATTGACGCTTGGATATGGCACTCGAGCCATTTTCCTACGCTGGAATTACCCAGATCAGGTTCAAGGGTTGGCAGAGTATTTTCGTCTGCCCTCTCAGCCCGGCTACCCGAGCTCCCCGCGTGCTGCAAAACGTACTGGCAACACTGGCGAAACAACACTCCGCCTACCACAAGTTTTACAAGCAAGAAGGATCGTGTCAAATCACCCGCACGATCCATACCGATCAGAGTTTGCGGCTTCACGCCGAGGCAGCTAGAATGCGCCTATTCCAGATTGAAAGTAACGCACAAGTGCGCAGGAATTAGCTGTAAGTTTTGGGAACAAGTTCGCTCACTCCGAAAGAAAATTTCGCCCGGAGCATTCGATGCCCGGATGACGAAATAAACCTCGCCGCGGCGAGTCTCTACGCGGCGGCGACTGAATTCCCCGATCTTGACGTTATCGCCTATCAGGGTCGTATCGCCCAGTTCGGCTCCCGAGTTAAATCTCGCCTCGCAGCACACCACACGAACTACGATTTCGTTGGCGCTATGCACGAAGTACTGTTCGACGAAGCCGGATTCTCTGGCGACAGCAAGAACTACTTCGATCCCGACAATAGCCACTTGAATGAGGTTATTGATCGCCTCAAAGGTAATCCGGTTGCGCTGTCGATCCTCTACATAGAGGTCGCAAGAGTCGCAGGAGTGGCAGTCGACGGCATATCGTTACGCAAGCACTTCGTAGTGGCGATCGGATCAGATGAAGAAAGAATCTACATCGATCCATTCCACCGGGGTGGTCTGCTTTCCAGAAAAGAATGCATCACTAACATTCTGGGCAAAGATCGTGTGAAGAATGGCGACATTGACGATTTAGAATGCAAATTCCTAACACCAGCATCCAAACGAGTGATGCTCCGCCGACTTCTCAGCAACCTCAAAGTTGCCCACGAAAAGCACAAACAATACGAGCTGGCACTTTCTGCCTCCGAGCGCATTCAACTGCTCGACCCATCGAACCTCCGCAACCTCAGCGAACTGGCACATCTGCAAACAAAAATCGGAAACTTCGGCGATGCGGTCGATTCCCTCACCCAGTTCCTCGAGCGTGCCCCCGCCGGATCAAACACCGAGCAAGCAGAGAGCGCACTCCGCAAACTAAAAGCACTCACCACGCGCGGCCCGGAAGACTCGCTCGAGTAACTGGCCTGATAATTTGTGGAAAATGCGAAAACCGCTTCCACGAACTTGACGCATTCTCTACTGATAACCGAATGACTAGACGCGCTCACGCACAGTGAACGCACTGCACGGTCGGTCGGGTCTTGATTGGACGGGATGTACCGCTTGAACTACCAGAGTGCAGATGATCTGGAATTACTTGCGCAGACCGGTAAACAGGATCGAGAAGCACTCGTGATTTTGTACGACCGGTACGGTCGGCGAGTATTCGTGCTTGCCGTTCGGATCCTCAACGACCCCATCGGATCGGAAGAAGTAATTCAGAACGTATTCATGAGCGTAACGAGTTGATAGCATCAGAAACGACCTAACTGGAACGATGGTTCTTTCAGCCGAAACAAACTGATCGTTATCGATTATTCAGGAAATTGTCGATGGTCCTGGGTTACGCTACTGACTCTGAAATGATCACCGTTCGCTCCAGCCACATCCCGATAATTCTTCTGTTCGCGGCTGCTTTGCTCGCCACCGCGCTATTCGGCTGCTCAAAATCAGAGCCGACACCAGTGCCGCCCACACCGCAGGCAACCGCTGCCGAGATGGTCGAGTTATCACGAACGGCAATGGCCGGTCTCGATAGTTTCAGCTTTGAATTAACCCACGACTCCGGGCACACCACTCTTTCCGGAGCACTCGATCTCATTCGGGCCGGTGGACTCGTGGCAACAAACGGACTCGATCTTGAGGCTGAAGCGAACATCGGTCGTGCGTTCGTGAGAGTCGAAGCAGTAGTGATCGGTGAACAGACATGGATGACCAACCCACTCACAGGCGTCTGGTCGGAAATAGCCCCCGAAGACAGCCCATTCTCATTCCTCGATCCAGTCAGGCTGGTCGCCGATATTCTGGGCGATACTCAACAACCGATCTACCCGGCGAGCGGCCCCTCGAACGGTGAAGTCGTTATTTCGGGACACATACCTGCCCAATCACTCGCCGCACTGGTCGGTTCTGTTGAGCCCAACGCCATCCCGAACGTAGTTCTCACTCTGGGTTCCTCGAACAATCTGCTGAAAAAAATCGTCATTTCGGGCGTGGTTCAACCCGGAGACGAACCCGACTACATTCGGGTTATCACGCTATCTAAATTCAACAACCAGACTTCACTCAAACCACCTATCTAGCCGATGTTTACCAAACTCCGGCAAATCATCACCCCCTACAAGCTGCTTCTGCCGTTGTGCTTCGGCGTGTTCATCGCTGCCGATGACCAGACCGTTGTTGTAACCCTCCTCCCGGATATGCTGGCCGACCTCAGGGTAGGCGTGAGCGAACTCGATCGAGCTTCGTGGTCGATAACTGGGTATCTCATCGGATACACAGCAGCAATGCCTCTCATGGGGCGAATTTCTGACCGCACCGGATACCGCCGAGTGTTCCTGCTGGCCATGGCTGTTTTCACGCTGGGATCAGCCCTGGTCGCGATTTCTCCTGATATCCCGAGGCTGCTCTACGGTGGCGCACCGGAGTACAACTGGCTAGTAGGTACGCGAGTGTTCCAAGCGATCGGCGGCGGAGCGATGATACCTATTTCGATCGCAGCCGTAGGCGAACTTGTCGATGGAAAACATCGCGCGATCGCCTACGGATTGATCGGTGCAAGCGCCGAGGCTGGGGGAGTCTTCGGACCTCTCTGGGGAGGCGGAATCACAACGTGGCTCTCGTGGGAATGGGCGTTCTGGCTGAATATCCCTCTCACTGTGGTTGCTGTGATTTGGATAATGCGCAATCCGCCGGGCAAACGAAACAACGTTAAAGTCGATATTCCAACTGCAACGGTTTTCGCAGCAAGTCTCACACTGTTGACGATTGGACTCGTCCGAATCGGTGAACCCGACGCCCTGATGGCAGTGTCGTTGATAGCGACAGCCGGACTCTTCGCAGCACTGGTGTTCCTGAACAATCGTGCACCGGATCCATTGTTCCCTCCGTCGATATTCAAACTACCGACATTCAACTACTCCAACCTGACGTATTTCCTTGTCGGAGCCGTGCTGATTATCGGAATGGTGACAGTTCCGTTGATGGCAGCGTCAGTCTTTGCAAAATCGCCGCTGGAAGGTGGATTGCAGTTGCTGCGAATGACAATCGCAATCAGCCTCGGTGCGTTGATCGGCGGATACATCACTCAGCACTATGGAACACGCATACCCGCGCTCGCCGGACTGGTCATCACGACAGTAGGTTTCCTACTTCTCTCTAGCTGGACAACTGATATCGCCGAACCTGCGCTGACGATCCACCTGGCGATCACCGGTCTGGGACTCGGATTACTAGTTTCCCCAATCGTTGAAACGGCTCTCTGGGGCGTCCAGGCTGATCAGCGAGGTGCTGCGTCGGCGTTGCTAAGCGTCTCCCGAATGGTTGGCATGACAGCCGGTCTCGCAGCAATGACAGCTCTGGGTACAGTTCAGTTCCAGGACCTCGTTGCCGACGTGCCCGCGTTCTCACTCGATCCCGATGTTCAGCAACAGATAATCGACTCAGCCACAAACGCCGGAGTCGACGTCTTCACCCGCTTCTACCTCTACAGTGCAATTCTCTCAGCGGTCGCACTCGCCCCCGCATGGCTAATGACGCGAACCAAAAGCGACTAATTCGCCCAACTACCACTCCGCACTTCCCGACCGGAGTAAAGCGAAGTGGAGGAATCTTCGGCGGGGATGAACGATGTGCCCGAGGATTCAACCCACACGCGACACTACCCCATATCTCTCGGCGGCACTCTGGAAATTAGATGGGCAACAACACTCGATTTCCCGAAGAAGGAGGGATCTGGCGCAGTGTCGCGCCCGCGCTCAAGAAATCACACGTTGGTGAATCAAAAAGCAATGCAGCGAGCCAGCCCGTTATTCCGCTGAAGCCGATGCTTCTCGACGCTGCTCCGCCCTACGCTCCGCCTCGAGCCGCTCAAGATTGTATGACCCGTGATCGACGTACGACATCGCGTCGGCGAGAGCGGTGTGCCCCGCTTTGTCACGAATCAGGTTGTGCATCAATTGGCACACCCGGCGATAGTCGGGATGCCCCTGCTGCGATGTGCGGAGTTCGAGCATGTGAAACGCTTCGCGAGCGTTGAACTGCATCGAGTAGCGAAGTTTGTAACCGAACGGAACGACATACTGTGAAACGTCTGGACCATGCTCGTTCATCACCGTATCATGGAAGTCGCTCATCCGACCCATCGCATCGTCCCAACGCTGCGTCCAACCGACCTCTTCGATCGCCGGGGGAGTCGCATATCCGTGCTTCACGCCCAAACGTTGCCAATCGAGCGTAAGCATCCTGTGCCGTTGTAGATCACGAAAGCTACCAAAATCCGACAGTACATCAAAGCGATAGAACGAGCGCTCCATTCCCCGACCGGGTTTGTGTCGTCGGTTCTGACGATCACCAGTGTAGGCACGAATTACCTCTGCCTTGTCGCCATCGCTCATCCCATTCACAATCGTTTGCAACTGCGAATCGGGTAAATCGGTATGGGCGTACAGAGCTGCTGCTACGATCTTGTTCTCAGCGTAGCGATCCCATTCGACGAGCGTGACTTCATCGATACCCTCAGGTTCGGTCTCGATGCTTGATGCGATGCGCTCCATCGCTTCGTGGTTCTCCTGGAAATAGCCCGACCACGCACCACCACGATCTGGAAGGTCGACCCGTTTCAGGAACGATGGAATCACTTTGCGAAGTTCTTCCAGCATCATTCGGGCATAGTCACGCGCCTCTTCGAGCGGGTGGCTGTTAATCCGAATCAGCATCATTTCGTACGCCTGCCCAGACGCAAATATCCCTACGTTGGAAGTCGTCGATGCCGGAAGTAAACCCCGTGCTGAATCGCATGCTTTCGCTCGAATCGAAGCGGTGTATATGAACTTGGAATCTCCCTTTTCTCTTGGGAATTGCTCTTCAAAGAACGGCACACACTTATGGACCAGTTCTGAATACTCTTCGAACAGCCAGTCGATCGTCTGTCGGTACTCGGCAACAAGCGGTCCCGTCTCGATCTCTGGCGGTGCAATATATCGGTAGTTATCGCCCAGTTTCTGATCGTAAAAGATGTACCGGGTCGACTGCTCCAGATACGCAGCAAGCCTTCCCCATTCAAGAACCTTTGTGAGCAGATTCGAAGCCTGCTCGCAGGCGATATGCGCACCACCGAGCTGGGCAACCGAATCGTCGCCAAACTGTGAGAAAACACGATCATACAATCCCTCAGCCTTGTTCAGCGCAACCATCGCCTGGCTATCAGAATCCTCCGCTATCTCATCGATCGGAATTTCCGGCTGGTCGTAGAACTCGTCCAGAAATAAGCGGCGCAATGATTTCGGCGAACGGCTGTAACGGGCGAACAACGCACCTTTCACGACTTCAGGCAAATTGGTCAGGGCAAAGACCGGGCCATCAACGTTCGTGAAAAACCGACCGAGTATAGATCGCTCTTCAGTGTTGAATGTTTCCCGTACGTACATGATCCGTGAGCCTATCGATTACCCCACTCAACAAGCGGGGAGAATGCGTTTCACCGTCTCGTGCCTGCCAACTTTCGCGAGCCCACCTCGTTCGTGATGCCTACAGCATCAATCTGGCAGGATTTTCTAGCGTCTTCTGGAACTCACCCATGAGTATCGCCGCCTCGGCACCGTCGCCAACACGGTGATCTGCAGAGATCGTTGCGTTCATCGTTTTTCCAGGCACGATCTGACCGTTTTCGATGACCGGTACTTCTTTGACCGTGCCGACAGCGATGATGCCCGCGTTCGGAGGAACAATAATCGCTGCAAAAGTATCGGTGCCAAACATACCGAGGTTCGACGAACCAAACGTCCCCTGCGTCATTTCGGCCTGAGTCAACGAACCACCCTCGCCACGAGCGCGTTTACCCACGTCTCGAACCGCTCTTGAAATCTCGATCAGCGACATGTTCTGAATGCCGATGACCGCTGGGACAATCAGTCCTTCCTCAAGCGCAATCGCAACTCCGAGGTTGATGTCGGAATGACCAATCAGCTTGTCGCCATCAAACGTGGAATTCCACTTCGGATACCTCAGCAGCGCAGTCGTTATCGCCTTGAGAACCATGTCGTTCACGGAGACTCGATCGCCATCGTCAGCAATCGCTTCGTTGAGTTGCGCTCGAAAGGTCATGGCTGGTCTCATGTTCACTTCGTGCGTCACGTAGTAATGCGGCGATTTGGTCTTGGACTTCACCGTAACCCGTGCGATCGCTTGCCGCATCGAAGATAGCGGAGTATCCGAGCCGTCCATCACGGCTGGTGCTCGACCACCTGAAGCTGCAAATGCCGGTGAAGGAGTAAATTTCTCTACATCAGACTTTGTAATTCGCCCGCCCGGTCCGGTGCCGGAAACGGCGGCAATATCGATACCTTTTTCTTCGGCGATTTTTCGGGCGATCGGTGACGCTTTTACACGTCCACCAGCGGCAGCTGATGCGACCGGTGTAGGAGCAGATGTTGGAGCTGCCTGCTGAACAGGTGTGGGAGTCAGTGCAGGTTGGGCTGTTGCCGGTTGGGGAGCCGTTTCCTCCTTCGAAGCTTCCGCAGCCGGAGCGGTCTCCGCAACTTCAGGAACTTCATCATCAGCGTCGCCGATAAATGCGATCACAGTGCCGACCTCAACAAGTATGCCTTCGGAAACAACGATCTTTCGAAGTAGTCCCTCGGAATACGCTTCCATCTCGACGACCGTCTTATCGGTCTCGATCTCAGCGAGCTTATCGCCACGGCTAACTGCGTCACCCTCCGCCATTAACCACTTGGCGATCATGCCTTCGGTCATGTCGGCGCCCATCGAAGGCATAGTCACTTCACTGATCAAATTCGCACTCCTGCGGGAACGATTAGTTCGAAAAAATGTACGTCTGGCGCACTTGCCTGGCGGGTCTTAAAAGACCCGTTGATAGAGGGTACACAAGATTCTGACTCAAGAGAGCAAAATAGCCGGCATTAGGCGATCTTAAATCAGGATTTTTCGTGGTTCTCTACGCGGGATTTTTGTCGGGATGCCTTGGCACGAATCCGCATCTTTCTCTGATGCTCAATCTTGGCCGCTGGATCGTTCTTCGTTTCCTCGTGCTGCAACTCTCGACCCATCCGTTTGTACGAATCGAATCTCGCTTCTAAGAGACGGCCGTCGGCAATCGCTTCGAGAATTGCGCATCCTGGTTCCGAAGTGTGCCCACAGTCGCGAAATCGACACTCACCCAGATACTCTTCGATCTCAGAAAATGTCTTGCCGAGTGCCTCTTCGCTCCCCGCAACGAGTCCAATCGTTCGAATGCCAGGGGTATCAATCAATACACCCCCGTTCGGCAGTGGTAACAACTGTCGAGTAACTGTCGTATGCCGACCTCGGTTATCGCCTTCACGAATTTCTCCTGTATCCATCACTTCGTGACCCATCAATTGGTTCACGAGCGTCGATTTTCCAACCCCCGAAGCACCGATCAAAACAACCGACGATCCTGCTTCGGTGTACTGGTGCAGGGAGTCCGTGCCCTCGCCGGTAATTCCACTCACGGCAAATACCTCGACATCAGGTGCCGAGAGTCTTGCCTGCTCAATCAGATCAGTCAGGTCATCTTCTTCAAGCAGGTCAGTTTTCGAAATGACCACCACCGGAATCGCGCCGCTACCCCACACCAGTGCAATCTCGCGTTCAAGTCGACCAACATTGAGATATGTCGCAGCCTGAACCACAAACGCCGTAGTGACGTTGGCAGCTAGTACTTGCTCGTCTCCCTCTTCCTTGCCACGTTGTACTCGCTTCCTAACCAGCAACGATGAACGTGACAATACCAGTTCAATCTCGTCAGGATTCTGATTCTCCCCGGGCCGAATAAGAACCCAGTCACCAACGGTCGGTTGGGCGGGTTCGATTTCAAATTCGCCCTCGTGGGTGATTCGAGCAAAAGTGCTCACTGCCCGGTAGTCGATCGAATTAGAGTGGACGAATGTTGTTATTCCATCGACTCGGGCTACTCGGCCGGGCACGAGATCTGCATCTTTGGAAGTAATAGCAATCAGCCGCTCACGAACATCGACGCTGAGACCGTACTGCGCAAGATTCGAAAACTCCGCATCGCACGCGTTCAGGATCGGATCAGGCGAGCTCGCTGGAGCTGTCGGGTTATCTAGACTTTCGTCTTGCTGAGAAAAGTTGTTCAACATGGGTGTTTCTTGAAGTCCGTGAACAACTCTGGGCACTCGGGGAAATCTACCGCACACCTCAACATAGATACCTAGATGAGGGAAACGATCGACTAACAAGAGTTGCCGGTGGGTTCCGAGTTGGGCGCGTTTAGGTGGAGATCGAGTTCAAGCACACTCATTGAATCGGTCCTCCCTGCACCCAGTCGCCAAACTTCGGGAAATGGTCTAGTCGTAGTAAAAGTCACTCTAGCTGAACAGATGTTATCGCGTTATCGGGAATTGTTCAGATCGACTCACAAGAATTGGCGAGGGAGATACGCTGGTCGAGCGACCGAGCCGACTTACAGTCCGTAACCCTCGGCAACGGCGACAAGCACATCGTCGGCGTCCATCAGGACCTCTTGTTCGAGACTACGACTGTAAGGCCACGGAACATCGACAGACCCAACACGCATCACCGGGCCATCGAGCCATTCCGATGCACACTGCTGAAGATCGGCCGCAACTTCCGCCATTACGCCACCATTTCGACGGGCGTTGTCGATAAGAACGACACGATTGGTCTTCTGAACCGACGAAACAATCGAATCAATGTCGAACGGACTCAGCGAACGAAGATCGATGACCTCGACAGAAACGCCACGCTCAGTGAGTTTGTCGGCGGCCTCGTTTGTTGGTCGCATACCATATCCGTACGAAACCAGCGTGATGTCACTACCCTCTCGGGTTACATCGGCCTTGCCAATCTCGATCTCGTAGTCGTCGTCAGGGATCTCACCCTTTTCCCCGTAGAGAAGCGCAGGCTCGGCAACAAACACCGGATTGTTGTCCTTGATCGCCGATCGCATGAGACCAAGAGCATCATATGGATTCGACGGGCATACAACCTTCATACCGGGAACTTCAGCCAGCCACGTTTCGAAACTCTGTGAGTGCGTCGCACCGAGTTGTACGCCGGCACCGGTTGGCGCCCGAATCACCATCGGCACACTGATCTGTCCACCCGACATGTAGCGCAGGTTCGCAGCCATATTCACGATCTGATCGAAGGCAACCAGCGAAAAAGATATCGACATGAACTCGACGATCGGTCGAAGTCCAGCAACTGCGGCACCAATTCCGGCGCCAACGAAGGCTTGTTCAGAAATCGGGGTGTCCTTGATTCGATCGGGACCGAATTTCTTGAGTAAGCCATCTGTAACGGCGTACGCACCACCGTATTCACCGATGTCTTCGCCCATCATGAAAACGCTAGGGTCGCTCTCGAGTGCTTCCTTGATAGCCCGTTTTAGTGCATCTCTGAGAGTAATTTCTGGCATATGAATTAGGCGAGCACGTCGTTGTGGATCTCAGATAGTTCGGGTTCGGGGCTCTGCTCGGCGAATTCAACTGCCTTTGCCACCACTTCGTCGACCTCCGTTTTGATTTGGTCGATCTGATCGGACTTGGCTATCCCCATCTCGAGAAGTCGGGTCGGATAGACATTGATCGGATCGCGTCGTTCCCACTCCTTGACCTCTTCTTGCCCTCGGTACTTCTGACCATCTGCCAGCGAGTGGCCAACGAACCGGAACGTTTTCGCCTCGATAAACTGCGGCCCTTCGCCGTTGCGAATTCGTGCCACAGCCAGTTCAGTGGCTTCTCGCACTGCAAGAACGTCCATTCCGTCTACTTCGGCTGCGGGAATTTCGTAAGTCGCCATTCCCGGATAGAAATCAATGCCCCCAGCACGCACGCGCTCGATCGAAGTGCCCATACCGTACATGTTGTTTTCGAGGAAGAACAAAATCGGCAATTTCCAAACCGCCGCCAGATTCATCGTCTCGTGGTAAATACCCTGGTTGGTCGCTCCATCACCGAAGAAGCAGATCGTTAGTCCGTCGGTTTTGTTGTATTGCTGTGCAAGTGCAAGCCCCGCAGCAAGCGGCAACTGTCCGGCAACGATAGCGTGACCGCCCATAAACCCCTTTGCGACGTCGAATATGTGCATCGACCCGCCCTTGCCCTTTGACGTTCCGGTCGCACGTCCAAACAGCTCCGCCATCAAACGATTTACATCGACTCCGCGTGCGAGAGCATGGCCGTGGTCTCGGTAGTGACTAACAACGTAGTCATTGTCACCGAGAGTCGAGATAGCACCAACTCCGGTCGCCTCCTGCCCTGTGTAGAGGTGAAGGAATCCGCGGATCAGCCCTTTCGAGTAGTTCTCGCCACATGCAATCTCGAACTGACGAACGAGATACATCTGCCGGAACAAATCGAGACGATCGACCTTGCCAGTCATATCACTGTCGCCGAGTTCGGAGGCACCATTTTTGCCGTTCTTTGACGACTTCGGTGTCTTCGTCGAAGGTTTTCTGCTGGTTTTTGTTGAACTTGCCACTAAGTGATTGGATGCTAATAAACACGTTTAAAACGTTGTAAAACTATACAACTAGTGAGCAAAACGGTAATTCTACCGTAAAATCCCTGATCCTCTAGTGTGATTTCAGTCTGAAACGGCCAGTATTGCAGCTTGGAGCACGTTGACCAGTAGCATCGAAATTGTCATTGGTCCAACACCGCCTGGAACAGGGGTAATTGCCGATGCGACCTCAGATGAGCCCTCGAATTCTACGTCGCCGATCAGGCGATAACCACGCTTGCGACTGGCGTCGTCCACCCGTGACACGCCAACATCGATAACCACCGCTCCGGGTTTAACCATGCCGGAAGTTACTGCACCAGGAAAACCAGCTGCAACGATCAAAACGTCGGCACGACGAGTTTCAGCAGCCATATCTTTGGTGCCGGTGTGACAGACCGTAACCGTCGAGTTCGCCCCGATACCCTTTTGTAGGAGAAGTGCCGTGAGCGGCATTCCTACCAGCTTGCTGCGACCAACAATAACCACCTGAGCACCGTTCATATCGATATTCTCTTCGACGAGCATTCGCTGCACGCCGAGCGGAGTAGCAGGTGCGAATCGAGGCTGACCGAGCATAAGCAATCCGGCGTTTTCGGGGTGCAGGCCATCGACGTCCTTCAACGGATCGATCGCATGAATCACGGCGTCCTCATCGAGATGTTTGGGCAACGGAAGTTGAACCAGAATTCCACTCACTTCGGGATCGTTATTCAAACCCTCAACAATCGCAAGCAGTTCTGCCTGTGTGGTCGAAGCGTCGCGTCGGATCGTCTCGGTGCGAATTCCAACCTTCTCGCACGCACGCTCCTTCCCTTTTACATAGGAATGCGATGCCGGATCATCGCCAATCAATACGACCGTGAGGCCGGGAACCGTGCCGTGCTGTTCGCTGAATTCGGCGACACCTGCCGCCACCTCTGCATGGACCTTCGACGCTACTACCTTGCCGTCAATGATTCGTGCTGTCACTTTTATCTGGTCTCCAGAATGAACTGGCTCTGAGCTCAACTGAAGTGTTAAGCGTGTTGTATTTCGTAATTGCAGTGTTAAATCGTAACCGAGAATTGTGTTAACCAGTATTATTTTGAACATCAATTCAACTCCGCTTTGCTGCCAACCCATCCACAGCCAATAACGAGGCTCTTCACACATGATCTACACAGGAATCGACCTAATCGAGATTCCCCGCGTTGCCGGTGTATTGCAGCGTTACCCAAAACGATTCCTAGAAAAGGTGTTCACCGAAAGCGAGCAGCGATACGCCCGGGGGCGCACCCACCAGTTAGCGAGTCGGTTCGCAGCAAAGGAAGCTGTGATGAAGTTGCTGGGAACCGGCGTGCGAGGCGTTCCGTGGAAATCTATCGAAGTGACACGAAAACGTGGCGGTCCACCTGAAGTTGTACTCCACGGTACCGCCAAGGCCCGGGCCGAGAAAATGGGCATCACCCGGATCGCCCTTAGTCTTTCGCACTCCCGTAAACTCGCTACCGCTTCAGCAGTCGGGGAAGCCCGAGACGATGCATGGAAACCATGAAACTTGTAACCGCAGCCCAAATGCGTGCGATCGAAGTATCCTGTGTCGAAGCGGGTGTATCGCTCGACGCACTGATGGAAAACGCCGGACTTGCAGTTGCCGAAGCCGTTCGAGACGAGTTTTGGGATCGCAACGAATTGTTTGGCAAACGCATCGTGATCTTGATCGGGCCAGGTAACAACGGAGCCGACGGTTTTGTGGTGGGTCGGCATCTCACGGCCTGGGGAGCGAAAGTCACCGCAGTACTGTACGCCGTGCGAAAATCTCCCGATCCCAAACGATCAGCTGCCGAACAAGCCGATGTTACTGTTGTCGACGGCACGACCAATTCAGGTGCCGAGAAGTTGCAGCAACAGCTTGAAACCAGCGATCTAGTTATTGACGCTGTGCTTGGCACTGGTGCTTCTCGATCCATATCCGAACCACTCTCGTCAATACTGTTCATGGCTCTCGAATCGGCAGTGCCCGTAATCGCACTTGATCTCCCGACTGGACTAAATTCCGATACTGGGAAGTTCGACGTCGCCGGGTTACCCGCCGATCACACACTCATGCTCGGGTATCCGAAACTCGGACCCGCCGTCGTGGGTGATCCAACCATCACCGGAACCGTATCCATCCTCGATATCGGCATTCCGGACGGTCTCGATTCTCAACTGGACACGGATTTACTAACTTCCGATCTCGCCGCTTCCTACCAACCCGAACGTGCTCTCGACGGACACAAAGGCATTTTCGGGTCCACACTCATCGTAGGTGGTTCGGAGGAATTTCTCGGCGCTGTCGCAATGGTGACCGATGCAGCAACCCGCTCCGGCGTTGGGCTTACGTTCGTCGCAACACCGGAACCCGCGTATCGCCAAATTGCCGGGAACGTGCCCGAGGCGCTGTATCGATCACTACCAGTTTCGGCGAACGGGAACCTCGATCCGTCTGAGGCGGCACAGATCGTCCTTGAAACCGCCCGGCGATCAACTTCATTGGTGCTCGGGCCCGGCATGGGTGCCGATCCGGATTCGTCTGAATTTCTCTCGATAGTTCTTTCGCAGATCGACAATGAACTCCCGCTTGTCCTCGACGCCGATGCGCTCAATATCCTCGCCAACTCGCATCTGTGGTGGGAACGATTCGAAAACCCGGCAGTACTGACACCCCATCCCGGCGAAATGGGGCGCTTGATGGGCATCACTACAGAAGAAGTTCAGAACAACCGTATTTCGACTACCCGAGAAGCCGCTAACAAATTCGGTAAAACTGTAGTTCTGAAAGGTGCCGCAACGCTCATCGCCAATCCTGATGGTCGATTGGCTGTCTCACCATGGATCAATACAGGTCTCGCCAAAGGCGGCAGCGGCGACGTGCTGGCAGGGCTACTCGGTGGTCTACTTGCACAGGAGCCCAACGAGTTGTTCGAAATGGCGTCTCTCGCCGTCTACACGCACGGCTACGCAGCCGAATTCGCACGGCTTGAACTTGGCGAAACGGGAATGCGTGCGTCCGACGTCATCGACCGTCTTGGAATTTTCTACCGAGATTTCATGCAGGACGATCTCGACTAAACAGACTCTGTATTCGCTGTCTGAAAGCACCCGCTCGCGTGTAAATACCCGTGCTTTCTCATCGAACACTCTTATACTTGAAAAACAGTGACTTACCTACTTGCCGTCGATATCGGCAACACGAACATCACGATCGGTGCATTCGACGATCAGGAATTGACCGCCACCTGTCGACTCGCGACTCGCGAAACACGCACCGTCGACGAGCATGCCTGGGCACTTCAGGGCGTACTCCGATCTAAAGACGTTGAACCGAGTTCGTTCGATGCCGTTGTAATCTGCTCTGTCGTTCCACCTCTCACTGAGGCATATGTCGACGCTCTGGCACAGCTAACGACAATCGAACCACTCGTAATCGGTCCCGGAGTTCGAACAGGCATTCGAATCCATTACGACCGAACTCAGGATGTAGGTGCCGACAGAATTGTCGATGCAGTAGCTGCCCACCAACTGTACGGCGGGCCGTGCATTGTAGTTGATATTGGTACTGCAACAGTGTTCGACGCCGTTACGGCAGATGGTGACTACATCGGTGGTGCGATCGCACCCGGCATGGAAATCGCAGCTGATGCCATGTTCCGCAACACCTCGCAGCTCCGGCGCGTCGAATTGGTTGCACCAGACCGTGTGATCGGTCGAAGCACGGTAGCGTCGATGCAATCCGGCTTTGTCTACGGATTCGCCGAAATGATCGAAGGCATGCTTGCTCGATTCAAGCTTGAACTCAATCCTGATGCTCCCGACGAAATCACCGTGGTTGCTACTGGCGGTCTCGCAAATCTGATGGTCGGCCAAACAGAGTCTTTCAACCACGTGAATCCCGACCTAACGCTGGTAGGTCTCCGACTGGTTCACGAAATGAACAACGCGTAGACTGGTATCAGGTATGTCGCCTGCGATTAGCCCAATTCAACCCACTTCACGTCCGCCACTTGAAGGCAAGACCGTAATTCTTGGCGTAACCGGTTCGATCGCTGCTTACAAGGCGGCTGATGTTGCCAGTAAGCTCGTTCAAGCCGGTGCAATCGTCGATGTCGTCATGACAACTGCCGCCACTGAGTTCGTCGGATCGTCAACCTTCGAAGCCCTCACCCACCGCCCAGTCACCACCGGACTGTGGGAAGCTCACTCTGAACTAAGTATCGATCATGTTGCACTCGCACTGCGCGCCGACTGCGTGCTCATTGCACCAGCGACAGCAAACACACTCGCCAAGCTAGCACTTGGCATCGCCGATGATCCGCTGACAGCGACCGTACTGGCGACTGAATCACCCGTAATCGTCGCTCCCGCAATGGACGCCGATATGTTCGCGAGCGCGCCGGCACAGCGAAATGTAACGACGCTGAAGGACGATGGGGTCGTAGTTGCTGGTCCGGCCGATGGTCGGCTCGCCTCAGGGCTCGTAGGGAAGGGTCGACTGGTCGACACCGAAACGCTGGTTGGCCTCGTTCGAAAATCGATTGGTCAACACGGCGACTACGCAGGTCGTCACGTGATCGTTTCTGCTGGTGGTACACGCCAGCCTATCGACCCGGTTCGCTTTATCTCAAATCGTTCTACGGGAAAGATGGGTTACGCAATCGCCGAAGCAGCCCGTGATCGTGGTGCCACCGTAACGCTCGTAACCGCAGCAAGCATCACGCCACCAGCAGGTGTGAAGGTTGTCCACGTCGAAACCGTCGATGATATGCGAGATGTGATCATCCCTTCGTCCTCTGAAGCCGATCTACTTGTGATGGCTGCCGCAATATCTGACTTCACCCCGGCACAGGTGTCCGATCACAAGATCAAAAAACAGGGTTCAAGTGGCATGTCGCTCGAGATGGCAAAGGTTGAAGATTTCATGCCGCTGGCCCATGGGCGAAAACTTGTGAAAATCGCCTTCGCCGCAGAAACCAACGATCTCGAAGCCAACGCTCGAGCCAAAGCGGCACCAAAGGGCGCAGCCTTCGTTGTTGCGAACAATGTAAGCGAACCGGGGAGCGGCTTCGGCACAGACACGAACAAAGTTACGTTCGTTGACGCTGGTGGTACGACCGAACCGCAACCCCTGATGGGCAAACTCGACGTCGCCCACGCCATTCTCGATCGCGCATTGCCCCACTTGGCAGGTCGCTAGCTACACGGTACGTCACTAGACGTACACCGACTTCCTTGGCCGTAGCAATAGCGGAGTTGTGGGAAATCGGTGGTAACGGTGACTACCATCTACGCCTCCTGCCGACATCTAGGCGAGACCCAACCCGTTCAGTATGTTCAGATCGCCACACTTGCCCTTAGAATGTCCCCGAGAATTTGGAATTTGGAAATACCGGGCGATCGCTGCCGGCAGAAAAAGGTGCCTACATGAGGCTGTACTGGAAACAGAAAAAAAAAGGATTCGACCTCATTGTGGAAAATGAAGATGGCGACACTTTCTCCGTCGGCGGTGTTCGTGAGACCAAGCGCGGTATCGAAGCCTTGGCAAAAACCACAGGCTACGACCCTGGTCGAGCGGTCAAAGGCATCGGCTCGGTCGAAGAAGGTCGAACATTCGTCGAACAGTTCGAACCGTGGCGAGAGTTCTTTCCCGGCTCTCCACTTTCAATCGAATCCGACATCGTACCGCTCAAACAATAACCGGCCACTCCGGCACAAGATCACCCATGAACACCGTTGACCAGTCGATCCTCGACACCCTCGCTGAATACGATTCAGCCACAGTCCAAAACGCAGGAATCCTCGTTCGGGGCTACATTCACGAAAACGACGATTACACCGATCCAACAATTCGAGAATACGTCTCACCAGGAGTAAAGCCGGCCGTCGGATACGCCCTCACTTCGACCTGGACTCCGCTTTCTGGTTCGACGAGTGACGGCTACGCCCGCATGGACTATTTCGATTCAATCGCAAAGGCGAACTTCCCTGTAATCGTGGTTCAGCAGGATGTCGACAACCCTTCAAGCCGTGGTGCCATCATTGGCGATGGCATGGCGTACCAGATGGCAGCACTCGGAGCAGTCGGTGCACTGGTCGAAGGAAATGCACGAGACGTTCCGGGCATAAAAGATGCTGGACTTCCGCTGTGGGCGACCGGACGAGTCCCAGGTCACGGACCGTTCAATATGGTAGAACATGAGATCGCCGTGACGGTCGCCAGCCTCAAGATCAATCCCGGTGACATTCTAGTTTGCGATGCTGATGGAGCGACCCGGGTGGCCGTCGACGAAGCTACCGACGTTGCCAAGATGTGCGCTGAAGTGCGCGCCAAAGAAGGCAACCTTCACCGCTACTTCTCAGGTCAAAAATTCACTCTCGACCAATGGGAAGAATGGAACACCCAGAGCTAGACGCTCTTCTCCAACTGGAAAAAAGGATTTTCCGGGTAGAGTCATCGGAACCGATGGACCTAGTACAGGGAAGCACTGCGCTGTCATGCTGAACTTGATTCAGTATCGCGTTCGTATGGTCGTGCACATCCGGTCGACTCAGACGCACACTCAGCACCGACGTGACCCCACCCTACAGAAAACGCGGATTAACCGCCTATTTCACCGGAACTTCAGCGGCCTCAATCTGGGCCGTGTATCGCCAGTCGGCAGTTGGCGTGCCATCAACAAAACCGATCGACTCGGCACCACCGGCGGCAGCAACGTCATCGAGAACCAGTTGCAAATCAGCTTTGCCCGCTTCGTCGGCTTCAAGCACAAGACTCAACAGCTCACGGTTCAGGCTCACACCACTCTCGCTCTTTGCCTTGCGTATCGCCGAAATTGCATCACAAGCCGCTGGGAACGATCCAGCTATATCGGGTGCAGCAACGGAATCGAGTTCCGCAAGCGTCGGCCATGGCGCCTTGTGAATCGACGGATGCCCCGTCTCTTCGGCGAACACCCAGCTCCACACTTCGTCAGTAATAGTTGGCACCACCGGTGCAAAAAGTCGCAGAACAACGTTCAGCCCGAGTCGTAACGTCGCAACCGCCGATGCCCTGCCTCCAGGATCGTCTTCAGAACGTGATCGACGCTTGAGAAGTTCGATGTAGTTATCGGTAAACGCACCCCAGAAGAACTTTTCGGTCTCCTGCAAAGCAACGGAGTACTCGAACTTCTCGAATGCTTCCCCGGCAAGCCGGACAACTTCCTTCAATTCCGCGACAAACGCGCGATCGAGTTCGTTGGTAATCGGACCTTCCTCAGCCGTCTGTGCCAACACGAACTTGCCCGCGTTGTACAGCTTGGTGACCAGCTTGCCGCCGATCTTGAAAATTGCTTCGTCGTTCGTAGCATCGACACCCAGCTTGAACGATGCCGACCAGTACCGAACAGCGTCGGCACCGAACCGATCGAGAGTGTCGGTCGGTGTAACGACGTTGCCTTTCGACTTCGACATCTTCTTACGGTCAGGATCGAGCACCCACCCCGAGAGATTGATGTTGTGCCACGGGACCGTTTCTTGATGCAGCATCGCCTTTGCGATCGTATAGAACGCCCACGTTCGAATAATGTCGTGGGCTTGCGGGCGAACATCCATCGGGAACAATGTGTCCATTTGATCATCTTCGTCGCCCCAGCGCGCCACCGTCTGTGGGCTAAGCGAAGAAGTGAACCAAGTGTCGAAAATATCGGGCTCACCTGCAAATCCGCCCGGCTCGCCTCGTTGACTCTCGTCGTAACCAGCCGGTGCTGTCGCTTCCGGGTCAACCGGCAGCATGTCAGGCGTTGCAAGAATCGCTTGGTCGTACCGTGGCTCGCCCTGGTCGTCGAGCGGATACCACACCGGGATCGGCACACCGAAGTACCGCTGGCGTGAAATGCACCAATCGACATTCAGGTTTTCAGTCCAGTTCTCAAACCGCTTCCGCATGAAATCGGGATGCCAGTCGATCTTCCGTCCCATGTCGATCATCTGATCGGTCTTGTCGAGCAATCGAACGAACCACTGGCGAGTGGTGAGGTATTCGAGTGGATTGTCACCTTTTTCGAAAAACCGCACCGGATGTTGAATCTGCTTCGGTTCGTCCTGAAGTGGCGCGTCGTTACCAGTCGCCGAATTCTCGGGATCACGCAGCAACTCAACCATGATCGATTTGGCCGAAGGAATGCGCTTCCCAACCATCAACTGGTAGTTCTCATTAGCCTTCTCAGGGTTCGTACTCGCCCAACCTTCGTCCCCAAACTCGTGATCGAGAATTCTCCCGTTTCGACCCAGTATCTGGCGGAGCTCTAGGTTCTCTTCGCGCCACCACACAACGTCGGTTTGATCTCCGAACGTACACACCATCAGAATGCCGGTTCCCTTCTCGGGATCAGCCTCGGTGCTTGGGAAGATCGGAACCCGCGCAAAAAACCCCGGCGTCACGGCGTGTTTGCCGAAGAGTCCTTTGAACCGTTCGTCGTCGGGATGAGCCGTAACACCGACGCAGGCAGCGAGCAACTCTGGTCGGGTAGTCGATATAACAAAGCTCTTGACCGGAGCGTCTTCTTCGAACACACCAAATTCGAGATCGTGATACGCCCCACTCTTCTCACGGTCTTCTACCTCGGCCTGAGCAACCGCTGTCTGGAAATCGACGTCCCACATGGTCGGCGACTCGAGTTGATAAACGTGCCCTTTCTCGAATAAATCGAGGAAACTTCGTTGAGCTATGCGCCGGCTCTTGTCATCGATCGTGGCGTACTCGTCACGCCAATCGATCGAATAACCCATGCGATTGAACGTGTCTTTGAAGACAATCTCGTCCATCTCGGTCACAATCCGGCAGAGCTCGATGAAATTCTCACGGTTGATCACGAGTTGCTGGTTCTTCTTGAGTCCCAACTCGGCACGCTTCGCTGCCACATCGAGATTCTCGATATACGGAACATTCCGCTCAGCCCGTACCACGAAATAGTTCTGAACACGACGTTCAGTGGGTAGACCGTTGTCGTCCCAGCCCATCGGGTAAGCAACGTTCCAACCGGTCATACGCTTGTACCGGGCGAGAAGATCCTGGTGGGTGTAGGAAAAGATATGACCGACGTGAAGTGCACCACTAACTGTCGGTGGCGGTGAATCGATTACGAACGACTTTTCACGAGGCGCATGGGGATCTCGCTTCTCGATTCCCAGCTCGCTCCAGCGTTCACGCCAGTGCAGTTCGCGCTCGTTTACATCAAAGCGCTTTGGTAGATCGTTAAACTCTATCGACTTCACGTTACTAATTTCCTATTCGGTCCTATCAACCGATCCATATCGCCTGATTTTCAGGCAACAAAAAAACCCATCCACTTCAGAAGCTAAATAGCCTCGTCAAAGGACGGGTTGACCGCGGTACCACCTTCGTTGCTCGCAATGGTCAGACGACGCACCACGAACCGCTCAATTAGCTGTAACGGTGCCACCGGGCGAACTTAGTTATTTGAGAAAGTTCAGTTCGCCAGCTCGGAGACGACTTCACGAAAACATGGGTTCCGGTTCACACCAAGCACCGAATCTCTCTGACCCTGCAAACTCACTACTACTTCTCGTCGAAGCTATTTCGATATCGCTTTTAGGCTAGCCGCGACTCACGTCGATTGCAATGGCTAATCTTGTACATGCTTACTCTGAGCGCCTGCGACGCCCCCGGGTTTGCTTCTGCAGTTCATCGGAGTGAACAAGATTCCTTCTTCGAACATCGTTCTGTCGCATACGTTCGAGCTGCGCCAATCCCTTACGAGTATCGCTTGCGATTTTTGCGGGATCAGATCGTTCCATTCGCAACTTAAATAGCCAGTAGATGAAAGCGTCTTCCGAGCCAAGAGAGTGCTCGTCGCGATGACGCCAGCCCTCACGCGCCGATTTGATTCCGGCCTCGTGTTTGAACACTTCCCATAGCTGGTCTCGTGCGTTGCCGTAGAGAGTTTCATACGCTTCTTCGAGCGATCCATCGCTCAACTGCCGACCCGCAGCGACGCGCCGGTGCGTAACTTCCTCTATTACTGCGGCGACGAGTGCCTGTTCAACCGTCACTCCGTAAAAATACGAAAGGTGCGCCCTGAACTTGTCGACACCGACCGCACGCATGAATTCAGGTTCTTCAAGGCCCGCAAACAACACCGGATCGGAAAGCCATTTCCACCAGGTTTCCTGCTCAATCTTCGAGCCACACTCGACAAGCAAACGCTTCGCCAGCAAACGCCAGTCAAACGCCTCGCCACCGATCAAATAATCGAGGCGCTCACCTGCAACGTCCTCGTTTGCCAGTGGCCACTTTGCGATCGTTTCAAGAATAGAAAGTTTCCAACTTTCGTCGATAGATTTGACGGGATCGATGTCTGATTTCAGACGTTTGATTACCGCATTCGCCTCTTTCGCCAAGGAGTCGTTCGAAGTGTCTGATTCTTTACTGCTGACCACGAGATTTGTTGAACGCGTAACGCTCTGATTTCGGGAGCGCAAGGAAAGCCATGAGCTCTCTGTAGTGGAGTGTATTGATCACACGATCGGCTTCAACCCAACCGCGAATCGCTGTATTCACACCGAATCGCATGTTGCCGAACTGCCAGATCCAGTGCGAGTCGGTGCTAATTGCAAAGATTACACCCAGATCGACCGCTCGCCGTACGTGTTCTGCCTTTAAATCGAGCCTGTCTGGCGACGCATTGATCTCCATCACAGTTCCCGTACGAACCGCCGCCTCAAGCACTGCGTCTATATCGATCTCCACAGGTGAACGCTTTCCAAGCAATCGAGCAGTGAGATGACAGACCACATCGACGTGCGGACTTTCCATGGCATCGATTACTCGCTGCGTCATAGTCGCGCTGTCCTGATCCATTCCCGAATGAATTGAGGCGAGAACGATATCGAGATCGGCGAGCAGATCGTCGCTGTAATCGAGCGATCCGTTAGGTTTGATATCCATCTCTGTTCCTGTGAGCAGACGCATCCCTGAAGATTCCGAAAGTTCCTGAACAGCAGCATTATGGGCGAGAAGCATGTCGGGCTTGAGACCATTTGCAACCGTCGCACTGGGCGAATGGTCGGTTACTGCGATGTACTCGAGACCTCGCTCTTGAGCTGCAGCAACCATCTCCTCTATCGGGTACCGTCCGTCCGACCAGTTGGTATGCGAATGAAGATCACCCCGAATATCGTCGAAGGTGACGATTTTTGAAAATTCTGTCTGGGCAGTCAATTCGAGTTCGCCGGTGTCTTCCCGCATCGGAGGCGGAACAAAGCTGAGCCCTAGACGTTCGTATATGTCTCTTTCGGACTGGGCTGGATCAGGCGAATCATAATTGTCCTCAACTAACCCTTCAGCAGTTAATTTCAAGCCACGATCAATGGCCAAGCAATCGAGGCGAGTGCCGTGTGCGACCGATCCGGTTGCAAAGACCAGAGCACCAGCAAAAGCGTCGGTGGAGACCACGCGTATCGAAAATTCGAACCCGGTCCGATCGGCGAATCGTGCGCTGATTTCATCGTGATTCAGAACGTCATAGACGTTTGACAACGTCGTGAACGCATCGATGACCGAAGATGAATCACTCTTATCGTTCAGGGCACAAATAATATTGATATTGCCGATCAGTTCCGACGCTCGGCGCACACTACCTGCAACCTCGATCTGGCTAATGCCCGGGTATCGCCCTTTCAACTCTGCCACAACGTCGTCGGCTAGCTGAGTAGCCGGACCAAGTCCAATTCGCTTGCCCTGCTCGATTCTCATTTTCACGTGGCGAAGGATCTGCGCTGCACCCTTCTTGCTAATCCTCGGCAGCGACTGAAACTGTCCCGATTCGATCGACAATTCCAACTGCTTATACGTACTTATTCCGAGATCGTTAGCCGCATTTGCCGCCGTTTTTGGACCAATACCGGGGATTTTAACGAGTTCAAGAATTCCCGTCGGAAGTTCTTCAAGAAGTCGTTCAAGTAAACCCAACCGACCACTGCTAACAAGTTCCTGAGTCTTCTCGATAATTGCTTCACCAAATCCCGGAATATCACCGAGTTTTTCTGTGTCATCAGCAATATCAGCAATCTGGTACGGCAGACTTTTGATCGCGTCTGAAGCCTTCGAATGCGCACGTACCTTAAAAACATTCTCACCCTTCGCCTGAAGCAGAACTGCCACATCGGCGAAAACCTGAGAAATCGAGTTGTTGTCCATAGGCGACAGGATATCGTGCAGTGAGGTCGCTAGGTTATCGTTGGCGCCATTAACCAAGCCACAACCTCGATTAAAATATCATCCTGAGGCACTCGAAGAACGACACACCAGCACTCCACTCAGAAAACGTACCCAACGGCGCTTACCCGCTGCCGCCCTGCTTCGCCCGCTTGCGTTGCAGGCGCTCTATCTTGCGACGTTCGGCTCGTGTCATCTTGCGACCGTCGGGCGTGTGCGTCGGCACCTGGGCAAGGCTGTTACCGCCTTGTTGACCACTACCGTGCCCTGAATTCACACTCGCCATAACCGAATGCTGGCTGGCAAGTGCGTTCGCCTTCTGCGCCGAAACGTCGGCATCTGCCTTCGTAGCAGTCGTTACCGGCGCAGCCGAAGGTGGCGGCTGCTGAGTCAACGCAACTCGGAATATTGTCCTTGCCACCGCCGATTTTATCGTCGTGTCGAGTGAAGTAAACATCTGGAACGCTTGTCGCTTGTAAGCAACCAGCGGATCACGCTGACCTGCGGCTTCAAGGCCTATTCCCTGCCGCATGTTGTCCATCGACGTCAGATGCTCAACCCAGTGCTCATCGATCGTACGAAGCATGATAGTGCGTTCAAGCTTGTGCAGCAATTCGCCGCCAAACTCACCGGTGCGTTTGTCGTAAATCGTGTCGACGAGTTGGACGAACGCATCTTCAGCCTCGTCCGGTCGCATTTCGTAGATAGCGTCTTTTGCGGGGAATCCCTCGATCGTCGGGAACACCATCATCAGATCGCGATACAGACCGTCCACGCCGTAGTTTTCAGTACCACCGTTGATTCGTTCAGCAACGATAATTCGCACTTCTTCTTCGAGGTACTCCGTGATCGTTGGGCGAAGATCTTCGCCGTCGATGATCTTGTCTCGAAGCCGATAAATAACGTCCCGTTGCGTGTTGACCACGTCGTCGTAATCGACCAAGTACTTCCGAATTTCGAAGTTCTGCGCCTCGACCTTAGTCTGGGCAGTTTCAACCGATTTCGAGACCATTTTATTCTCGATTGGGACGCCTGCTTCCCATCGGAACAGGTTCATCGCACCGCGGATTCTGTCACCGCCAAACCGACGAACAATGTCGTCTTCGGTCGAAAGATAGAACTGTGTTTCGCCAGGGTCGCCCTGACGACCGCACCGACCACGTAGCTGGTTATCGATTCGGCGGGACTCGTGTCGTTCAGTACCAAGAACGAACAAACCGCCCTTTTGAACGATCTCTTCGTGATCAGCATCCCAGCCGGCGTCCGTCGCCGTTGTCACATCCGGGTTCCCACCAAGCATGATGTCAGTACCACGACCTGCCATATTGGTCGCCACGGTCACAGAACCAGCCTTACCAGCCTCTGCGACAACATTCGCTTCGCGCTCGTGCTGCTTGGCATTCAGAACGTTGTGAGGAATACGCTTTTTCTTCAAGAGATCGCCGAGTAATTCTGACTTATCGATACTTGTCGTACCGACGAGTACCGGACGTCCTTCTTCGTGAAGCTCCGATATTCGCTCGGCAATCGCGTCCCACTTGGCCTCTTCGGTCATGTAGATGAAATCGCCGCGGTCAACACGCTGAATCGGCTTGTTGGTAGGAATCTCGACAACTTCCAGTTTGTAAATCTTGTCGAGTTCTTCAGCTTCCGTGGTCGCCGTTCCAGTCATTCCGGCGAGTTTTTTGTACATACGGAAGTAGTTCTGGAGTGTGATCGTCGCGTAGGTGTTCGATTCACGCTGAACACGTACGCCTTCCTTGGCTTCAAGTGCTTGGTGTAGACCATCGGAGAACCTACGACCTGTCATCAAACGGCCGGTGAATTCGTCGACCAGGATAATCTCCTGACCCTGGACCACATACTCGCGGTCGCGTGCATATATGTGCTCGGCACGAATGGCGTTTTCGGTGAAGTGAGAAAGAACGTCGTTTTCTATCCCGTAAAGGTTGTCGATCTTCAACTCGCGTTCAACAGCGGCGATGCCTTCTTCGGTTAGGACAATCGTCTTTCGTTTGTCCTCAATCTCGAAATGAACGTCGCTAGTCAACTTCTTCGCTAGGACAGAGAATCGTCGATACTCTTGCCCTTGCTCTTTAGCGGGACCAGAAATGATCAACGGTGTCCGCGCTTCGTCGATCAAAATGCTGTCGACTTCGTCCACGATTGCATATACTCGACCGCGTTGTACCCGTCGATCAGCCTCTTCGACCATGTTGTCGCGCAGGTAGTCAAAGCCGAATTCGTTGTTCGTCCCGTAAGTGATATCGCAGGCATAAGCTTCCTGCTTCGTACCCGACTGGAAGTTATCTTCCGGCAATCGCACTGGGGGTGCGGTATCGGTATTTTCGTCGTCGTTAACCGACTCTGAGTCACTCGCTAGTGGTGCGTTAGGATTGAAAACCCACGACGAATCGTTTTGCAGGCAACCAACGGTCAAACCGAGGTAATGATGAATATTCCCCATCCAACCGGCGTGAAGCTTGGCGAGGTAATCGTTGACCGTGATTACGTGTGCACCTTCACCACTGATGGCATTCAGGTACGTCGGCAGCGTAGCAACCAGCGTCTTCCCTTCACCGGTGCGCATCTCTGCGATCTTGCCCTGGTGAAGAACGATTCCACCGATCAACTGCACGTCGAACGGTCGTTGACCGTTCGTGCGTCTCGAAGCCTCTCGAACCGCGGCAAATGCCTCCGCAAGTAGATCGTCGAGAGTTTCACCCGCGTTGTACCTTGCTCGGAAATCGGCAGTCACACCCCTCAATTCATCGTCGCTGAGGCTTTCAAACCTGGGTTCGAGACTATTTATCTCATCGACGATTGGCTGAAGTTCATTGAGGGCTTTTTCGTTGGAATCGCCAACGATTTTATTAATCAGCTTGAACATATATGGCTACTGGCTTACCACGATACTGCCAACCAGAACTTTAGAACACTCACTGACTATCGAGTGAAAAGAGCCCCAACTGAGCGGCCTTCGTGGATTCGCCTGATCGCTTCTCCAAGAAGCGGTGCGATTGAAATTACCTTGATCTTTGAGTTTACTTTGTCTCCGGACAAAGGCACCGTATCGGTTATTACCAATTCTTTGATATGGGAATTAGAGGTAATCCGAGCAGACGCATCACCTGGCAACACGCCGTGAGTTGCGACTACGTAGATTTCAGTAGCACCTCTTTGAGTGATCGTCTCGACAGCCGAAAGCATGGTCGCACCGGTGCTGATCTCGTCGTCAAACAAGATGACCGGTTGATCCTTCACGTCACCTATGACGTTCAAACTCTCTACCCGGTCTTCATTTCCGAGCCGACGCTTTTCAACGATTGCCAGAGGTGCACTCACAGCATCGGCAAAAGAGCGAGCCTTCTTCGAAATTCCCATGTCGGTTGCCACAACCACAGGATCGCCGAGATCTCTCTCGGTAAAATAATCAACCAACCGCGGCATTGCCGTCAATTCATCAACCGGCACGTGGAAGAAACCCTGGACCTGACCTGCGTGCAGGTCGACCATAATCATTCGATCAGCACCCGCAGTTTCCAATAGATCAGCGATTAGTCGGCCGGTAATCGGCACGCGGGGCTGGTCTTTTTTGTCGGTACGGGCATAGCTGTAATAAGGAACGACCGCTGTGATCCGACCCGCAGAAGCACGCTTCGCGGCGTCGATCATAATCAGCAGTTCCATGATGTTGTCGTTCACCGGCTCGACGTCCGATTGCAAAATGAAAACATCTTTCTGGCGCACGTTTTCGAGAATACGGACGAAGGTGTTGTCGTTACTGAACTTGAACACCTCTATCTGGCCAATATCTTGGCTCAGATATTGGCAGATATCTTCCGCTAATTGCGGGTGTGAATTCCCTGCAAAAATTACCGGATTCCCGTTAACCCCGTACATCAGTTCCCCTTGAACTCTGGTCGCCGTTTCTGGCGAAGTGCCATCATTCCCTCGGCGTGATCCTCCGAGGATAACGTGATTGCCTCCACAGCGGCAGACATTTCGAGGGAGGTTTCTAGATCCATCGACATCCCACGCCGCATCATCGTCTTAGCAAGTCTGATCGCAATCGGAGGTCCCGCAGCGATCCGACGCGCCATCTTCTCCGCAGTGCCAATCAGTTTGTCATCAGCCACAACATCGTTGAGGAAACCGAGAGATTTAGCTTCGTTAACTTCTAGGAAATTACCTGTATACATCATCTCTGCTGCTTTTGCGGAACCCAGGAGTCGAGGGTAAAGCCACGTGCCGCCATAGCCAGGAAATAGCCCAACATGAATGTACGCTGCCATGAAACGAGCCGATTCGCCCGCAATTCGAATATCGCAGGCGCAGGCAAGATCGAATCCCGCGCCGACCGCTGATCCGTGGATCGCCGCGATCACCGGCTTTTCCATCTCGTAAATCCCAAGGATCACTTTTCGAGCAAGCCGAAAACCGCGACGCAGCTCTTCAGCTCCACCGGGTCCAGGTTTATGAGGGCCTTCACCCGATCCACCAGTCATTTCGTCGGTATCGGCGCCAGCGCAAAACGCGCGCCCCGAGCCAGTAATGATGACTGCCCTGATCGAATCGTCAGCAACTACCGCGTCGAGAGAATCAGAAAGGGCTTCGAGCAAATCGTTGCTTAGAGAGTTCAGACGGTCGGAGCGGTTTAGCGTGAGAGTGGCGAATCCGAATTCGCTGTTTACGTCTCGAATCACGCTGGGGTTCATTTGAGCCTCGACCTGTAGAGCTTATTGGGTGCACTCCGGAAAGATGCCGGAATTCTAGCACCAGCCCCAGAATGAAAACGGTTGAAAATGCACGAATTCATCTTGCCTGGAAATTATTGGTCTGCTTATGTATTTAGCAACGCTTGGCATCAGGCGCCAACCCGGCGTCTTTGTGCCCAGTTGCCTATAGATCTGCAAGCCGCTCGACTGAGATCGAAATTAGACGACCTGTTGACCAGGCTCCACCACAGGAACAACCGGTGCAGTAGGAAGACCAATCAGTCGCGCCGCCATCTCTGGCGAAAGGTCTTTTGAGAACCCGTAATGTAAACACTTCAAGAATGCACCGTGCGCGTCACTATCGGCGTTAATATCGCCGGTGCATCGTGGGCAAGATTTCAAGTACAGCATTTCAACTCTCTCCACTATTTTTTTAGGATCGATTGAGAAGTGCGTGAAGAATATCCAGCAGCACTTCGATTGAAGACCATCCCTGCCGACACCGTTTATGGGTGTCGGCACACAAATCTTCGAGCCTTTTGTTTCTTGACGTGAACCACGCTGTTCGACTAGATCAACTCGTCGTAGGCACCCTGCTTGAAGCCGAAAACAACCTGCGACCAGTCCGTCAAGATCGGTCGCCTGATGAACCTCGGTTCGTTGACCATCATTTCGATCAACTCATCGTCGGTGGCCTTCCCACGAAGATCTCGATACGGCTTCGAACTAGGGCTTCTCCACGCGAACATTTCGTCGACACTCGACATCTTGCTCAGCTTCTTGATCTCTTCAGCAGACAACTGCTCTTTGAAGAAATCTCGGAATTCGTACTCGCTACTCGAATCATTGAGAGCCCGACGGGCTTTCTGGCACGTACTTCAACGTGACCAGCAATAGAACTTCAGTTTAGAGGACATTATGGAATCTCCACATGCAAATTGATCAGAAAAGAGGATACCCGCACAGCCGACACGGGTGTCACCATAAGGGAATTATTGGGATACGCTTCACCGTAACAGCAAAGGTACTCGATGAGTAACCCAGCCAACGACAACACACGCGACACCGAAAGACGATCAGGAAGATCGTTGATCGGACGCGGCGTTGGAAATTCGCGAACTAGTCCGCACCGTTTCGCCAATCTTAGCCTGTACGCGTTTGGGCTTTCGGGATTGTGGACTGCCGTTGGCGCAGGAATCCTTCCGTTCAAAGTTCTTGAAGCTCTTGAGCTTGGGAGGATCGAAGTTCTGGGCACCGAACTAGATAAAAACGGTGCGCTGGGAATGCTCTCACTTCTAGGTTTGTTGGTCGCCGCTGGTGTACAACTCGGCGTCGGTGCAATAAGCGACAAAGAGCGACGGCCTGGAGGACGCCTACCGTATCTTCTAGTAGGCGGAATCGGGGTTGCTCTGATCACCGTATTATTCGGAATCGTGGCGACCTGGATAACTCTGCTCATGGCGATCGTCGCAATGCAATTATTCGGCAACTTCGCACAGGGACCTGCCAACGCACTCATTGTCGACTATGTGCCAAAAAATGAACGCGGTGCTGCAGCTGTGAGTCTGAATCTGTGGAGATTGCTTGGAGCCGGATCAGTCACCGTGATCGTTCTTCAGTTCATGGCGAGATACGACAAAGACGAAGCTCCCGAATGGCTCTGGTTTTCCCTTGTACTCGTCATCGTTGTCGTTCTACTCAGTGTGTTCTGGACAGTGCTGTCGATTCGCCCAAAATCCGGACTGTTTATTCCAAGCTTTCGATCCAACAACGGCGAAACTCAATCTCAACCGGAAGAAACTCTGGCACCTACTAGTTCTCGCATCACAAAAAGATACGTCGCGTTCCTAATTGCGCTGGCGTTTGCGTTAGCCGCGATGTCGGCGATGCAGATCTACACACTGTTCTTTCTCCAGGACGTTGTCGGACTCGACAACCCGGCAGACGGCGCCGATCTTCTCGTCATTGTGTTAGTTACGTCAGCTCTTCTAACAGTTCTCCCTACGAACTATCTGGCATCACGATTCGGGCGATCCAGTCTGTTTATCGTTGCCGGGATCTGCGGTGCTAGCGGTTCATCCATGCTGATCTTCGTTAGTTCAATCGGATCAGTGTTACTGATCGGCGTAATTATCGGAGTTTCGGTGGGTCTATTCATGACCTTAACTTGGGCAGTCGCGAACGATTTGGTTCGTCGAGCATCCGCAGCAAGAGAGTTGGGCTACACGAGCATCGCAACATTCGCGGGAACAGGGGCTGCACGCTTCGCGGGAATTGGCATTGACGAACTCAATTCGCTAAGCGGCGCGTCAGAAAACCTCGGATACAAAGCGTTGCTCGTTTGCGTGGCAACCGCGTTCGTGCTATCCGCCATTATTCTTGCGAAAGTTGCGAATCGAGGAAGCATCCTCGCACCCGACTAAGCCAACAGCCAGCTCTACCACCGATATACTTGACTTCTCACTTCTCATTCGGGATTTTTGACAACGAACCGGCAGTGGGCTGAGTTCGGATCGTTCCCCTTTTCATAGCGGACCCACCATAAATGGATGTTTATCTCGCCACTCCACGAGGCTTCTGCGCCGGTGTCGATCTAGCAGTCGATATCGTCGATCTGGCGATTCAGCGGTACGGAACACCGGTCTACGTAAAGCACCAGATCGTCCACAATCCGAAAGTTGTCGCCGATGTTGAGGCGGAGGGCGCAATAACCGTTGAAAGCGTTGAGGACGTACCCGAGGGTGCAGTCGTTGTGTTCTCAGCGCACGGATCACCACCGTCCGACTACGAGAAGGCAAAATTGCGAAATCTGACGGTTCTCGACGCCACCTGCCCACTGGTAACTCGAGTCCACAACGAGGCAAAGAAATATTCGAAGGACGGCAAGAAGATCATCCTTATCGGACACGTCGACCATCAGGAAGTAATCGGCACAACCGGTCAGGCTGAAATGGTTCTCGTCGACGAAAGACAGGACTGGACTCTCCCCGAATGGGAGGAGGACGTCGAAGTCGCCGTCCTGACCCAGACCACCCTCTCGGTATACGACACAGCAATCGCTATCGGGAACATCAGAAAAAGTCACCCTGATGCGATCGTTCGAGACGACATTTGTTACGCCACGACGAACCGGCAGGCTGCGGCTACCGAACTCGCTGACATGACAGATCTTGTGTTGGTGATCGGCGCTCAGAACAGCTCCAACTGCAACCGCCTGAAAGACGTAGCAATCAAGAAGGGCGTTCCTGCATATCTAATCAACGGTCCTGAAGAATTGGATCGGAGCTGGCTGGAGAGTGTCGAAAAAATCGGCATTACCTCCGGTGCTTCAACTCCGGAAACACAGGTGAAGGCCGTCATCGAGGCGGTTGCTCCACAAAATATATTCCGAGTAGGGCCTGGCGAAATAAAAACCACATTTGCCATCCCTCGGGACCTTCGATCACTCGTTGGTAGCGGACAACGCAGCAGTAGCAAGGAAGAGTCAATCCTCGATGAAGATAACTAGCGTCGAATGCCTAGTACTTGATGAAGAGTACCCATACGTAGTCCTCCACACCGATGAAGGAATCACGGGTTTCGGCGAGTGTTTTCGTCGCGCACCCTACGTATCCAAAGTTGCGGTCGAAACGGTGTTCGCACCACTCGTCGTCGGCAGATCGCCATTCGACTCTGAGGAAATCTGGGACAACATGTTCAAGGCCGGCGCTGTCGCCGGCCCTCTTGGGGCTCTGCTCACCGCCGTCGCAGGTGTCGATCTCGCACTCTGGGATCTCAAAGGCAAAGCACTCAACACACCGATCTACAACCTGATTGGAGGAAAACGTCGCGACAGGATCAAGGTTTACGCCAGTTCACTCGTCCGCGACATGGCACCAAAAGACGAAGCAAAACGTGTCGCCCATTTTCGCGACCAGGGCTTCTCGGCGTACAAGATGCACTCGGCTGTTCCCGGAAAAATCGATGATCCTGGCGACCTGACGATTGAAACTGTGAAGACGATCCGTGAGGAAGTCGGCTACGAAATGGACGTGCTTGTCGATGTGAACAGTGCTTATTCCGTCCATCACGCCATCGAAATCGGACGTCAGTTGCAGGATCTCGATGTGTTCCACTTCGAAGAACCGGTTCACATACGCAACTACGAAGGCATGGCGGAGGTCGCCGATGCGTTGGATATTCCTGTCGCTTCCGGCGAAAACTCGTTCACCAGATGGGAGCACCTCACACTGATTCGTGAAGGTCGACCCGACATCGTTCAACCCGATGTTGTGAAAGTCGGTGGGATCACCGAGTTTCTGCGCATCGAGGCAATTCTAACCGCTCACGGCGCAACGATGACAACTCACAACACGCAGCCCTACGGCTCAACCGCGGCTCACGCGCATTTGCTCGCACCCAGCAACAACTTCCCATACGCCCAGGAATACAACATCGAAGAGGTCGGTATCCGAGACAATGACTCGATTCTCGACACGCCATACGAAGTCGAAGATGGCTTCATCCGTATCCCCAACGGTCCTGGACTCGGACTCGACTACAACCTCGAAAAGATGCGAGCACGCAGCACCGACCGCCCCTCAGAACTCACCAACGTCTGGGACGGTATGCAGTAGGTGGAGTTTCTTGTCGCACGTTCATGATCGCAACTCACTCCCGCTCAACCGCAGTAAACCCCGTAAGCAACTTTGGCCACCGAATCACCGAGACCCCAAGAGCAATCAATCCGCCTACGGCATACCCCGTAACGGTCCTTGGAACTCCGTATTGTTCGATCAGCCAACCTCCAATCACGAGCCCCATTGGTAGACCGTAGACAGCGAGCATTCGAACGCCCATCACCCGTCCTCGCATCTCGAATTTAGTGAACATCATCAACACCACCGACATCGAAATCATGCAAAAGCTGATCGATGCGCCGATCAACGCCAACAAAGGCAAGCCAACTGTGTTGGAATCTGTTTGCGCGAACGCAATCAACAAGAAATACCAACCCACCATCGTCAGCATCATGAACCGCTCCGGGCGGCGGGAATTCACGACTGCAGCCATAATCAACGATCCCACCAACGCACCGATAGCGAACACCGCCACCATCTGCGCCAGACCGTTTTCGTCGTGCCCATACACATCACGTGCAACAACCGGTAACAGCCCATTTGTCAGCGGAAACGCGGTGAAATTCACCAGAAACGCAAGAAACATGATCGGTTGTATAACCGGCGACTCGATCATGTATTTCACGCCCTGTTTCATTTCAGTAATCGGATTCGCGTGTTTGGCCTGGGTGCGCGACCGAATCGAACTAATGCCTAATCCGAAAAATACACTGAATAGATAGAATGAAGTTACTCCGATATACGCCCACCCGAGCCCTAGCCTAGAAAGCAACGTCGCACCAAGCAACGCACCAATGATTCGTGCAGTGTCTTGGGTTGTCCGAGCCAGCCCTGACGCGTTCATCAGCAAGTGGCGGGGCACGGTATCGGCGATAAGCGATTGGCGCAAAACATTGTCGGCAGGTCGAAGAATTCCGCTGAAACCCGCAATCACGAAAACGTGCCAGGGCTGGATAATGTCAAACGCAGCCAGAATCAAGAGAAATCCGGCCGACGCCACGGCTCCACCACGCAGAACTACCAGCATCACCTTACGGCTCACCCGATCGGCAACAACGCCGACTACCGGTGCAATAAGAGTTCCAGAAAACCTCAACGCACCAAGAAGCCCAACGAGTAACGGCGAATCGGTGGCAACAAGGATGTACCAACCCAGAATCAGAGTTTCCATCTCCGATCCCCACGTCGCCATCGCATCGGCCGACCACTGGAATCGGAAGCTACGAATCCCGAACGCGGCCAACGGACTGGCTTTAGACGCTGGTTCTTGAACAGGACCAGCAGCTCGACGCGGTAGTGACGTCGGCGTAATCGACGTTTTCTCAACACGCGTGCTGGCTGATTCTTCGCTCGAACCGCCCGATCCATCAGCTACCATCGATTCGTGAAAATTCCCTTGCTCAACAAAAGTGACGCGCTCACAGTCCTTGCGACGGCGGCAAGTATCGCACTTCTGGTCGGCTGTTCGAGTAACGACGAGTCACAGGCAACCTCAAATGATCTGGTAACAACGCCAGCCGTTGTGTTTTTGAACTCGGAAGATTGCAATGATCTAGTACACGGCCCACTCGATACTACGGAAGTCACTATCCAGTTCGGTGAGCTTAGTATCCCGATCACGGCAGAAGTTGCTGACGAACAGAGCGAACGAGCGCAGGGGCTCATGTGCCGTGAGTCCATCCCTTCAGGTACTGGAATGTGGTTCTACTACCCGGAACCTCGCACAAACGGATTCTGGATGTTCAATACATACGTGCCACTAGAAATTCTTTACATCGATCACTCCGGTCGAGTCGTCGATAAAATCGCAACGACTCCCTGCCTGCGTGACGGTCTGCACGACGATGACTGGCAGGTCAAGTGCGCCACCGAGGCGAAGAACTACGTGCCAGTGGGCGAATGGTTACGGGTACTTGAGCTACCTGCCGGTTGGCTCGAATCGGTTGGCATAGCCGATTCAGATGTCGACGAACTCACAGTAAGAACAATCAGCGTGGCACACTGAGCAATCGCTCGACAATTATCAAATGAGAATAACGAAACAAGGAAACCTAGGGCGCTTGGCAAACAGTAATCAAAAAGCAGTTCTGGCAGTAGTCGATGGCTTTGGCTTCAGTCGAATTCGATCCAAACAAGTGATCGATACGGCATGGGCTGAACTATCCGCGACAGACCGCGGACTGTTCGAATCAACTGCCGACCGCATTGGACGTGATCCGGTCTGGGCGAAAAACCTTCTCTTCCCCGTACAAGTCGAATCGCTGGAATCGGATACACCGACTCGGGAAGCACTGACGTGGATCGACGATTTGCAAACCTGTCGAGGGCTGCTAAGCGACGAGCTAATCGAACAAGTTGACAGTCTCGTCGAATCAGTCGCGGATAAGCATCACTACGTACCCTGGGCGTCGGGTGCTAGCCATCTCTGGGCGCTTCGCAACGCCAATCTTTCTATTCCAACCAGCGCAGCGGGAATCTGGGCTGGATTTGAAGACCTCGATCCGGCCGTTCAAGGTAACTCCGAAACCGGTCATCAGCAGATCGGTAACACCGAGCTAGCCCCTCAACTACCCCTCGAAATCACTAACTCCATTAACTCCGGTGAATTCTTCGAAAACCCTGCTCTGAACTCGACCATCACGGCAGCTAAGTCAGTACGGGCGACTATCAACTTCTGCTTCCTGTTATCGGGAGTCAGTGGAGCAGATGGAAGAGTCCATAGCGCGTGGAACCATCTTGAAGCGTTCCTCGAATTAGTATTCGAACGTCGCCAAATATCGCCCGCCAAAGTCCAAATGCAGGCAATTCTCGATGGCCGTGACTCGGCGACTAACAGCTCTATCGTTGCTCAGAACGGCTCTGGCGACTTCATCGGTCAACTCCAGCAACTACTCAGCAAATACGATGCCGAACAATCTCTAGCGTGGGTCGTTGGCCGTTCGACTGCAATGGATCGTGACTATCGGGAAGAATCAGCGAGGACCGACTTCGATCTGCTCACGGGAAACACTGGCGAATCAGCTGCAGGATTCGACGAGGTGAGATCGATAATTGCTGCAACACACGATTCAGGCAAAACCGATCAGGATGTCCCCCCAATAGCAATAATCCGCCCCGGTGGCACAGCCCCGTCAATCTCGGAAGGCGATGCTTTCATCGACCTCAATTTCCGATCAGACCGACAGCGCTCGAAGATCGCATCACTCGCGGGTGCGCGCAATTTCCTCGAATCCGAAGGCGAATCTCGAGGGCGCATATGGGATGGTTCGTGGATCGACCACAACCTCGATCTGGATATATGCGCAATAGCCGAGTACCACCCTGTCTTCGAAAGCGAATACGGTGTGCGCGTGGCGTTTCACACTGAACCACACGCTGCTAACTTCCTCGCCCAGTGGTCCGAAATCATGGATTCTCCAGAATCAGGTGGTGCAGCTGAATACACGCTGGTCGCAGAGAGCGTGAAATCGTCTCACATGGGCTACTTCTTGCGTGGCAGACGAGAATATGCTGTCGAAGGTTCTAACGAAACACGATTCATCACTCCATCCCACGGAGAAGAGGACGGCGTGAAGTCCGACACCGATTTCTACCTTCATCCCGGTATGCGCGCCAAAGAAGTCACCGCCGACGTGCTGAGAGCGATCGAAGCCAATACCTCAAGGCTCATCTGCTGCAATATCGCTGCGCCCGATATGGTCGGGCATCTGCTTCCGAGCCGATACGAAGAAGCGAAAGAAGCCTATCGCGCCGCAGCCGATGCCCTTGCCGAACTCGCGGAGGCCGCCCAAAAGGCAAACTGGCATCTGGTCATCACGGCCGATCACGGCAATATTGAAGACGACACCTCGGCCCACTCCGTCAACGATGTGCTTACAACAATCGTCCAGCCCGGCAACGCCAAAGCGAGACCGGCTTTAGCGGTCTTCCAGGCAAGATTGTTCGATATCGCACCAACTCTGCTCGACCTGCTTGGAGCATCGCCACCCTCCAGAGACCAGCGCAATCCGCCGCTTGCCGACCATTTTGTAGGCAGACCGCTGGTTGCACCTAAGTGATGTGTCAGGGCTCTGTTCTGTAGAAACCTCGGTCAGGATTGGGTGTGGACTCGCAAGTTAGGTGCTACCCCCCACTTGACTGGGTGCTGAAGCGGATTTCAGGAGCGTTGCGCACTACACTCTATGCCCTAAGGGTGAGGGAGGAATCGTCCACGCTGAAACGATTGTATGAAGGTGAAAGGCGCTCTGACACACAAAATCAACCAGCGCTCAACACACCCAATTCAGCCAATCCCACCTTGTCGCAGAAAACCTCCTCTGGCACTCACCAAGCGATTTCACCGCCGTCGATTACAAGCTCGGTGCCTGTGACCCACGCTGCCTCGTCTGAGGCTAGATACAAAATCCCGTAGGCAATATCCAGAGGCAAGCCAAGTCGACCCAACGGAGTCATCGCTAGCCGCGCTTCGCGAATCTCTTTCTGCGAATGAATATCCAGTGTCATTGGCGTGTCGGTAAATCCCGGATGAACGGAATTTACCCGAATGTTGTCGGGAGCGTACTGAACAGCCGCTGCTTTACTGAAGGTACGAGCCGCACCCTTCGAAGCGTGATAGGCAGCACCGGCTGGCGATCCAACGATCCCAAAGATGGACGAAACGTTCACCACCGATCCTCCGCCGTTCTTTCTCATCGCGGGAATAGCCGTCTTTGTGCCAAGCATGATCGCCGTCGAGTTCACGGCGAATACCGTGTCCCAGTTCTCGACGATCGTGTCTTCAACAGTCGCCCTACCCTTCGCGCCCGACATGCCTGCGTTGTTCACTACGATATCGAGTCGGCCCCATTTGGCCATGGTTTCGTCGACAATCTCGATCCATCGACTCTCCTGAGTCACGTCAAACTGCCGATAAATTGCAACTTCACCGTTCATGTTCAGCTCTGCTTCAAGGGCATTGCCCTTGGCATCGTCGATATCGGCGATAACCACCTTCGCTCCCTCTTCAACGAAGAGACGAGAAGTCGCCTCACCAATACCAGACGCTCCACCTGTGACGATGGCCGTTTTTCCTTGAAGTCGATTTCCTGATGGCATTTTCTGTTTTCCTTATTACTTCGTTTGGTCGATTGCCCAATACGAGTCCCTCCTCCCGGGGGAAAAGGCTAGGTTGAGGGTGGAATCGCCAACATTAACGATCTCACCAGAGGTAGTTCTCTCCTTCACCCAGAGCAATGGATTCGCTTATACCTAGATCCTCGGTTCTCACGCAACGTTGTTTTTAAGTGCGCTGGGGTTGATCTCAAGACCCAATCCCGGGCGGTCTTCAAACGGCTTCCACGTTCCATCATCGCCAAACGGCGGAACCTCGGTCCACCACACACCGTTGCTTTGCTCTTCAGCACCGAGCACTTCGACAACTTTCAAGTTCGGAGTCGCCATCGCACAGTGCAGGTGGACTAGTGAAACAGCATGCGGAGCAACTGGCAGATTGAACGCATCGGCCATCGCTGCAACTTTCATCCACTCCGTTATCCCGGTTACCCGATGCACGTCGGGCTGAACAATATCCACTCCGCCGGCAACCAACAGATCCCTGAATCCATACTTCGTGTACTCGTGTTCACCCGTCGCAACAGGAATCGTAGTCGCCTGGGACACCTGAGCCAATCCGGGTATATCGTCAGCAAGCACCGGTTCCTCGAACCACGCCACGTCGAATTGCTCAAATATCTGCGACATCTTGATCGCCTGCTTAGCGTAGTAACCGTTATTGGCATCGACGTAGATTTCAACGTCATCACCAACAGCAGCACGCACAGCAGCAAGCCGTTCGATGTCTTCCCGTTCGGACTGACCAAAGTCCTTGCCGACCTTCATCTTCACTCGTGGGATACCGCGTTCGACATACCCCATCTGTTCGGAAACCAGTTCGTCTTCCGAATAATTCGTCCAGCCACCCGATCCATAAATCGGAACCTTCTGGTGAGCAGGCCCCAGCAGGCGATAGATAGGCTGATCAAGAACTTTACCTTTCAGATCCCACAGAGCAATATCGATCGCCGCAATCGCCTGAAATGCCACACCCTTTCGACCGAATCCTCGAACTCGCCAGTACATGTCCTGCCAGAGCTTCTCGATCATGAACGGGTCTTCGCCGATCAATACCCCGGTGAGGTTGTCTTCAATAACCGCCTGAATTGATCGTTGCCCTGGAGCCATGCCCAGACCAATCGTTCCTTCGTCGGTGTGAATATGAACGAACAACTGACTTCGACCCGTTGCGTTCGGGTCGACCGGTGGAATAGTCGCATCCTGAATCACGAACCCGTCGGGGTCGTGCAGCATAGTGGTTTTGATCTCGGTGATTTTCATTCGAATTCCGCCAGCGGTTAATAACTTGATCAGGCCGACAGATTACCCCTGATGCCTTCGGTTGGGTATAGACATGCATCACGGATTGGTCGGCGACTAAGTTGAATCGGAGATGCGCAACGTACCGAATGGTCGTAGGCTCTTTATCGACAAATCGCTCGACACGATGAAAGTCCGTAAATTCACGATGACCACCTCCAACAAGCAAAGCCCAAAAGCGAAAGATGGGCGTGTGTTCTACGGGTGGTGGGTAGCACTTGCCGGTGCTGTGAACATGGTCGTCAGCTCGGGTCCAACGTTCCAGGCAGCAAGCACGTTATTCCGTGCCATTGAAGACGAATTCGGCTGGTCGCGAGCACTCGTCACAGGTGTCGCATCGTTCGGTCGTTTCGGCGGAGCAATGCTGGGACCTCTCGAAGGTTGGCTCGTCGATAAGTTCGGAACCGGGAAGATGGTTCTCATAGGTTTCACTCTCGGTGGCCTTGGGATGATCTTCTATTCCCAACTGCAAGGACCAATCCAGTACTACGCCGCCTACTTCATCCTTTCGATTGGATTTTCTCTTGGTGGATTCGTGCCATCGATGTCAGCAGTTAATGCATGGATGCCGCATAGAAGGGCGACCGCAATGGCAATCGTCATTGGCGGCTCAAGTCTTGGCGGCGTGTTCGTTCCAGCAATCGTATGGGGCATCAACACATACGGCTGGCGTGAAACAACTCTTGTGATCGGTGTGCTCACTCTTGCTGCGGGGCCGCCTCTCGCTTTCATTCAGGGTAGACGTGCGCCCGAATACAGCGTCCTGATGACACAGCTTGCGAAAGCCGACAGCCCGGATACACAGCCATTGACGCAGCACGATTTCACCCCGAAAGAGGCACTACGTACACGAGCGTTTTGGTCAATGTCGATCACTCACATGCTCGCCAATCTTTCCGTTGGAGCGATCTCGTCACACATCTACTTCCAACTGACAGATAAAAACGCTGTCAACCTGAGCGATCAGAGTGCGGCGACAATCTTGCCGATCATGGCGTTTGCTTCGTTCGGATTCCAGATGCTGGGTGGTTTGGCCGGCGATCGCTCTAACAAGCGGATCGTGCTTCCAATATTGATCGTCTGTCAGGGGATTTCGTTGCTCGTTCTCGCTCAGGCCGGTAGTTACTGGGCTGCTCTGACGTTCGCTCTCCTCTGGGGATTGGGATTCGGAGGTCGAACACCAATGCTTCATGCTATGCGCGGAGAATACTTCGGAAGAAAGCACTTCGGAATCATTCTTGGGATGGGAGCGTTTCCAATGGCGATAGGAATGATGGCGACGCCATTCATCGTCGGTTGGGTATTCGATAGAACCGGCTCATACGTTGGGCAGCTTTACACTCTCGCCGCTTTTTGTGCGATTGCAGCCGTGACCATCCTACTGGCGACGAAGCCACCCGCGCCGGTGCAGCAGCACTAGTCGACTCGAGTTCTCGCATCTTCCGCGAATCAATCCGCATCAAACAAATCATAGTGCTGTCGGGGAATCGCGAGCCGTCCCTCCGCTGCTTCGGCAGCACCTAATTCCAATTCACGCGAACAATCACTCGGGCTACCCAACCTCCACGGAGCAAAACACTTGCTAAATCTCGATCGAAATCAACCGACAAGTCCGCAGGTAAACCTGCTTCCGCTGATCTCGCCCGCAGTTGGATCGAATCACTGGCATTCGCCGCGGTAGCGGTAATAGTCGTGCTCGCTGTTGCCGTCGTGGCTAATCTTGCGATCGGCCGAGTGATTCACTGGGACATCGTGACCGTTCTCGGTTTCACCGGATTCTTGTTTTTGACAATCGGTCGCAAGTACATAACCGTTTAATGCTGCGCCCCACGACTTTTACTACCTCTTGATTGCAATATGTTATCCCCGTTAGCCTCATCTCCATAACCGACGAAGACGCGACAGCAATATTCGACAATCTCCTCGATACAAAAATATCCGGCATAGCGCTCACCATCGAGGTAGCAGGGTGACTGACGGGTTCCAGAACAGTCGCTGAAATAGCCGGCACATAGCTCGTACAATTTCCGCACTGGCGATCATCGTTGCGCTCCCCTGCGTGTTCTCGACCGCCGGATACAAGCTACACGTGGTGATTACTGTATCTGGCAGAGTACGTCTGCTGATCGAAATCCTTCTGGCGATAACCGCAATAGTGTCAACGATGATTGTTTGGAGCTGTACTGGTTGCAGTTGTGACGACCGCTATGTTCGTGACCGGGCTACCTAGAGCCAGGTGGTTGTTCTGCAACGATCGACCCAACTGTCTGCGAAACGGACATAGTAAACAGAACCGATGACCAAGCAAAACACGGTATCTGCTAGTAGACTTAGCTGGTTTGAGTTAATTGCAACTCGCCGGGCTGGCGCACAATCCCCCAGTAAGTTCTAAAGAATCCTAATGCGACCAATTGCTGACCTCGCGGCCGATTTGGGCCTCGATCCTTCTGTACTCGAACCTTACGGTCACGACAAAGCCAAGATCCCGCTCGATGCGTTCCCTGATGCTGCCGAAAAGGCTAAGTTGATCGTGGTAACGGCGATCACCCCAACTCCAGCAGGAGAAGGTAAATCAACCACTGCTGTAGGGCTAACTCAAGGTCTCGCCAAAATCGGCAAGAAGCCGGTACTCACCATCAGGCAACCCGCGATGGGTCCCGTATTCGGTCACAAAGGTGGCGGTACGGGTGGTGGCAAATCCACCGTTCAGCCGGCTGTCGACATCAATCTTCATTTCACTGGCGATTTCCACGCCATCGAATCGGCTCACAATCTACTTGCAGCAATGGTCGACAATGCCGTCTACCGAAACGCAATCGATGATTTCGATGCCTCTGGCATCACATGGCGGCGAGTAACCGATGCCGAAGACCGTGCAATGCGCACGATCATGACCGGTGGCGGCGGCAAGCTCAACGGTCCGGTTCGAGAAGCCGGATACGACATCAACGCCGCTTCCGAGATCATGGCCATCTGTGCGCTTACCAGCTCGTATGAAGACCTGCGGCAGCGCATCGATGATATCGTAGTCGGCTGGAAGAACGACGGTGAAACTCCCGTCACGGCGCGCGAAATCAAGGGTACCGGATCGCTGATGGCTCTCCTGCGAGATGCCATCAAGCCGAACCTCGCACAAACAGTCGAAGGTCAGCCAACGATTGTCCACATGGGTCCCTTCGGCAATATCGCCCACGGCTGTTCATCGATCCTCGCCGACAAACTGGCAGTCAACTGTGGTGAGTACGTCATTACAGAAGCTGGATTCGGTGCCGACCTCGGTTTCGAAAAGTTTATGGATATCAAGGTTCGCCAGGGCGGACCAAAGCCCTCTGCCGCGGTAGTCGTTGCGACCATCCGTGGACTCAAATGGCACGGTGGCGTTGCAATGAAAGACATGGCAACCGCCGATCCCGAAGCCGTACGCCGTGGTGCTGAAAATCTCAAAAACGCCTTGCGAATCGTGGGTCTCTATGGTCTTCCCGCGGTCGTGGCGGTCAACCGCTTCCCTACCGACACTCCAGAAGAAGTTGCAATTGTCAAAGAAGTGGCGATGGCAGCTGGCGCAATCGGTGTCGAAGAAGCTAAAGGCTTCGCCGAGGGTGGTGACGGCATGACAGGACTGGCAGCAGCGGTCGTAAAAGCCACCGATCAGCCGTCAGACGTCAAACTCCTCTACGACGACGATGACGACTACTTCGACAAGGTCGAAAACATGGCGAAATCTCTGTATCTCGCTGGCGATGTCAAATGGGGACCAATGACGAAAACCACGGCTCGCCGTTTCGCAGCCAACGGATGGAACTTCCCGGTCTGTATCGCGAAAACTCACCTTTCGATCTCAGCCGACGCCAAGCTGAAGGGTGCTCCCAGTGGACACACACTCCCTATCAGGGAACTGCGCATTCTTGCCGGAGCACGTCAAATCGTGACACTTGCTGGCGATATCATCACGTTGCCGGGTCTTCCGTCCACGCCAAATGGGTGGGACATTGATCTGAACGATGATGGTGAAATCACCGGTATCCTGAGCACGTAATCTCGAAGCTCAACCAGACGAAAACCACAAGAGCAAGAATGACTTCTGAAGCCCGATCGACATTCACCTGCAAAGTTTGCGCCCGAGTTCTGACACCACGGTTCCTGCCGTCGTCAGCACCGAACTGCCCAAGCTGCGGTGCTGACACTGCACCGAATCAGGCTGCTACACATGCTGGACTGACGACGTTTTGCCCCAACTGCCATTCGACCGGCAGCATTTACGACTCTGATACCTGCACAAATTGTGGCGCCGACTGGGGACACTGGTCAGGTAGTGACTCGGTCGAGCAGATCCCCGCATCTTCAGCCCAAAAGGATCGTGTTTTGTACAAGTCCTCTCGCGGACCTGAAGGTGGCACCGTTCCACGCTGGAAAGTCATCTAACCTGGCCCGGTAGCGTCTTAGCAATCTCAGCGCTGATCACGCTCAAACTCGGGTATAAATGATACCCAGTATCACATCCGGCCGATTAATCTTATTCGCCATGGCACGTAAACAATCATCTGGGTGCCGCTACAAATATTCAGTCTCATCTAACCCATGCCCAATAAACTTACATACCTTACTTTCGTTCTCGTTCTCACTCTTATCATGTCAGTAGTTGTCGCGTGCGATCGCGAACTCAACGAACCCTCGGGCGGCGAAGTATCGGTCGCTACTACAACTTATCCCCTTACGTACCTAACCGAGAAAATCGGCGGCAATCGTGTAGTGGTAAATCAAGTTGTAAAGCCGGGGATCGAAGCACACGATTTCGAACCAGCACCGTCTGATATCCGAGCGATCACAAACTCCACTCTGTTTATCTACAACCACCCCGCCTTCGAGTCATGGGCGTTGAACGCTGCAACTGCGGCACGCAACGACGGGGCCGAGAGAATTGTGGTCGTTCAAACGATCAATCTCGAATCTGCCGACGAAGATCATGACGAAGATCATGACGAAGATCACGGCCATGATGACGATGCCCACGTCTGGCTGAATCCTCTCAAGGCTCTAGAACAGTCCGAACGAATCCTCTCAGCGCTAATCGAGGTTGATCCCGAAAGCTCGCGAGACTACACACGAAACGCCGCCGCTTTATCGGTTGAACTTCGAGCACTCGATGATCTAATTTCTAGAGAGCTTGCCAACTGCAATCTCGGTAGCGTGGTCGTTTCGCATCTGGCATTCGGACACATAGCGGAGCGATATGGTTTTGAGCAGATCGGACTCGCCGGGCTCTCACCAGAGTTCGAATCCGGTCCATCTCAAATTGCTCAGGTAATAGATCGAATCGACGCACTGGGTATCAAGCACATTCTACGGGAACCAATCGTCAGCGATCGACTCGCCGAGAGTGTTGCCGCGGAAACCGGTGCGACATTACTCACATTGCACCCGCTCGAAGTTCGAACATCAGCAGAAGCTTCCGAGGGACTCGACTACATCGACATCATGAAGTCGAACGCAGCAACCCTTCACACCGCGCTTGGCTGCAACTAACCAGCACCCAGTTCAAACCGCTCAAGCTGGTGCCACGTTCCGCCCCACACAACGCCATCACGTGCCATCAGGTCGATAGCCGAAACCTGCAACTCGTCTCCGAGGTCGACGTTCTCAAGCAGCGGTTCGGTAATTTCTGGCGGAGCAGTAATGACGAGTACGTAACACGAATAACCGAACTCATCGTTCTAGAAATGAGTCGAATCAACCATAACACTTCCTAACGTGGGCTCTTGTCGATTCAGTGCGCCGCACGGTAGTGGACAGCAAGCAGATCTTCGCCGAAGTCGTGAGTATAGTCCCGCAGCACCGAGTGAATGTGATTCGCACCGTTCTGGGTGTTGTCGTATTCGATCAAGAATCGCGGGTGGCGAATAGCATAGTAGTGGCCCTCACCGACCTGAGCCGACCCTGCCCAGGCGAACGTCACGCCGTCGAAGCCAGCAGACTCAATCTCATGCCAGTAGTTGGCAGAAAGATCCTCAGCAGCCCGTGTGACGTAGTGCTTGACCAGTGCCACAAGCTGATCTCTCTGCGAATCACCCAGCAAATCAAATCTAATACCAGTCGGAGCAATGTTCGGATCAGCCGAACGGACGTTGGTTGTCAGGATATCTGCCGGTGCCACCTCATAGACGACCGCCAGTTTCGTCTGATCTCCGCCCATCGACGTCAGCAACGATCGAGCCCAGTCCTGTTCCTCAACAAGGGCTCGCTCACCCTTGCGATCACCGTGTCGTATCTCAGCCGGATTCGCTCCGAAGAACAGCGGAAGAATTGCCACTTGCTCGCCAGCAATAATGCTGGCGGAAAGACCGATATGGTGACCACCTACCCGGAATCCCCACGGCTCGTCAACGCTACCGGGCGTTCCGAATACACTGAACCAATAGCGATCTATATGCCGCTCCCACTGTGAGTCGCTGTTGGAAATCGTCTCCCACTCACCCAGGATCGTCTCAAGCTCAATGATCCGGTGCGCTGTCGCCCTACCCCGTTCGCTGTATCCGGTCTCCATCATCGAGAATGCCGCTTTGCGCTGAGTATCGTTCATCGCACGCAAACGAAGACCCTCCCGTTCGATCGGCGTGTATGCCCACACATAGCGCTCATCTCCGGCGAAATCGAAGGTAGCCGTTCGACGTTGCGAGTCATCCAACGAGTTCAGGAAATCGTTCGCAGCTGCGGTCATACGCTTTACTGCATCAGATGCTGTAGAAGTTATCGCCAAAGAGGTCACAGGTATTTCTTTTCAGGTAAAAATGGGGAATGCACACTATAGGCCCAACGGCGATCCCAAAGTAAACATCCATCGGGCAATTAGCACCGATCAGGTCTAATCAGACTTCCCGACCGTAGCAAAGCGGAGTGGGGGACCTCCTCGGATTCAAATACCAGTCACTACCAGCAACGCTTCAACCTGATTCAGCAGCAATGGAGAAACGACCGAGATCCTTCGGTTCCGCTTTGGAAATCAAAACGAAACCTTAGCGATACCAAAACAATCAACTACCCCAGATCCCAAACAGACGTTCGCAGGTACCACCGAGTATCTGATCCGAAAGACCAGGTCCAATCGCCGGCTCTATCCGATCAGCGATCTCCCACCCCTTGTCGTACCCCGCCTGTTCGACGATGAACGGGAAGTCGGTCCCCCACATTAGACGATCTGCCGAATACGCCTCGATCAACCTGTGAACCCAGTCGAACATGTCTACATATGGGAATTCCTCATGCGAAGCGCGCGGAAATTCCGAAAGCTTCACGTTGAGCCGCGGATATCTCGACATTTCAACGAGTCGTTCGAAAGTCGGAACGGTCGAGCCATCCCTCGAAGGCACACAATGCCCAAAGTGATCAATAATCGCGTCAGTGTCCGGATAAACGGCTGCCAGCGTCTCGATTTCCTCGAAATTGTGCGGACTTACCAGGAATCCAACTGGGATACCCAATTCACCAGCTCGCTTGTAGAGCGCCCGGCCGACATCGCCGTTCATCAGTTCGCCCTCTCGCCAGAGCGCCGGGTTGAAACGCACACCGCGATAACCACGCCCCACTAGTTCATCCAACATGCCAACTGGATCGGGCGTCTGTGGATCGACAAGACACATGCCGACAAAACGGTCTGGCCATTTAGAGAGCGTATCGTCGACATACGCGTGATCGAAACCGTGAACGATCGGCTGCACGATCAACGATCCCGCAACGTCTGACCGATCCATCAGATTCAGCAGGAACTCCGCATCACCTCGAGCACCAGGATCGCCCTGTCCGACTCGGTATGGATAAACGTCGGGATCGTGCGCCCAAACGTGCAAATGAGAATCAATCTTTTTCATGTCGTTAGCCCGAACGCCGCCCCAGCCAGAATCCCAAAATCACGCAGCAAACCGTCAACCGCAGAAGCTTACGTGATCTCGGTCGCCTCAGAAAGCCCACCGCACCTGCGCAAGATTCAAGCCCATCCGTCTGATAAATATCAGAAAACGTCTTGATTCGTCACACACCAGTGGTACATTCCCTGCCAGTCCGACACTCATCATCAATCTAAATCTCTCGCAACAGACAATCTCAAGAGCGATCCCGACAATTCGCAGCCCAAAAAGAAATACCCTCCATGATCAAGCTCAGCCTTCAATCTCTTTCGTACCGTGACACGTTCAATGCCGGGAAGATCGATCTTCTCGGAATCATCGATAAAGCCGCTGAGTACCAGATGGACGGCGTCGATCTGCACTTCACCCACTTCGCCTCCACCGATGACGATTACCTCGAAGAAGTGAAGCAAGCATGTCTCAAACGCGGGCTCCACATGTGCTACATCGGTGTTTCGAACAACTTTGGCAAGACCGGCGACGAACTGCGCGAGCAGATCGATCTTATGAAGAAGTGGATCGATGTCGCCAGTAAGATGGGCATCCCAATGATCCGGGCGTTTGGTTCGTGGCTCTCGGAAGGGGAAACCGAAGAAGAAGCGTGGCCTCGACTCGTAGCATCGACCAAAGAAGTCGCAGAGTACGGTCAGTCCAAGGGCGTCGTCGTTGGGCTTCACAATCACAACCACGGCTGTATCCCGGCTACTGGCGACCAGGTCATCCGCCTGCTCGATGATGTCGACAATCCCTACTACTCACACATTCTCGACACCGGACAGTACCGCGGTTCGCCGGGCGCATCATTCGGAGAGCGAGGACAGGAAGACCCACAGTGGAATTTCTATGGATCAATTGAAACTTCGGCACCTAGGGCCGTTCATGTCCGTGCAAAGATCTACCGGATCGCCAGCGGCAAAGAGGCATGGCTCGATTACGAACGAATCATGCCGATCATAAAAACCGTCGGCTACAACGGCTGGATGTCGATCGTTTTCGAAGGTCAGGACGAACTCGACGAACCGGCTGCTGTACCACTCGCAAACGCCTACATGCGATCGATGCTCGCCAAGCACGAGATGTAGCCAACCGGCGATTTACCTTGAACCCGATATATCTTCAGGCACTCTCTTTCCACGATATCTACGGCAACAGCGATGACTGCATTCATGCGGCAGCCGATCTGGCAGCCGAGTTGGGTATCGCCGGTATCGATATCGAGGATCGGCTATTAGCCAGCTTCGAACCCGATTACCTTCACCAGTTGGCGCACCAGATCGAAGGCAAGGGTGTCCAAATTGGATACTGCGGTCTGATCGTCCAGTTCACCGAGCCGGTCTCATCGATTCCAGATGAGATCGATCGTGCAAAAGCCCTGATCGACGCCATGCCCGATCTCGGTGTCGACGCTATTCGAATCCCGGGCAATGGCGTAGTCGATGATCAAACGCTCGAATTCACCTTCGATGCCGTAAAGGCGAAGCTGCTAACGATTTGCGAATACGCTGCCGATGCTGGTATAAACGTCTACCTGCACAATCACAACCACGGTTCGACTCCATCGACCGGAGCACAGGTGCTCAAAATGCTGGATGAAATCGACAATCCTGCACTTTCGTACGTCGTCGATACCGGTCAATTTCAGGGTTCGCCCGGTGCGGGTGGTTTCGGCTCACCCGACAACGGTGCTCAACCTGAACTATATGAGTCGATCGAAATGGTCGTTCCACGGGCGTCGATGTCTCGTACAAAATTCTATTTTGCCAATAATGGCGATGAGCAATGGCTCGACTATCCCCGTATAGTTCGTATCTTCAAAAAGGCAAACTTCACCGGCCCACTGTCGATCGTCTATGAACCAAGGGGAAAGCTTCTCTCAAAAGACGCTCTTCCAAAAGCCGTAAAATATCTCACCGAACTAATGCAAAAAGACTTATACACATTGCGTTGTCCTCGAACAATCGAACCTCAACCAACTGTCCTAAAAAAATAAAACAAAAGGAAAAAATATGGGTACGTTTTACGACACCTCGATTGTCCCCAATCATCTCAAGCGCAAATTTGACGTCTACGACCGCATCAACGAACTCAACATCGATCTGGGGTCGTTCGAAACCGATGTCACCAGTCTGAAAGGTGCAGGCATCAGTGGAATTGTCTTCCACGAATCCGGGCTCGCCTACCTATCAGGACATGGATACGGACCTGGTCAGATGTATGATGATCCTGATCGCATCAAAGAGGGACAGAATGCCGCAGAGTGGATCGCCAATTCGATGATCAAGCGATTGCACTGGGGGCTAACCTGTGGCGGCGAAGGTGGCGACTTGAACGACGTTATTTACACTGTGAAGGCGTTGGGCATGGTCGTTTCGACTGATGTCGCGTTCAACGGTGGACCCGCAGTCATGAACGGATTTTCCGAGCGATGGCAATCGGTTTTCGGCGGCGGCAAGGGCGAATTTGCCGTCGATGGAGAGGACGAGAGTTACGCAGGAGTCCATGCCAGGAGCGCGATTGGCGGCTTTACCGGTCGCTTCTCTATCGAGCCCGAAATCATCGTCGCAATTCCACCCGAACTGGCGAAGGCGATCATTCAAAACCGAGGATGGATATTCCCACTCCCACCGGCGATGCTCGAAAAGGTCACTGCCAACCGTAGCTAACATCCGCGCACAAAAGAAAATACTCCGCGCTATCTCGGGGTCTTTTCTTTTCTCGGAGCGAATTCGGGGATCAGAACCCATCTGGGAAGTTGAGAAACCTAGGCTGCGGTACGCATCAGCGTTCGGCGATCTTCGACGCTGCAGGGATGCTCACCAAATTCCGACCACTGGCGTTGTACGCCCGGTTCGGTTCAGATCAGACCTCGAACAGCCGAATTAACCGTTGCTCGGATGTGTGCAGGGTTCGCAAGGGATGCCCTTGTGACGATCGACCACTTCTCCGAACCATAAACCCAGAGCGCTTTGAAAGCCCGAGGATTCAGTGCAGGTGTGTGTGTCATGATTCCGGTGGCCGCGAGTTTGCGGATATTGCGCGTGTAACGTTCAATCCCTAGAGTTCACCACCTCAGTCGAATTCGATTATCGCAAGATCAACCTTCGACATCGCGGTCATAGCAACCATAGACTGTTGGTTCTCGACGGCACCCGCGATCATCACACTATCCGTCGGATCGAATCACCTTTGCAGTTCATGATCGAACTCAAAATCACCATAAACGGCGATCGTACCCGGTGCATCAATTTCAGGCCGATTGTTATTGCGCCTTGCAATAGGCTGCTGCATAACTCGAGTCGGTTGCTGACGAGCAGGACTCTTCGTTGCGATAGTTCGCGCCGTCGGAGCACGTCTGATCACACTCCAGACAACTCGTCTTTTTCCATCACTCGGGAATCGAAGGATCTTCGACATTTCCCCTCCAAAGGTTCGACTTCCTCATATAACTCTGACGGTTGGTAGCCACATCCAAGTCGCTCCAGTCCGCGAACGTGGTTAGGGAAATAAAGGATCGGCGATTACAAAAATCCCATATCCAATTCCGCAATTCGTTCGAGAAATACGCGATTTCGGCCGCCTGAGATCGCTTCAACTGATTCGCGGCCCTCCGAAACCACCCGCCCGAGTAGCTGAGGATTTGGTTAATTCGAGTTCTGGAAACGAAGCAACACCGAACACTTCTGTTCAAGGGCATCGTCTTAAAAAACTCTAGAATTACCGAGCATGAGTTTCGAGTTGATTGAATTACAGTTGAAACCCTTATGAAAATTCTTGTATCCGGAGGCTCCGGAATGGTCGGCGGTGAACTCATCAACGCCCTTACCTACGCCGAGCATCAGGTAGTTCAACTTGTTCGGCGTGCTCCGAACCCGGAAGCTCGGATCTCCGAAGCACGATGGGATCCAGAACATGGTGCGTTCGACTCAGCCTTGCTTGGGCATATCGATGCCGCAATTCATCTCGGCGGAGTATCGATCGCCAGTGGCCGGTGGAATGCTGAACGCAAACTGCTCATTCGCGAAAGTCGGGTTCGGTCAACCCATCTCCTATCGCAGGCACTCGCAGGTCTGCCATCACCTCCGAAAGTGCTCATAGTCGCTTCGGCAGTTGGCTACTACGGTGATCGTGGCGAAGAATCTCTTACCGAGCAATCAACCGCCGGGGAAGGGTTTCTCGCTGATACCGCCATTCGTTGGGAAGCAGCAGCCGACCCAGCGAAAGAAGCCAGCATTCGAGTGGTAAACGCACGATTCGGACTCATCATGTCTCGTTACAGTGGGCTACTTAGCCGTATTCGTGTGCCCTTCCAAACTGCCCTCGGCGGCAAACTCGGCAACGGTCGCCAGTGGTGGCCATGGATATCACTACCCGACGTCATCAACGGACTGTCGTTCTTGATTAGTAGAGAAGACATTTCAGGACCGGTAAATTTCACAGCACCAACACCGGTCCGCAACGAAGAGTTCACAAAGTTGATGTCGAGCACGCTTTCTCGGCCCGCATGGCTCAACGTGCCAGCGCCAATCGTCAAACTGGTGTTCGGCGAAATGGGTGAGGAAATGATGCTTGCAAGTCATCGCGCATTCCCTGAAGTATTGCGATCAGCCGGTTTCGAGTGGCGATACGACAATCTCGGCGAAGTCCTTCACCAGGAACTGGTTGGTGCACGATCCGACCGCCGGGGTAACATTTCCTAGCGTTGAACTCAGTATTGGGTTGAGAGAACAGTCGAACTAGGCATCGGCCATCATTTGCCGGAGCACATAAGGCAGAAGACCACCGTTGCGGTAGTACTCGTTCTCAATAGCGGTATCGATTCGCACAAGCGTCTCGAACTCAGTAACGTCGCCATCGTCCGAAGTCGCTGTGACAGTCACAGTCGAACCTGGCTCAACCGAGTTGCCAACACCCGGAATATCGTACGTCTCGGTCCCGTTGAGTCCCAGCGACTCTGCCGTATCACCGTTCGTGAATACTAACGGCAGCACACCCATACCAATCAGGTTTGAGCGATGAATCCGCTCGAGACTCTCGGCAATCACGACTCGAACACCGAGCAACATCGGCCCTTTCGCCGCCCAGTCTCGGGAGCTGCCAGTTCCATACTCTTTACCCGCAAGCACGATCAACGGAACGCCCTCCGCTTTGTACTTCTCAGAAGCTTCGTAGATTCGCATCTGTTCACCGTTGGGCTGGTGGATAGTCCAGTCCCCTTCCATGCCCGGAGTTAGTTTGTTGCGCAGCCTGATGTTTCCGAAAGTACCTCGAACCATCACATCGTGATTACCTCGACGCGATCCGTATGAGTTGAACTCTCGGCGTGGGACATCGCTTCCGACGAGGAACTGCCCTGCCGGTGCGCTCGGTGGAATCGCACCTGCAGGAGAAATGTGGTCGGTCGTAACCGAGTCCCCAAATCCCACAAGTACACGTGCGCCCATCACCTCAGATCGAACCGCAGGTTCGTCGCCGAAATCTTCGAAATAAGGTGGCTCCTGAATGTAGCTCGATTCTCGATCCCACTTGAAATTCAATCCTTCAGGTACAGGTAAATCCTGCCATTCAGCCGAACCTGAGAACACTTCTCCGTACTGCTCGTTGAACATGTCGGCTGTCAGGGAGTTAGCGATGGTGTCGGCAATGTCCGACTGCGAAGGCCAGATATCTTTGAGATAAATGTCCACACCCTGCTCGTCTTGCCCAAGCGGTTCACGCACGAGGTCAGTGTCGACCTTTCCAACCAACGAGTAAGCCACCACCAGCACCGGAGACGCTAGATAGTTCGCCTTCACCTGAGGATGCACTCGCCCCTCGAAGTTCCTGTTTCCACTCACTACAGCGGCTGCCGTCAGTTCATGGTCGTTCACTGCATCGGACACCGCCTGTGGAAGTGGACCCGAGTTGCCGATACACGTCGTGCAGCCGTACCCGACCGTGTTGAAACCAAGAGCGTCTAGATCTTCGTCGAGACCGGCAGCTTCGAGATATCGAGTCACCACTGTCGATCCGGGAGCCAGACTCGTTTTCACCCACGGTTTTCGTGAGAGTCCACGTTTTCGGGCGTTGCGCGCCAGCAATCCTGCACCAACCATCACTGATGGGTTCGACGTGTTGGTACAGCTGGTTATTGCGGCGATAACCACCGAACCATCGCCAACCGCACCATGCGCTCCATCGACGCCAACATCATGCTTTTCGGTCGTTGCGTCAGCAAATGAGGAATTAAAGTTTGCGCCAACTTCGTCGAGGGCGAGCCGATCCTGCGGTCGTCTCGGACCTGCAAGAGCCGGAACGGTGCTCGAAAGATCGAACGACAGTAACACAGAGTATTCGGGCTCGTTTGCAGAGTCATAGAAGAACGAATTTGCCTTGGCGTACTTCTCGACAAGCCCGACCGTTGAGGTGTCTCGACCAGTGTCACGCATGTACTTCAGTGTTTGATCGTCGATCGGGAAGAATCCACATGTTGCACCGTATTCAGGAGCCATATTGGCGATAGTCGCACGGTCGGCAAGGGGCAGGCTTTCGAGCCCTCGTCCGTAGAACTCAACGAATTTTTCAACCACACCTTCTTCTCGTAGCATCTCGACGATACCCAGAACGAGGTCGGTCGCAGTCGCCCCTTCAGGTAGTGATCCGGTAAGTCGAACACCTACAACTTCGGGCACCACCATGTAGTACGGCTGACCAAGCATCACTGCCTCGGCTTCGATTCCACCGACACCCCAGCCAAGCACGCCAAGCCCATTCACCATAGTAGTGTGCGAGTCGGTGCCGACACATGTGTCGGGGAAGGCAACCCGATCGCCATCAGCCGTCGTTTCTGAAAGAACTGCTTCCGCAAGGAACTCAAGGTTCACCTGATGAACGATTCCCGCGCCGGGCGGAATGATATTGAAATTGTCGAAGGCACCTTGCGCCCACTTGAGCAGCTGATATCGCTCGGTGTTCCGTTCGAACTCACGTTCGATATTCATCGCAAGTGCATCTGCAGTTGAAAAATAGTCGACCTGCACCGAGTGGTCGATCACCATGTCGGAACGAACGATCGGGTTGATGATCGAAGAATCGCCGCCCGCGTTTAAAACGGCGTCCCGCATCGCAGCGATATCGACAGCAACCGGTACACCGGTGAAATCCTGCAGAACGACCCGACCCGGCATGTACGGAAACTCGCTAGCCGGCTTTGTATCGGGTCGCCACGATGCCACGAGTTTCACGTGATCATCAGTCGCTGGACCGCCATCGGCTTTTCGCAGAGCATTTTCGAGCAACACCCTGATTGAATACGGGGTTTTGGAAATAGAGAGCAGTCCCGCATCTTCGAGCACCGAAAGAGCGTAGTAGCTGACTTTACCGTCTGCTGTTTCGAATGATCGTTTGGCGTCGAATGAAGTTGACTCAGGTGACATATTTCGCTTGCTACTTTTACCGATGGCTACAAATGGGCATTTTCACTGGTCAGAAAGCTTCCACTCTTAACGTGGTCGAACCGCTGCCCCGATACTTCGGGTAACCACTTTACCAGCGGTAACTCCCTTTTCTGAGACACATTCCACCTTCTCGGCTGCTAGCATCCGCGCTTCTACTTCGTAATGACTACATCTACACGTCAAACCACCGATCCTCGAGCCGTTCTGGCAAACCGAACGCCGTTCTTCTACGGCTGGGCAGTCGTACTCGCCGCCGGCTCGACAATGTTCGTCAGAAACGCTGCGGCAACCCTGACGATCGCGGTATTTGTGTTCCCGATGAGCGAAGACCTCGGATGGAGCCGCACGCTCATAGTTGGTGCTGCTGCCGCAGCCGGCGTCGTATCGATGTTCGTATCACCTATCGCCGGTTGGATTCTTCAGCGCTATGGAGCGAGAACGCTCATGACATCGTCGGTGATCCTGCTGGGTGCGGTCATCCTCTCGCTCAGATGGACGACGAATCCCATCAGCTTCTACCTGCTTTTCGGCACAGGACGCCTGATGTTCCAGGCTCCATTGCAAATCGGTGCATCGACCGCTGTCGCGCAATGGTTCGTCCGAATGCGAGGACGTTCATCCTCGATACTTGGAGTATCCCACTCGCTCGGCATGGGATTGTTCCCACTTTTTGCCCAACTATTCATGAATGCTAGCAATGGCGACTGGCGCATGGCATGGTTCTGGATGGGAATTTCGGTCTGGGTCATCGCCCTCCCACTGACGCTGCTCGTTTTCGTCAACAAACCGGAAGACGTCGGACTCACTCCAGACGGTGACGAACCCGCCACAGGCGACAACGACGATCCCGCAATGCAACCCGCTGCCGAAAAAGAAGAGCAGTGGACGCTGAAAGAAGCGATGCGGACACCGGCGATGTGGACACTTGCGGTGACTGGTGGACTCGTATTTTTCATTCATACCGGCGTCAACATTCACCAGGCTGCGTTCCTGCGCGATCATGGCGTTTCGGCATCAATCGCTGCCTCGGCCCTCACCGTAATGGCAGGAGGAACTGCCATCGGCAGTATCCTGTGGGGCAACCTGTTGGATCGATTCCCAGTGAAGGTCGTCTATTCGGCTACCGCCGGTTGGCTCGGTGGGACGGCCCTGTTGTTCCTTCTCGTCAATTCCCCGGCGATGGCGTTCACGGCAGCCGTGCTCTTTGGCATCGGACTCGGCGGGTTGCTCGTTGTACCTCCCGTCGCCGTCGCTCACTACTTCGGACGAAGCTCACTCGGTGCGATTCGAGGAGCAACCGAGCCGTTCGTAAGCGGTGGGCAGGCACTCGGCGCGATTGGCGCGGGGCTCATCTTCGATATCACCGGTTCTTACACCGGCACGTTCCCAACGTTTACAGCGGCAGCTTTGATTGCGATCGTGCTACTGGTGTTCACCAGACGGCCTCGCAAGCCGAACACCACCGACTGAAAAGCGATATTCGTGTTGCGCTGATTCGTTCAGACAGCTAATCTCGCCCCTGCAAGCGAACCTGAATGTTCATCGGCGAACTGAAGCAACAAGGCAAAGGTACACGGATTGATCAACGGCGTTCTACATCCAAAAAACGTGGTGGCTCAGCTCGTACAACAAGGTGTGTCTCACTACGTAACACTCCCTGATTCTGAAACTGCGCACATGTACGAAGCGCTAATGGCCGAACCTTCAATCACGATCGTTCCGGTCGCACGAGAAGGTGAAGCGATTCCGGTCGCGGCAGGTCTATTTGTGGCAGGCCAGAACCCTGTCATATCCATTCAGAACGCAGGTCTCTATGAGGCAGGAGACGCCCTTCGTGGACTCGCATTGGGAATTGGACTGCCCCTAGTGATGTTCATCGGATACCGGGGTCACAATCGAAAAGGTGACACCCCCGACTCTGCCGCCACATTCTTGGAACCTTATCTCCACATGTGGCGTGTCGATTATTTCGTAGTCGAATCGAACGATGACCTCGACAGAGTCCCCTTGGCATTCGAACGAGCGGCGAAAACGAACCAGCCGGTTGCAGTCGCTATCGGCACCGAATACGCAAAAGCGAAAACTCTAGAAGAAGTAGGTGGCAGCCGGTGATCACCTATGCAGACGCCTGCCGTGTAATCAACGAATCACGGAGCGAAGCCGTCGCAGTCACAACTATGACGCAGACGAAATATTGGAACCAGGTTTCTGGGGAACCAGATCTCGACGTCGGAATTGCCAACGCTATGTCGAAGGCGTCTTCTGTCGCCCTTGGCATCGCGCTCGGTGATTCGGAGCGCCCGGTTATATGCCTCGATTCAGATGGATCACTCCTGATGAACTTTGGAACACTGGCAACGATCGCTGGGATGGCTCCGAAGAACCTCTACCACTTTGTGTTCAACAACGGCATCTACTCGATTACCGGAGGTCAGCCTGTCCCGGCGCCCGACGTCGAATACGCCAAAGCAGCAGAAGCGTGTGGTTACGCAGTTGCCCATCGATTCTCCGACATTGAGACGCTCGACAACGCAATGCCCGGAATCCTATCGAGCGACGGCCCGGTCCTCATCGAAATCATTGTGAAAGGGGAACCACAAACTGACGGCGTCGATCAAACGTGGGAATCGAACGCTCGCCTTCCACAGCAGCTTCGAGCACTGCGAAAACGACTTACAGGAACGGACGATTGGGGATCCGGTGGTCCGTACATTTAGGTCTGGCTGACTACAGTAAAGGCAAAATGACGTGAGATGGGCGGATTTCATCTCGGAATATGCGGTTTTGAGCCACGATTCCGCTCGATTCCAGAGCGTTGTTCTTGCCCGTCTGCCAGTTACGATCCCATCTCGGGAAACAACTGCTCATAATCGCCACTCGCAGCCGGTGGCCTTTTTGGAACACATGGCTCGTCGCCCAGAGATCAATTTCGAACTCAGCTGACATGTGGGGAACCAATGCAACCGGCCTCTTGAACGAATCCTTGAATCTCGCTCGTAAAATGCCGTCACAAACGAGCATCGACGTACCATCTGGCTGAACATCGGTGATTCGCACGATCCAATCGGTGTCGATCGCCGACGAAGAGGCATGCAAAACTGCCTTCACCGGACCGGTCACGTCGAGAGGTTGTTCGAGTATTTCGGTGGTGTAGGTGAGAACATTGTGTTCATAACTACGTTGATCACGAGGGCCGTTATTGTCGCCGAGGTGACCACCTCCGTATGAGCGGATCGGATTTTCGGGATCGGATTCGTACTCGTCGAAAACTTCTCCGAATAGGTCAGGTTTGCTAGTGGTCAACACTCCATCGTTCAGAGAATTCGCCGATCCCGACGTGCCGTTCGATAGATAGAACGGTGTATATTTCACGCCTTCCGGTGGCCATTCGTCGAACTCACGCCAAGCGTTGATGCCCATTGTGAACAGCTTGACCGGTTTGTCGGTATCAACGCCGTTGTCGACACCCTTCAACCAGTGATCGAACCACCTCAGTCGAGTTGTGAGCCAGCCTAAAATCGCCTGTTCGCCAAAGTCGGCCTCACCCGCGTCCCGCAAGTCGGCAGGAGCCGGATTGTGTATCCACGGTCCAATAGTCATTTGTTGCCCAACTCGTGCTTCAGCGGTCGCCGCATTGGCTCGCATTCCTGTGTAATTTCGGAGAGTTCCGGCAAGAAAGCAGTCGAACCAACTACCAAAATGATGCACCGGTACGTTGACTCGATCATGCGATCGTTCGTTGCTGAATTCTTCCCAGAAATCGTCGTGATTTGGGTGGTTCATCCAGTCGCTAAACCAGGAGTAAAGTTCGTCGACCGGTAGTAGCGGAGAAATCGGCGAGTGCTCAAGCCATTTCAGGTAGTTTTCTGATGCCTCATTGATGCGTTTCTCGACCTCGGTCTCTCGGCTCAGAGGCACAAGCTTTCGAGCGTTTGTCGCGGTGTGTGTGAGTATCCATTTAAGGTTGAATCCATACTCGAAAGCACCACCTCTATAGACCCACTCATCGTAGTAATCCGCCGATGATTGACGTGCGAATTGAGCGACAAGATGTGGAGGCTGCGTCGACAGCATTCGATACTGAGTAGCGCCGGAGTATGAACCGCCTATAGTGCCGATTTTTCCGTTCGTCCACGATTGTTCGGCAGCCCACTCGACGGTATCGTAACCATCTTGTTTTTCGCCGTCACCATCGTCTCGAAACGGATAAAACTCGCCGTCAGAAGCGAAGCGTCCACGCACGTCTTGAATCACCGTTACATAGCCATGCGCTGCGTAGAACTCGCCGGCTTTGAGATTCGATTCTGATGACGTATTTTTGTCGTACGGTGTCCGCTCGATCAGGACCGGAAAGCGACCGCCAGCGTTAGGTCGATAAACGTCGGCGCGAAGTATCGTTCCGTCCCGCATCGGAACGCCGATATTTCGCTCGACTATTACACCGAATTTGTCCTCATCAGCACTCACAAGATCAACCATCTAAAATCCTCATTCGACCGAACAAACAGCCAACCCGAGGGATACACGATAGATCCCATAAAATCCCGCCTTAGGCGGCTCAGAGCGCTGCTCCACCGTCTACTGTGATCATTGAGCCGGTAATCATCGCCGCATCGTCAGTCGCCGCAAACATAAACGCATTCGCAATGTCCTCCGGTTGCTGCAATCGACCCAGCGGCGTGTTGTGCAGCCGACGCTCGAAATTGTCCGGATTGTCGATGCTGGTCGCCCAGCTGTTCGGGCTGTGTTCGTTATTACCTCGAATAAACGACGTATCAACGTGACCCGGCGAGATGATCACGCAACGAATGTTATCTTTTGCGAACGAATTAGCTGCTGAACGAGTCAACCCCACCATCGCCATCTTCTGCGCAGCGTAGCCCGGACTTCCACCACCCGGACGAATCGATGCCAGCGAGCCCATGTTCAAAATCACCCCAACGCCTGCGGTACGCATTGAGGGCACGACCGCTTGAATTCCCAAAAACGCCCCGTTCAGGCCAACTTCCATAATCAACCGGAACTGCTCTTCAGTCTGCTCTTCGAATCCCACACGAAAATTCGCACCGGCGTTGTTGCAAAGCAGGCTCACCGGTCCCAATTCAGACTCTGTTCGAGCGACCACTTCTGCCCAAGCGTCGGCACTGCGAACGTCCAGCTCAACCGCTATAGCACTGCCACCCGCTTTTGTGATCTCTGCGGTCACTTGCTCGGCAGCCTCAAAACGATTATCAGCAACACACACCGCCGATCCCTCGCTAGCGAACAATCTCGCCTGCGCACCACCCATTCCGCCACCACCACCCGTGATGATCGCTACCTTGCCTTTGAGTCGACCGTTCGGTTGAGTCACTGCCATATCGCTTACCCCAGCACCAATCCACCGTCGGGCTTACGTGAGCTCTCACCGGTTCCACCCTCATACGGGTATTTCAGCATTTCCTCTACGTTGATATCGATGCCAAGTCCAGGCGCTTCCGGCGGGATGAAGTACCCGTCTTTCATCGCGGTTACGGCCGAGACAATATCTTCTTTAAACGTTCCGGTCTCTACGTTGAATTCATTCACATCCCAGTTCGGAGTGGCCGTAGCGATGTGCACCAGTGCCATGGTCGTAATCGGACCCAAAAAATGGTGAGGTGCCATCTTGATGTGGAAGCCTTCGGCGAGAGCCGCGATCTTTTTCACATGGGTAAACCCACCGGCGAGCCCAATATCGGGCTTCAAGAAACTCATGCCCGGTAACGTGCAATACTCTCGGAACTCCCAGAGCGTGTTATTGCGTTCACCGGCCGCAAGCGGAAGATTTATCTTGTCGCCGACACTGCCCATCGACATCACTGAATCGGGTGCGATCGGATCCTCATAGAAATAGGGTAAGAATTTCTCGATCTGCTGGGCAAAAACAATCGATGATCCAGGGTGCAAGTTGCGATGAATCTCGATTCCAATATCGAAATCCCAACCAACCTCTTCACGGACTGCTTCGACGATTACCGTGTTTTGTCGTATTAGGTCGCCATGAGCGAGCTGGGCCCAATTCGGCGGGAACGGCGTCATTTTCAAAGATGTATAGCCATCTTTTTTTCCTTTACGGGCAAACTTTGCGAAATCCTCTGGCGTCGAAAATGGACCTAGCTCCGGATACGACCCAGCCATCACCATCGCCCGAACTTTATTGCGCACCTTACCGCCGAGAAGATCCCAAACCGGTGCGCCAAGACGCTTGCCCTTAATATCCCACAGCGCAATATCGATCGCCGAAAGAACGGCAGTAATTGCCGGGCTCCTGAACGAATACTTGCGATACGCAGTGTTCCAGATTCGATCGACATCACGAGGATCAAGCCCCTTGATGTCATCCTCAATCCGGTGCGCGATTACCTCGGTCGCGTCGGCGTAGCTCCAAAAATTACCCTCACCAACGCCATATGTCCCGTCATCGCAGGTAACCCGCACGGTCAACCACTTCGATACCAGCCAAGTTTCAATCTTCTCAATTTTCATGTTTTCTTTTTCTTTCGGGCAAATCAGATCCCTTCTCCCCGAGTGAGAAGGTTAGGTTAAGGGTGGAACCCTCTCAATCGCGAATTTGACTGATCTCTCCCTCACCCTAGGGAGAGGGCAAACTTCTAGCCAGAGTTTACTTATGCAGCCCGTACAAACTCGTATCCGTAACCGTTTCAATCAGCGACTGGATGTAGCCGTTTGCGTACGCCTTCGCACGGTGACCCCACACGGTGTCACCCTTTGTCATCGGCACGTGATCGTCCATGAAAAAGCCATCGAAACCGTTCTCGGCGTAGATGCGCATCGCCTTGTACATATCGACATGCCCCTTGTTCAGGAACGTCTCGTGGAATTTCGGGACCGTCCCCTCAACGTTACGGAAATGAACATAAAGAACTCGTTCTCGCTTTACGAAGTACTCGATCATATCGTAGATGCTCTCACCGTTGTCATGATCGGCACCCGCCATCTGCGAGAACGATCCCTGGCAGAGCAATATCGAGTTGTACGGGCTATCGACAATATCGATCAGCCGCTTATAACCCGCGAAATTGTGCAGCAACTGCGGAACGCCGCCAACTTCTGGCATTGGTGGATCGACCGGGTGCAGTCCAAGTTTTACGCCGTATTTCTCAGCTACTGGCGTAGCCTCTTTCACCCACTTCTCAAGACACTCCCATGCCCTATCTAGCGAAAGATCCCAATCGATCACGTTCGGCCAGTGCTCGACCTCGGCATCGTAGGCGGTACCCATCGCACCCCAGCCGATATCGACATGGCCGGTGCGGTAGAACCGCGGGTATCGCCAGCTCATCGTGTACATCGGAATACCGGCATTTCCTATCGTCTTGATCGTTTCGAGCATGTTTTCAAGCTGCTCGTCGAAGCGAGGACCACCGGCAATCATATGGTGGCGCATATCGATTTGCGTGTTTTCGATTGCGGTCAGTTTCAGACCCCAATCTTCAACGCCGTTTTTCAGTACGATCAGGTCGGTCAGTTCCCATTTACCGTTTTTCACCGGCACTGGAGGCGTGTTCAACACAACGTCTTGCACGCCAAGCTGCGCCATGAAACGCAGCGCTTCTCGATTTGCGGAGCTATTGAGTCCCATTCCGATTCTCATTAGTTAGCTCCTTTCACGACTTTGCTCATATCGACCGGGCCGCCGTACTCGACTTCCTTCTTCACCGATTCGATTACCCCGGCGATGTAACCCTGTGCGAATAGCCGTGACCGATATCCACCGAGATTGCCAGGAAAGTCTTCGTCATCGACCATCAACGGACAGTGGTCATCGATGAAACTACCCCTAAATCCAGCGTCACGATAAGTACGCATCGCCTTCTTCATATTGACGTAACCGGTATTGATGAATTCCTCGTTGAACGACGGAGCCTGTCCGCTGACGTTACGGAAGTGGACGTACATGATCTTGTTCCGACTTCCGAAGTACTCGATCATTTCGTAAATATCTTCGCCAGGCATCTCACTGAACGTACCCTGACAGAACTCGATCGCGTTGTAATCGGAATCAACAATCTCAACCAACCGCTTGAACGCTGCGAACGAGCGGAACAGACCCGGCACACCGCCACGCTGTGGAACTGGCGGATCTTCAGGATGAATGCCGCACCGCATACCGACTTCCTCAGCTACCGGTGTCACCGCCTTGATCCAGTATTCAAGGGCGTCCCACATCTGGTCTTCTGTGATTTTTTCATCGGGGAATGTCGCCGGTCGACGTGAATTCTCCCAGTCGTAGTCGTACCCGGTACCCAATGCACCGCCACGAACGATTGTCGCCTGCGCCCTTCCCCAGCTATTTGGCATCCAGTTGTAACCATAGACCGGAATCCCGGCACGCCCCATGTCGCGAACTTGAACAAGCAAATCCTCGATCAACTCATCCTGCAGCGGTCCACCAAAGATCACATCGTGGTACTCGAGTTGAGGAGAAAATCCACCCTCAATAGCAGCAAGTTTCAGCCCGTACGATTCAATCTTCATCCGCAGCGCAACGTACTCCTGGTACTTCATGTGTGCAGCACCAGGACCGCCATACACGAGGATATTTTCTATCCCATATTGAGCAGCGATCTGAAGAACTTCGTCGGTCGGAGTGCCGCGCAGCGCAACCATAGGTTCCATGTAAAAATGCCTTTTGGTTAGGAGCCCTTGGTAATCGCTTCAATCATTGCCTGAATGTAGCCGTTCGCAAACGCTCTGCCGCGATGACCGAACTGCGTGTCCTGATGAGTGTGCGGGACGTGATCGTCGATGAAGAAGCTGTCGTAACCGTTGTCGAAGTAAGCCTTCATCGCCCGGTACATATCGACGTGACCCGTGTTGATGAATTCCTCACGGAAATCTTCTGGGTTCGGCACAGAGACGTTGCGGAAGTGAACGTAAAGAACTTTCTTTCTGGCGACCATCTCGGCGATAAATTCATACAAGGCGTCGTCTTCCGAATCGAACATCTCCGAAACGGTTCCTTGGCAAAACTCGATGGCGCAATTGTCTGACGGGTAGATATCGAGATACCGACGATAGTTGTCGTACGAATTAAATAGCATCGGAATACCACCGAGCTGCTTCACAGGGGGATCGCAGGGATGAATGCCCAGCCGGATATTTTCTTCCTCAGCGATCGGTGTGATGATCTTGATCCAATACTCGAGATTCTCCCACATCTCCTCTTCGGTGTACTCCCGACCGTGCGTCAAAGGCATCGTGTTGGCGATGTCGTAATTGAACGCCGTAGCCGCCGCTCCACCACGAATGAGCTGCGGCGGCGTACGCCACACGTGCGAGGGCATCCAGTGGTAGCCAAAGATCGGAATTCCCGCCCGAGCGATGTTTCGAACGGTCGTAATCATGTTGTCGATCTGTTCGTCACGCTTTGGACCGTTCAGCATGATGTGGTCATAGAACGTCGTCGGCACGTTTTCGAGAGCCGAAAGCGTGAGTCCATAGCTCTCCACCTGGCGGCGCAGGTTCACCAGATCGTGCACTGCCCAGGTCCCATCGTGGCTGGGTAGACCGGGTGTATTGAACACAATGTCGTTCATTCCATACTGCTGTGCGTACAAAAGAAACTCTGGCGTGGCTTGATTGATCTGTCCGAGTCCCGCTCGCATATCTTTTCTTTCCTTATCTCTCAGTGGTGCGGATACCGAACTCCACTGTAGGCTGCCCGACAACTTACACCCGGCATGCTATGAGCGGTAGTCGAATACAATGCTTGCAGCACAACATCGAAGCATCATAGTTTGGGTCCACAGTCTTACGACTACTGGATGGATACGAGCGTAATAAGTGCCAGGAGTGAAATGACAACTGCAGACCAATCACAGTCAACTTATCCGGCGCGTCTGGATATCGATTACGTTAGCTCCAACCGAAACCGACTCACCACATTCTTTAGGCTCATTACCTCGATCCCGATGATGGTCTTGTTTACGGCGTTAGGATTCAGCACCAATGTCATCTTCATGCCTGTCGTTCTGATGCTTCTGTTCCGTCAGAAGTATCCTCGATGGTGGTTTGATTTCAACCTCGAAATGCAAAGATTTTCGACCCGGTTCACGGCTTACATGAGTCTTCTGACCGACGTCTACCCATCGACCGACGAGACGCAGAGCGTTCACATGGACCTCGACTACCCGGATGCCCAGCAACTCAACCGATGGTTGCCGTTGATCAAGTGGTTCTTGGCAATTCCGCACTACATAGCGCTGGTCATCCTTGGTCAGATTGCTGTGATCGCGATTGTGGTTAGCTGGTTCATCATCCTGTTCACGGGCAGCTTCCCGAAAGGTATCCACGATTACCTCGTTGGTGTAAATCGTTGGATATGGAGAGTCACGGCTTACGCGTTCCTGCTCAATACGGACGAATACCCACCCTTCTCACTCGACTAGCCCGAGAAGGTCAAAAAAGAAATAGCTTCTGGTCGATAATTTACTTGATCAACCAGAAATTCTTCCGCGCCCAAAATACAACCTGCAGGCACCTCTAACAGTCATACGCTGGAGCAAGTGGTTGCCTTCAGAAATTCCCGCAGCATCCAAGCGAATTAGCTCCAAAATATTGTGGTCGATAGGGGCCACGTACGATCTAGAGAATTCACTATCCCACGCTCTGCTGTCGTTGTTCAGGCAGCACCCCACCGGCTACGTACGCGATACTTCTAGGATAGATCGCTTCAACCGGCTGAAAAATCAGGCTCGAAACATCGTGGGGTCGTATTTGACAAGAGTTCTGGTCGCATATTCCACCCGCTTCGGATCCACCCGTGAGGTCGCGTCGGCAATAGTTCGTGAACTGAACTCCACCGGACTTGAAGCTCAGTCAGCCGAAACGACAAGTGCACTAAATCCCGACGAATACGATGCATTCGTGATCGGTTCACCACTCTACGGCGGCAAATGGTTGGCAGCTGCGGGAATGTTCGCTGCGACCACTTCAGAGCGCATTAGCAGCAAGCCCGTTGCGTTGTTTTCGATCGGAACACTAGGTGTCGAAAGCAAGCAAACAGGCGACACGCAACACAGAGAATTCATCAAGCAACTCGCCGAGATTGCACCGGCTTTGAACATCGTTGGCGATGCAATGTTCACCGGGTATTTTGAGCGAGCAAACCTGCCGTGGTACCTAAGAATCATCGATCGATTCGCGCCCACACCCCAGGGCGACCATCGAGACTGGCAAGCCATTAAAGCTTGGGCAAAGTCGCTTGCGCTCAAATTCACCGCAAAGTAGTTACGTTCCGCTCTCTAAATAAAAATATTCCACGAATGTTCATCGACACCCACGCACATATTCATCAGCACCCTACCGACGAAATCGCCGACATCGTCGAGCGCGCCGCCAACGCACACGTTGGCGCCATCTTCACCGCCGGTACCACAATCGATGACTCGCAATTGGCTATCGATCTGGCAACCGGCTTTCCTTCGATATTTGCTGGCGTCGGTGTCCATCCCACCGACCTAACACGCTCGCTGACAGCCGACGATATCGCAAGACTAAACGCACTCGCTGGTTCACCTCAAGTCGTGGTCATGAGCGAAATCGGCATCGACCATCAAGATCGATCACCCGACATGATCTGGCAGGCGGAATCATTCCATGCCCAGATCAGTATCGCTCGCCAACACGGCCTCCCAATCGTGTTTCACATCAGGGAACAAGCCGATGATTACGATGCCCGTTCAGCCCGAGACGTAAGTCTCTCCATCCTGAAAGAAACAAACGCAGGTGAACTCGGTGGAACTGCACACTACTTTCAGGGACGGTGGGATTTCGCAAAGGAGCTTCTCGATCTAGGCTTCAACATTTCGTTTGCCAAAACACTCGCTCGCATTACCGACCTCGAAGAGACGGCAGCGAAGACCCCTGACGACCGAATCCTCCTTGAAACTGATGCTTACCCACAGATGTTCAAGAAGAACCGGGCGAAGTGGACGGAACCGCGCGACATTCCCCTCGTCGCCGAAAAACTGGCGATTGTACGTGGCACTTCCTCTTCCGCAATCAAAGACCTGACCACAAAAAACACTCTGGCAATGCTCGGCGAACACGCAACAACCGTCCTGACTGCGCTGTAAATCACGATATTTTCGTGAACGCACGCAAGTATCGGCGCGCGATAAAATTCCTTTATCACGCGTCAATACGCACAAGCGACCGCCACCCCCCGGCTGCATCATAAGAATTAGCCCACCGAACGCAGGACAATAACTTTGAAATATCGCCAGCTGCAGTCGACCTATCTCATCGTTTCAGAAATAGGTTTTGGTGTTTGGAGTGTGAGTATGAACGGGTGGGGTGAGATGAAGGAAGAAGACGGTATCAATCTTCTTCAAAAAGCTGCCGATAAGGGCATCACGTTCTTCGACACTGCTGACACCTATGGCGACGGCGACGGTGAGGAGATCATTCCAAAAGCGCTGGCCGACCGACGGAAAGACATCGTCATCGGTACTAAGTTTGGGTACGACATAGAAACTCAGCGTCAGGGGCACGCTGAGCGACCTCAGATCTGGTAACCCGACTTCGTCAAGCGAGCTTGCGAGAACAGCCTGCGGCGGCGGCAGACCGACTATATCGATCTCTATCAGTATCACCAACCCTCATCTCGACACGCCCCAGCGAGAAGACACCGTGGGCGCACTCGAAGAGCTCAAAGCCGAAGGGAAAATCCGCCACTACGCAGTAGCGGTCGGATCCGACATCGGTTGGTTTGAAGAGGGTTTATACACCCTTACTGAACGAAAAATCTCGGCTGAAGTGATCTATTCGATCCTCGAACAGAATCCTGCTGATGTCATGATCGAGGCAGCCGAAAAGGGTGGCGTCGGGGTCTACTCTCGTGTGCCGCATGCATCGGGCATGCTCGATGGGAAGTACACGAAAGACACCGTGCTGGACGAAAGTCCCTTCGATCCCTCAGACCATCGTGCCTACCGACGTATGCACTGGTTGAAGAACTCGATCCAGAAGCTTAAACAAATCGACTTCATGATCTCGGGCAAGCCTGCAACAGTTGGTCAGATCGCAATCAAGTTCGCACTCGTGCCGCCGATCGTGGCATCGTGCCTCACGACAATGACTTTCGTCGAAGAGATCGACGAATACGCAGCCACGTGCGTAATCGATGACATCCCTCAGGACGAACTCGATCAACTTGCCCCTCTCTACGCTGACAACTTCGGCGTTGGGAACCCCGACCCGCAAAAATCGAGTACATCAGGCCCAGGCTGGATCGCCCACAACGGCAACCCGATCGACCGCGAACTCATGGTCCCCGGCAAGTAGCCTTGTTTGCTCCTTCTCCCAGTCGGAGAAGGTTGGGTTGAGGGAGATTCGTCGACCTGATCATCGGTGTCGTGCGGATCTACCTGAATCAAATATCTCTTCGGTGGATGGGTCGTGACTGGCGACTATCCTCTACTTCCGCTTCTACATGCGCCGACGATGCGAACTCTTCCGACTCTTGCGAGCAACAGAAAACAGCTTCCGAGAACTTGTCTCCATTACACCGCTTGCACCGTCGGACCCCGTCGCCGATTCCGCCGCAGCCACAGCCCCGTTCGTAGCCAGTTCAGCGACCTGAACAATCGACTCTTCACCACCCGCACGCTTTAGCTCGCTCTCGACAAAATTGAAATCACGCTGCGGAATGATGTGCAGCATCCCGAAGAATGCGTGCGGCCAGAGATGCGGTGGCCACTTCTTCACGTACTCGAGCGTCGGACCCACCTGAAAACCATCGACATAGTCGGGCTGATCCAAAACGACGTTGGCATCTATCTCAACCCTGTGCGGAAAAACTTCCTGCTCCCGCTGGTGCTTCCAGATTCGCTCGTCATCCTCGAAGCTGTACGAGGTCACGGTCGCCGTCGCAGCGAAACCTTTCTTGTCGGACACGTAGTACAGAACTCGATCTTCAGGAGCCATCCGAACCGCCTTCTTGCGGTTCTTGGTGTCGACGCCTTGCATCGAAAAACCCCGAGCGCGGGTGATTTCTAGGTTCTCCTGGGTCGTCACCAGCATCCAGTAGGTTTTGCCCATACTTCGATCAATCCCGATCTATCGCGCCGTCACGTACGCCCCCATGATATTTCATTCGCCGCTATCGGTGGTAAGAATTGGCTACACTGCTTCCCATTCGTAAAACCAACCTACCCACATATACAAAATGCCTGACTCCACCAACATCGAAACCAGCGTCATCAAGTTTCTCGACTCGACGAGTGTGCCGTATGACATTGTCGAGATTGATCCCGATTTCGCCGACACCGCAGCGTTCTGCGAAAAATACGATTTCCCGCTCGAAAAATCGGCGAACACGATCATCGTAGCCTCGAAGAAAAAGCCCAAGAGTTTCACTGCGTCCGTGGTTCGGGCGACTCACCGGATCGACGTGAATCACGTCGTAAAGCCGATGATGAACGTCGGTAAGGTTTCATTCGCCCGTTCTGAAGAAACCGCCGAACTCACCGGGATGATGATCGGCGGTGTGACAGCACTCGCGCTCCCACCTGAAATACCGATCTACGTCGACCACGGACTGATGAGCCTCGACTACATCATCCTCGGCGGCGGCAGCCGTTCGATCAAGATAAAAATCTCTCCCGAAATCTTCCACTTAGTTCCAAACACCGAAGTCGTCGAAGGTCTCACTGCGAGTAATTAAACCAACTCCGGCTTCCCGCTCGCCGCCGAACGATACGCAGCCGATATCACCTTCGATGGTCCTAGGGCCTGTGCTGCCGACATCACCGGCGCAGTCCCCTGCTGGATGCAATCAAGAAACGCGGTGACATCGTCCGGATACCAACTCGTCTCGTCTGCTAGCGGAACGTACGTCGGCTTGCGTGGAATACCGACGGCCTGCGAAGTCGACCGCCACATACCCATCGGATCCTGAGGATGGGGTTCGGGCAGCACAGGTGGAGGAGTGGTCGAGAAAATCTCAATTCGTGGCTCCCAGGCATCGAACCGTTCCGTCCCAAGTTCGCCAACGATCGTGATCCGATGAGGACCACCCGCCGGATGACTGTTCCAGCCGATCCGACCGCTAACCGCCGTTGCCACTACCCCGTCACCCAAACGCATCATCACAGCACCAAAATCTTCGGTGTCGTTCCGCTCGTGCTGTTCAAAGAAATAATTTCCAGTTACCGCCGAAACCTCAACCGGTTCTGAACTCGCAAGCCAGAGACACAACCCGACCGGGTAAACGCCGAGATCAAAGAATTCGCGCTTCGACTCCACGAATGTAAACGTTTCTGGTTCGGCGGTCTCTTTCCGGAGTTGATCGGACGACACGACGGTCCCGCCCGGTCCTTTTGCGAACAGAATGTCGGCATGAACCGCTAGCAGCTTGCCTAGTCGACCCGATTCCACACACTCTTTCGCTGCCTTCGCCCATGGCGTATGTACAAACGAGTACATCTGCGAAACCGCACCCGACTCTGCGATCGCATCAACGATCGATTCAGCTCGCTCTCCGTTCGATGCCAACGGCTTGTCCAAGTATAAAAATTTTTCGGCACGAGCACATACAATGTCGACGCGATGCCGGCGTTCCACATCGGCACATATGCTGACGATATCGACACCCGGAAGCGCCAACGCATCCTCGACACCTTCGATGTACGGCACGCCATATAGCTCAGCGAGTGCGGCGTTCAGCCCACGGCGGTGTTCGTCGATCCTGGCTTCGTCAGCAACGGCAACGATGTGGGATCTCGGGTCCGCATCAAATCCAGCAGCGTGCGCTTCTTGATGAGTCAGCGCACCACCGATGCAAAGAACTCCGAGTGATTTCATCCTCGACCAACCAGTTCGACCGTGGCAACTCCACCTTGCGCACCATCGAAGTACACGGCACCCGATGATCCAAGCAGCATGATCTCGGGTCCTGCGTTCGCTCCAGAACCAGCGGGGCCAGCGGAAATAATCGCACTCGCACCGTTGTCCCAAACTGCGTGGAGGGTTCCTTGGAGAGCATCATCACCGTGTATGTATTCACGAACGGGAGTCGACCCGAAAACGCGGTTGCAAACCTCGATGCCGGAAGTGATTGCATCGGTCGGCGATTCCGACACCGGGATTCGGTCTATCCAACGAACAAATCTGGGTGCTCCTACGCGTCCATTCGCAATGGCTGCGGCCAGCGCGTCAGACAGACGTTCGACATACGTAGAAATGTTCGAGGAAGTAGACATGGCGTGATGATAACGCCTTTTCGTCGCGCCACGTACGCCCTACTGCTCAGGCCTCGACTGGTACTTGCTGCGAATCCAGATCGCAACACCATTCATACTCAGCAGAACGACCAGCAGCACAATGATTCCCGCTGCAGCGATTCCACGGAAGGCGTGCTGCGGCTGGCTGATCCAGGTGAAAATCTGAAGTGGCAGCACCGTGAACTTCGAGTCAGGAGATGCCGGGACGAACGTGACCCACACCAATGACGAAATAATCAGAATCGGAGCCGATTCTCCGATCGCTCGAGATAGCGCCAGAATGATTCCGCTCATCATTCCCGGGAGCGCCTGCGGTAGCACGATCGATTTCACGACCTGCCAGCGGTTGGCGCCCATCGCATACGCGGCGTCACGGTAATTCGATGGAACGGCCTTGATCGCCTCCTGTGAAGCGATCACGACAATTGGCAAAATCAGCAAAGTCATCGTCAGCGCACCCGCTGTCACATTTCTCGAACCGTTGAACAGGAACTGCACGAACACCGCCAGCCCAAGCAGACCGTAAATAACACTCGGTACACCAGCGAGGTTTGCGATGTTTAGCTCGATCAGACGATTAAGCCGATTCTTACTGGCGAATTCTTCGAGATATATTGCCGTGCCCACTCCGATCGGAATCGTCAGCAACGCTGTCATCCCGACAATCCAAACCGTTCCGGCAAGCGGAGCCAGAATTCCAGATTCGAGAGGCTTTCTTGAAGCGTAGCTACTCAGGAAATTCCAGTTCAAAAACGGCAAACCGTCGACCAGAACATCAACCAGCAGAGCCACAAGACCCAACATTCCAGCAACGACCGCCAGAACGAATCCAACAACGAATATCCGGTCTCTCAACACGCGCACGGTGTGCAACCGCTGTCGTTTCGTAGGTGCTGAGTTGGTGTTATTCATACTGCTGCCTGAATCGAGATATCACCCAGCGTCCGATGATATTCATCGCCAGCGTCATGGCAAACAGCAGCAGTCCCACCGCAAAGATCGTCTTATACTCCAACGAACCCTGCGGTGTCTCACCCAGGCTGACCTGAACGATGTAGGCCGTCATGGCCTGAATACTTTCAAATGGGTTGAGCGTCAGATTCGGAGTCGCACCAGCAGCGATCTTCACGATCATCGTCTCGCCAATCGCACGCGAAACAGCAAGAATGAACGAAGCGACGATGCCCGATAGCGCAGACGGAATTACGACCTTTGTCGATACTTCAAATCGAGTAGCACCCAGGGCGTAAGCGGCGTCTCGAAGCGAGCGAGGTACCGCAACCATCGCATCCTCACTGAGCGTAGACACCATCGGCATGATCATCAATCCCATGACGATTCCTGCCGAAAGAGCATTGAACACAATCACCCGGTCGTCTCCAAAAATATCCTGCAGAATCGGTGTTACAAATGTGAGTGCGAAGTAGCCGTATACAACCGTCGGGATTCCTGCCAGAACCTCGAGAATTGGCTTGAGGATCTTGCGGAGTTTTTCTGGAGCATATTCAGATAGGAATACCGCCGCACCAAGACCCAGAGTGAGCGACACAATCCCGGCAATCACGGCAACCAGCAGCGTGCCGCCGACCAACGATAAAACACCGAATTCCTGCGGCGAGAATAGGGGTGCCCACTCGGTGCCGGTCAGAAACTTCCAAACCGAAACTTCGGCGAAGAAGCCGGCGCTCTGCGCAACGAGAATGATCACGATGCCGACGGTCGTAAAAATCGAAATCAGGGCCGCAGTGCGCAATAGCCACGTGACGACCAACTGCTCAGCATGCTGACGCCTTCGACGCCGAGCTACCCGTTCAAGCTGCGCGAGATTCGTGTCGATTTCGGTGTCGGTTGCCATCTAGTCAGATGCAGTTCGTACGATCTATAGAAATCGGAAATTCGGGGGTTGAAAACGACCCCAAACAATTCCCTGTGAGCGAGAAACTCACCGTGATTCAAGATTGCCGGTCAATTGTTAACTCCGCGTTAGGGCTGATCTCGATTTTTCAGTTCGAACATGATCAGGTTCGTATCAGGGCAGCAGGGCGAACTGCGACTGATATTCCTCGTCCGAAAGACCCACAAAACCAACCTCTTCAGCAAGAGCACCGGCGTTGTTTAGGTAGTACTCGATGAAATCCTTGACGACAGGCCGTTGTAGCGAGAAATCGTTTACGTAGATAAACATCGGTCGTGAGAGCGGGGAGTAGCTACCGTCTTTGATGGTTTCGATTGTAGGTTCGATACAGCCATCACCACCGTCAACTGAGAGCACGTTGAGGATTTCAGAATTCTCCGTGTAGTAGGCGAAACCAAAATAGCCCATCGCACCCTGATCGCCCGAAACACCTTGAATTAGCACGTTATCGTCCGAAGATGCTGTGTAGTCGGATCGACTTGCATCTTCCTCGCCATTGATTTCGGCTGTGAAGTAATCGAACGTTCCCGAATCGGTGTCAGGTCCATAGAGCCGCAACCGCTTGTCAGGAAAGTCAGATCGAACCTGGTTCCAGTTGTCGACTTTCGATCCGGGCTCCCAGATCGTCTTGAACTCATCGACCGCCAGACACGATGCAAAGCTGTTCGATGAATTGATGACCACCGATAAACCATCGTAAGCAACGATGAATTCAGTGAACTCAATCCCGTTTTCAGCAGCCTCGGCACGTTCAGACTCTTTGATAGGTCGTGACGCATCCGAAATATCGATTTCGCCCGTTACGAAGCGCTTGAAACCGCCACCCGTTCCAGAAATCCCAACTGGTATCTGAACATCAGGGCGATCTTTTCGAAATTCCTCGGCAACAGCCTGAGATATCGGGAATACCGTCGATGATCCATCGATCAGGATTTCATCGGCCGCTCCGCCAGAAGCAACACCATCACCACAGGCGGTGACAATCATGCCGACAAGAAGCGATACGACTACCAGAGTGGCTTTAGAAAAAATCCTGAGTTCGGTCTTGAACACGTCGTTCGAAGCTCCCTGATCCTTGATTCATTACGTTTGGGATCGCTAGATGTCCACACTTTGACAACATGCGGTGACTAAAGCTTCGTGCCTCACCGTTAAGTAGACGTTAACTGCCGAACTACGAGGGTTAACGTCTAGTTAAATCGCGGTGATCGCAAGCACAAACACCAACGATCGATTCCAACCGCTTGATAGCTACGAACCGGCTGACTGAACAGTAAATACGAATTCACTGCCTTCACCCGAAGTGCTGGTCGCCGATATCACGCCGCCATGAGCATCGACAATGTGCCGTGCGATCGATAGCCCTAATCCGTTGCCCGGTTGCGAGCGTGCGGGATCGGTCTTGAAAAAGCGTTCAAAAATATGTGGCAGATGTTCAGGCTCGATGCCCTGCCCCGTATCCGCAATGCTGAACCACACCGTGCCGTCATCGACCCATCCTTTGATAGTGATCGTTCCACCAGTTGGAGTCCATTTCACAGCATTGCTAAGCAGGTTCGTGAACACGTGATCAATCTTGTCGGCATCCACAGAAACCAATGGTAGATCGGTCGCAAGATCTGAACGAAGTTCAAGCTCGGATTCTTTCGCGATCGTTGAAAACTGTTTAATTGCCTCATCCACGAGCGACTTCGGTTCAACATTCTCAAATTTGAGGAGAGATTCGCCCGATTCGAGCCGGGACAACTCGAGCATCTCTGCGATCAACCTGTCCATCCGTTCCACATCTTCTTCGATCATCTTCAGGAAACTGGCTCGCACCTCAGGATCATCGATCGCACCGTGCTGTAGCGTCTCCGCTGAGGCACGAATACCAGCCAGAGGCGTTCTCAGTTCATGCGACGCATTCGAAACAAACTCCCGACGAGTGGTGTCGAGTCTTCGTATATGCGTCAAATCGGTCAGCAACAGGAGCGCACGCACGGTGACGCCATCCGGCGTATCTGGATGAGGGAACGGAGTCGACATCGCCATCAACGTCCGCTGGTTGTCGAACAACTCGATTTCTGCTGAAGTCGGCTGCTGGGTTGCGATCGATTCAGCAACCACACCAATCACGTCAGGATGATTGGTTAACGACGACAATTGCATCCCCGGTTCAACCTCACCGAGCGAACCGAGCATCTCGCCCGAAGTCGGATTGGCCGATTCAATCACGCCCTGATCGTCGACGACCACCACACCCTCACGCATGGAATCGAGGATCGTCGCGAGCCGAATACGCTCGGCGGTGTCCGCGAAGATATCGAGTGCAACACGATCGACAAGGCGATTCACAGCCCGCGCCAATCTTGCTAGTTCTGCTGGGCCAGTTGGATCGAGGCGATGTGAACGATCAATCGATGTCGCACGGATAATGTCTTCGGTAAGTTTCGTGAATTGAGCTGTCAGCCGCAAAGAGAGAATGACAACGGCAATAACCGCAATAACTCCCATCATGATGGTGCCAACCACGCCGAAAAGAAGCGTTCCAGCAGCGACCAGAGCGACCAGAACACTCGTCTCGATCAGCATTCGCCATCTAAGGGAAACGTTTCCCAACAGCCGCCCCACTTTCAGTGATCGCTGCAACACTAACCAAATCAGTGTCCGATCACACGCTTATTCGATAGCCAACACCACGAACAGTACCAAGCAATGTTGGCTTTGAAGGATCCTTCTCGATCTTCAGTCGAAGCCACCTTACGTGAACATCAACGGTGCGCGTATCGCCAGAATACTCGAATCCCCAAACGTCCTGAAGAAGTTGATCTCTCGTATAAACCCGACCCGGATTGGCTGCTAGATGCGCCAACAAATCGAACTCACGCGGGCGCAGCTCGAGAGATTTGCCGCCCAGAGTTACGGCTCTTGAACCGCGGTTGATAACGAGATCGCCAAGATCAATTATCTGATCGTTCGGCGATTTTGAAACCAATTTGAGCATGTCTATCCGGCGAACCTGCGCGCCAACTCTGGCAATCAGCTCTCGCATGCTAAACGGCTTCGTCACATAATCGTCGGCACCTGACTCAAGCCCACCAACCCGATCGATCTCGGCATCACGAGCGGTCAACATGATTACCGGCACAATCGAGCCGTCACGCCGAAGGGCTTTGCACACCTCGATACCGCTCAAACTGGGCAGCATGAGGTCGAGAATAATCACATCGGGATCGTCCTGGCGAGCACTAATCAATCCCGCGCCGCCATCTTCGGCAGCAACTACGTTGTAGCCATCAGCAACCAAGTTGTAGCGCAACGCCTCACGCAAAGTATGATCGTCTTCAACAACGAGAACTTTGAATTTCCTATCGGGGGACGAAAGTGCTGCCAAGCAGAGGACTCCAGAACGATCGATCCCGGAAGATGGGATCAATGAGAGATACGTGTACCGACGAGTATACGTACTGACCGATTTTTCTGACGGTTAATTTTTGTCGGTCTGGAGTGGTGCTCTCGCCGGTTTAGGCAGAAACAAATGCTTCGGTCGGACTGTCAGCCACGTACTCAACTGGCTATCGGATCAGACGTGACCCCACAAGCTCATTGCGGAATGCGTATGCGTGGAAGCACTTATGGCCCTAAGCAGCGTTCTACACGTATTCGGATTGGCCAGAGCTCACCGAACGATACGCAGCGTCGATCATCTCGATCGCCCGCATGCCTGCCCAGCCCGGAGCCCAGTTCGTTGAACTCTTCCCGCTAACAATATCTGTGAAGTTCGCTGTCGGACCACCGCCGAAATATTCACCGGCTGTTGGTTCAAGATCCATATCGAAGTTATTGCCGTCGTGCCGAAGGATTTCGAGGCGCGCTCGATCGCAGTCAACGGTCATCACGCCCTCTGAGCCGAAAATTCTGACATCCAACTGAAACTGCTGATTGTCGGGCAGTGCACCTGCCCCACTAAATGAACCGATCGCACCACCTGCGAACCGAACGGAGAAGGAGTCGTATAACTCGACTTTACCTGTTGGTGCTGACGTCAGTGCGGAAACCGTCTCAGCCTTCAGACCGGTGAGCCAGTAGGCCAATCCCGCCGAGTGCGACATCTGGGCGAGTGCATAGCCACCACCGGCAATCACCGGATCAGCCCACGTTTCAGCAGCCGGTTCGAACATGTTATCGCCAGCACCACCTCCGGTTGAGAGAAACTTCTTGCCTTCGAGAAGTGCTCTGACCGGTGATGCCATGTGGCACATGACGAATTCGATATCGCCAACTGCACCCTCGTCCATCCGGCGTTTCGCTTCCTGAATGAATGCTCCGTAGTGCCAGCCATACGGAATCATCAGTTCAACGCCTTGGCGTTCTGCCTCTTCGACCAGTTCACGTGCTTCGCTGGCTTTCGTGGTCAACGGTTTTTCGCACAACACGTGTAATCCCCTTGTCAGGGCAGCAAGAGCGTGCGTGTAGTGGAGAGTGTGAGGAGAAGCGACCACAACACCCTTGAGTCCTGGCGTATCGAGTAACTCTTCGTAGCTCTCGGTGGCATGGGTAAACCCGAACCGCTCTTTCACCTGCTGAAGCTCGTCGGCACCCAGTCGACACACACTGGCAAGTTCGATGTCATCTCGCTCTACCAGCACCGGTAAGTGATTCGCAGTCGCCCACCAACCGGCGCCAATCAGTCCGATTTTTGATTTTTCCGTCATAGCCATCGTTCTCTTTCGTTCTTGGCTTCTCGTACAAGTCCCTTTTTACAGGGGAGAAGGTTAGGTTGAGGGTGGAATCGCCGATAGATACAAACATTGGGTAGCCACCCGCAACTGCCCAAAAACCACACGCTCGCGTCCCCACACCGGATCCCTCGGGTGTACTCGGGAAATCAGTTTGATACTAGTTATCGCCTCCGCTCAGCCCCAACATCCCCATCAAATCCTCGATCGCCGCCTCGCAACCTGTTTTTTTCGATCCCTTGCTACGCTGCGATTTCGGCTTCCTCTTCTTCTTCACCTTGGGGCGAGCCGTCTCGATCCGACACGTCTGACATGTTGTGCAGGTGCACGTCTTCGGATGCTTATTGTCTGTCCGGTGGTGTCACTCTTTCGTAAATCGAGATTCTAGTGGAAATTCTCGAAGGAAAGAGATTCCACGAGCATCAAATGCCACTGAAGGGACGGCAGTATGTTACTCACAATCACCTCCCATCAGTGACCGAATTCTTTACCGAAACTCCAAAGCGTATTGATGGTTTTTCGGTAGAATTTTGGTACGCTGCAAGGTGCCGAAATTCCGCTCTGCTGGCGTACAAAACAAACATCGGCAAAAACGAGGTGTACGATGATCATATCCACCACTCAGGACATCCCGGGACGAGAAATCACCGAGATTCTCGGGCTTGCTCGCGGCAACTCGGTACGCGCACGCCATGCTGGTCGCGACATCATGGCAGCGCTCCGCAATCTCGTTGGTGGTGAGATCACCGAATACGCCCACCTTCAGGCTGAAACCCGTGAGATAGCGACCCGCCGAATGACCGAGTTTGCCGAAAGCATTGGTGCCGATGCTGTTGTCGGTATTCGCTACACAACCTCGATGATTTCCTCAGGCGCATCAGAAATTCTCGCTTATGGCACCGCAGTAAAACTCAGTTAGCTGTCTCAGAGTCGTGGGCTTCTACGACTCCGCTCGGGACACTTGTGAGCTCCCCCCAACCTACCCGCCGTACGTACTCTCCACATAGCTCTCGACCATGTCGATGAAGTCGATCGCTATGTTCGGGCCTGATAGGAATTTCACCCGCTCGCCATCAACAAACACAGGAGCTCGTGCCTCTTCGCCCGCACCCGGCAAAGAAATACCGATGTCGGCGGCGCGTGACTCGCCGGGACCGTTCACAACGCAGCCCATCACTGCTACCTGAAGCGACTCAGAGCCGGCGTACCGTACGCGCCACTCTGACAACTTTGCACCGATGTGAGTTTGAATATCTTGGGCGAGTTCCCGGAACAGCGTCGACGTAGTGCGCCCACAACCGGGGCAAGCCGTTACTGATGGTCGGAATCGACGAAGCCCAACCGCCTGTAAAATATCCTGGCACAAGCGAACTTCTTTCGTCCTATCACCGCCAACCTCTGGCGTTACCGAAGCACGGATCGTGTCGCCAATACCTTGTTCGAGCAATGTACTCAACGCGGCAGTAGTTGTTACAACGCCTTTTTGTCCCATCCCAGCCTCGGTCAGACCAAGATGTAACGCAAAGTCCGACCTGTTCGAAAGCTCGCGGTACACAGCGACCATCTGGGGAAGCCGTGACACCTTGCACGAGATGATTATCTGATTTGGCGTCAGCCCAATATCGAGGGCTGCTTCCGCACTCGAAAGTGCGCTTTCGACCAACGCTTTGTTCTCGACCTGCTCAGAACTGAGCGGCTCGGCAATTCGAGAGTTTTCGTCCATCTTCGCGACCATAACGTCAGGATCAAGACTTCCTGCGTTGACCCCGATTCGCACCGGTGTGCCAAACTCTTTCGCGATTTCGATGAACTGCGAAAAATTCTCGTCGTGCCGTGCCCCACGCCCGACATTTCCAGGATTGATCCGGAACTTTGCAAGGATTTTGGCGAGGTCAGGAAAATCCTGAAGCAGTCGGTGACCAATGAAGTGAAAGTCGCCAACCAACGGCACATCACAACCAAGATCGGCAAGTCGCTCGCTAACTTTCGGGACGGCTTGAGCGGCAGCAGCGTTGTTGACGGTAACGCGAACAATCTCACTTCCTGCATCCGCAAGTAGTTTCACCTGAGCCACCGTCGCTGCAACATCGGCGGTATCGGTGTCGGTCATCGATTGCACAACCACCTGGCTACCACCGCCGATCATCACACCACTAACGCTCACAGAATGGGTGTTATCTCTTGCCGTCAGTTCAACTACTCCGTCTAATAGTCCCGAATAAATCCGCGCAAATCGATTTTACCGGTCAGGCTCCGTAGAAGCAGTGTTATCTCGCGCTCGGACCGGCTCACTCCCCGCCAATCAGCCAAACAGCTCGAACTACGATCGAAACCACAACGATTCCAAGCAATCCAAAAAAAGAAGTCCAGATAAGACCACCATCGCGCTGTTTGTGGACACACACAGCCGGTATCCACAGTGCCGCTATCACGAACGGCATTGTGTAGTACATCGAGCGGGGAAGGTCCCCTATCGCCCAGAGCACCGACAACAGTACCGACGAAATACCGGCGATGATCAGTTGGTTCCGACGTGCCTGCGAAAGGCTCATCTCATTCACATCCTGTTGCTGCGATTGCGCCCGGTCAATACGGCCCGGGTCCATTCACTGCGGCCGCGCCGCTTAGAAGAACGATTCGCCCTTGATAATACGTGTTACGTCCTGCACCGAAATCACTGCGATAAGCCCGATCAGCAGTGCAAATCCAACAAGATGCACAAGCCCTTCCCGTTCTGGCGAAATCCGCCGACCGCGTCGTGCGATCTCGACAAACACGAAGAAGATACGCCCACCGTCCAGCGCAGGAATCGGCAGAATGTTCAGAATCGCCAGCGACATACTCAACGTCGCAGCCAGCGTTGCGAACGTAATGATCTTCGCTCCCATTCCTGCATCGGCCACGGCGATCTCGCCGGTGAGTTGCCCGATGCCGATCGGACCAACAGTCGAAGGACCTTCGAACTGCGGATTGGAGCTTCCGATCAGTATCGTCGTTAGTGCGTTGCGAGTAAGAACGACAATATCGAGAGCATGACGCCAGCCAAGCGGGAAAGCCTCAAATGGGCTCAAGCCCTTACTCACCGTCTCACTGTTCTCAGTCGAAATCTGTACGCCGGTCGCGCCTTCCTGAACCCGAGTCTTCGTACCAAGACCGTTGTCGTGCAATCGGGCGTCGGCAAGAGAAATATGCTTGCCACCGTCTTGAGCCGTTCCGACCACCCGAAGGATGTCGCCCATTGCCGCCGGTGGATCGAGCCTTGCCGCATCCTCGTTTGATATCTCATACAGCGTGTCAGTTGGTTCATCGACGACCATAACAAGGGTATTGAGACCAACAGACACGTCGTACACCCGCGCCCTAGCCAGCGACATCTCGGTCTCGGGATCCGAAACTTCAGCTAAGACCTGTCGACTCGGCGGCCTCCAACGAGGGATCAGGGTGACCTTTTCGACAGCACCCGTGTACTGATACTGAGACTCAGCCGGACGCGCAAAAATATTCGGGATTCCCGATTCGAGTTCCCACGTGCTCTTCGCCCCCAGCTTCACAGTAACTGCCTGCTGGAGTTCAGAAATATTCTCGATCTTCCGACCGTCCACCTTGACGATCTTGTCGCCCGGTTTGATCCCCGCTTCGTCGGCTGGAGATCCCGGAAACACAGTTACGATCGTTACGTCGCCAACGAGCTTCTCGGTCGGAATCATCAGTACCAGCGGAAGCAAAATGAACGGGATGACGGCGTTCACAAACGCACCAGTACCCATCACGACGATTCGCTGCCATCGTGGCTTGCTGCCCAGCGAGCCAACAGCGCTGCTGCTCTCCTCACCGACCATTCGCACAAAACCACCAAGCGGCAGCCAGTTGAACGACCACAGCATGTCGGCGACGATCAACTGGTCACCCTCGAAAGATTTGATCTTGCCAGTGATGATCAAGCCACCTTCCGACGCCTCGGAGTCGTCACCTTTAGCACGCTTGCGAACGTTTACGGCAACCGATCGACTCTGCTCGTCGAGCAACGTGCGGATAGTGGCGGTCTTTCCCACCAGCGAGCCGCGATCAATTTCGAAAACGGTTCCGGCGTCGATTAATACAGGAGTCGCGCCACTCCAGATACCACCTACCCGCGGCGGATATCCGAATCCAAATTCAAGAGTTTTTACGCCGAAGCGTCGAGCGGTCCAGAGATGACCGAGTTCGTGAAGAATTACGAGGGGGCCGAGCACGACAAGAAACGTGACGACACCGAAAAATACTGTTTCTGGCATATAAGTTAATGCTAGCGGATAATTGTCGAATGATTGTGGCGCGCCAGTGTGGTTTCGGTTGCCCACTGCGCCGCTTCGATCGTGTCAACTACCGACGGTACGATAACTGACTCGTGCAAAGCGAGTGTTTTCGCGACCGTATCGGGCATCTCAGTGAATTTGATAACGCCGTCTAGAAACAATTTCACCGCAGCTTCGTCAGCACCGGCGAGTGCGGCGGGATACGTACCGCCCTTCTTGCCATATTCGAGCGCCATCTCGAAGCACGGATATAGCGATTGATTCATCTCCTCGAACGTTAGCGATCCCATCGCCACTGCATCGAGCTTTGGCAGATCGTCATTGGCCTGCCGCTCCGGGTAGAACAGTGCGTGCTGAATCGGCTGCAACATGCTCGTGGGTCCGAGTTGCGCCTTCAGGGTGCCATCAAGGAACTCAACCATCGAATGGACGATGCTCTGGCGATGAATCGTGACATCAATCTGCTCGAACGGAATATCGAACAGCCATCTCGATTCGATTACTTCGAAGGCCTTATTCATCAGAGTTGCTGAGTCGATAGTTATCTTTGCGCCCATCGTCCACGTAGGGTGCTTCAATGCTTGTTCAGGCGTCACATCGCCAAGTGAATCCCAAGTTCGATCTCGAAACGCCCCACCTGAAGCAGTGATAATCAGCCTCGATGGCTCGCTTACTTCGCCTTCAAGACACTGCCATATCGCCGATGGCTCACTATCTATTGGAAGAATGGTCGCATCACCTGATCGAGCTGCCTCAATGAGCCCGTTCCCCGACATCACGATTACTTCTTTGTTGGCGAGACCGAGGGTTTTACCAGCATGAAGTGCCGCAATGGCCGGTGCCATTCCTGCACACCCGACAGTCGCCGCAACAACAAGGTCGACCTCAGGACGAGCGACGATCTCTTCGGCAAGGGCGAACGTTGCACCACCGTATTCCGACTCAACCTCGCCAAGCGTATTAATAAAGGATGGCTTGAACTCATCGATCTGCTGCTTGAACAAAGGCGCGTTGTAGCCGTTGCAAAGGCCCACGACCGCAAAACGATCAGGGAATGCACGAACAATATCGAGTGTCTGGGTTCCAACCGATCCAGTCGACCCCAAAATCACGAGGTTTTTTACAGCGTGCTTCATACTGCCGTCCAGTATACGATTACTAGATTGGGAATCACGCTGTCCAATCGGTCCAA